>JAEEGL015551280.1_pt1 | contig 15849 bp, 15 predicted proteins | sample 9134231 | NCBI WGS metagenome assembly JAEEGL01 (sample SAMN16246548, study PRJNA631951) | gut metagenome | biome: gut microbiome; feature: rumen; material: fiber-attached | host: Bos | place: Iran: Karaj | collected 2018-10
CGACTGTGGCTCCGCCGGTCCCGAAGCCGGTGGAGGTCTTTATGAATTCGGGCTTCACCTTAAGGGCGACGCGGGCTGCGTTCTCTATATCCTCGGGCCCGAGGTAGCAGTTTTCGAATATCACCTTCGTCGCGGCTCCGTTTGCGCGGCAGAGGTCGACTATCGCCGCCATCTCGTTCTCGATATAGTAAAGGTCGCCCGCCTTCAGGCGCGGCACGTTCAGCACGTAATCAATCTCAGAGGCGCCGTTTTCAATGGCGTCGCGCGCCTCGAAAACCTTCGCGGAGACCGTGTTCTGGCCGAGAGGGAAGCCGACGACAGTGCAGACCTTAACGTCCGTGCCGTCCAGAAGCTCGGAGGCGAGAGCGACGTAGGCGGGATTTACGCAGACGGAGGCAAAGCCGTGTTCCTTTGCCTCGCGGCAGAGCTTTTCTATGTCCGCCTCGGAGGCGTAAGCCTTCAGATTGGTGTGGTCGATCATTTTTGCAAGGTCCATTATTTCGTCCTTTCTATATCCGTGACGGTGAGGATCCCGCCGGATACCCTGAATTTCACGTTCATGCCGCCGAACTCCATGCCGTATTCCCTCTCCGGGTCGGACTGATAGGTCGGGCGGGGGTCGTTTCTCAAAACGCTCAGAAGCGGAGAGCGCTTTGCGGGCGGTATCCGCTCAAGCAGCGCGTCCGTTATCGTGACCTCGACGGAGAGGCTCTCGGCAGTGTCGGTAAAGCCGCCCCTTGCATCGGGACGCGAGTCGGAATAGCTCAGATAGGGCTTCACGTCGTAGACGGGAGTGCCGTTTTTTATATCCGCGCCGAGCACGGAGAGGGCGACGCCCTCGGCGCCGAGCTCGACGAGCCCGACAAGCTCAACGCAGGAGAGCCCGAGAGAGTTCGGGCGGAAGGGCGAGCGGGTGGCGAAGACGCCGAGCCTTTTGTTTCCGCCGAGGCGCGGCGGGCGCACGGTGGGCGACCAGCCGCTCTGCTTTGCTTCGGAGAAGCCCCAGATGAGCCAGAGGTGGGAGAAGCCATCTATCCCGCGAAGCGCGGAGCTGTCGCGGTATTTGGGCTCGAAAACCACGAGGCTTTCGACCGCCGAAAGTCCCGCCTGACGCGGTATGCCGAACTTTTCGGTGAAGTCGTTTCTAATATAGGCGATAGGCTCGATATTCATGGCGAGATCACCGCGCCTTTCAGCCGCCCTTTATTTATAAGGAGAGAGCGGCGGGTCTTGAGCCGGCTCCTTACGGCATCGAAAAAGCCGCTTTTCGGGCCTCTGCAACCGAAGACGCCGTGACGGCGACGCTCGGTGGGAGCTGCTGTCACGGCGGGAGCTGCGGGTATATCTCTTCGGTCGATAAGCTTATCGAAGAAAAAGCTCATTTCGCAAGGAAGCGGGACTCGGCGATATCGGCCGCCCTCTCCATCTCGACGCCCGGCTCGTTTGCGGCAAGGTGGAGCATGAGACGGAAGGCGTCCTCCGGCTCGCAGCCTATCTCTGCGGCTATCTCGGGGGCTGTGAGAGCCCTGCCAGCCTTCTTCAGAGCCTCGCGGGCTGCGTTCTTCGTGGCGATGAGCCCGCCGGCAGCCTTCTTGCCGAATTCAACGGCGGGCTGATGATAGGCGTTTATGCCGATGAGATTCGCGTAGATGCCGACGCTGCGCTCGAAGATGGCGATGAGCTGACCGACGTTGTATGCGTCGACAGAGGGGACCGTCATCGTCATAGTCCTCTTGCCGTGGCTTTCGAGAGCCTTCTTCGTGCCGAGCATAAAGGCGTTGAGGTAGTCGCCGGAGGTGGAGTCCTCGCCGACGGCGGCGGAGCCGCCCTCGCGGTCCTTAAGCACCTGAACGAAGGTGACGAAGATGTTGTCCGGACCGCCGACAAGCTGCTGCACGTAGGAGTGCTGGTCGCTCGTGCCCTTGTTGCCGAGAACGGCGAGACCCTGCTTTACGAGCCTGCCCTCAAGGTCGAGCTCCTTGCCCAGAGACTCCATAACGAGCTGCTGCAGATACTTGGCGAAGAGGTCGAGCCTGTCTTTATAGGGCAGAACGACCATAGTTTCGCCGCCCTGACCGCCGGAGCACTTATACCAGCCGAGTGAGGCGATGGCGGCGGGGTTCTCAATAACGTTGTGATTGCGGTTTAATTCGTCCATATCGGCGGCTCCGCGGAGGAAGGAGTCGATATCGAGGCCCTTGAGGGAGAGGGGCAGGAGACCGACGGCGCTCATAACGCTCGTTCTGCCGCCGACCCAGTCCCACATCGGGAATATGTCTATCCAGCCCTCGGACTTCGCGGTGTTGTAGAGCTTGGAGCCCGTCCCCGTTACGCAGACGGCGAAGCGGGAGAAGTCGAGCCCGTTTTTGCGGTAGAAGGCCTTCGCCTCCTCCTGGCAGTTCCTCGTTTCGATTGTGCCGCCGGACTTGGAGATGACGACGGTCAGAGTTTCGTCGAGCTCGGGGAGAACGGCGGAAAACACGCTGTCCATTCCGTCGGGGTCGGTGTTGTCGAGGAAGTAGAGCTTCATCTTGTCGTCTGCGGTGGCGAGCGCCTTATCGACGAACACGGGACCGAGGCTGGAGCCGCCTATTCCGGCGACGATGACGTTTTTGAATTTCTTGCCGGTGCCGGAGAGTATCCTGCCCTCGTGCACGGCCGCGGAAAACGCCTTGACGCGGGCGAGACAGCCGTCTATCTCGGCCTTCAGCTCGGCTGTGGGCGCCTTGGAGGAGTTGCGCAGCCAGTAGTGACCGACCATGCGCTTCTCGTCGACGTTCACGACCTCGCCGGCGTCGAGCCTGTCCATCCCGTCGAGGGCGGCGGCTATCTTATCGCCCATTGCGGCAAGATAGGTCTCGTCGAGACCCATCCCGCCGTAGTCGAGCATGAAGCCCGTCTTCTCGGAGTAGAATATCGTATTCTTAAAAGCTTCCCAATTTGCCATATCGCTTGTCTCCTTTATAATTAGGCGAAAAGTATGCGGTCAATGCGCCAGTTCCTTGTGAAGAACATATCCCAGTGCGCCTGCCACGACCAGTTGCCGTAGGAGGTGCCGGGCTTGTTCATTCTGGTGTCGTCGCCGAGACCGATAAGATCCTGGAGCGGTGTGATAATGATTGGAGCGTCGGATCTGTAGATGTTGTCGAGCACCTTTATTGCGGTGCGCTCGGCGTCCATATGCGGACGGTTCTGCTGTACCCAGCCGATGACGGTGCTGCTGTCGTGAGTGCCGGGGTAGGCTATCTTCCCGTAGTGCACCTTGAGCGGCTGCAGCGGGTCGTCGTCGTTGAACTGGACGACCTGAGTGCCCATAATGCCGAGCTGGGCTATCATCGCGTTGACGCCCGGGGTGATGAAGCCGAGGTCCTCGGCGAGTATCGGGAGCTGACCGAGCTCCTTGTAGGCAGCGTTGAACAGCTCCATGCCGGGACCGGTCACCCAGCTTCCCTCGAGGGCGGTCAGACCGTGAGGCACTGCCCAGTATGCCTCGAAGCCGCGGAAGTGGTCGAGACGGACGAAGTCGTAGAGATCGAAGGCGCGCTTCAGGCGGTTTATCCACCAGCGGTAGCCGTCCTTCTTCATCGCCTCCCAGTTGTAGACCGGGTTGCCCCAGAGCTGACCGGTCGCGGAGAACATATCTGGCGGGACTCCCGCCTCAAGCTTGACCGACATATCGTCGTTGAGCGAGAAGCATTCCGGATTCGTCCACACGTCGGCGGAGGAGGCGGATACGTAGATGGGAACGTCGCCGATTATCGAGATGCCGCGGGAGTTCGCGTATGCCTTGACGCGCTGCCACTTCTTCTGGAATACGTATTGCACGTAGACGAAGAAGCGGGATCTCTCTCTGTAGCCCTCGTCGTCGTAGAATTCCTTCTTGTATCTCCTGTATTCCTCGGGCCACTCTATCCACTCCGTTGTGCCGAATCTCTCGGCGAGGGTGGCGAACATCGCCCAGGCGGGGAGCCAGTGCTCGTTGTCCTTTACGAACTTATCGAAGTCCTCGCTCGGATAGAAGCCCGCGAAGTCGTTTTCAAGCTCGGGACGCGAGCGGCCGATGAGAGCCTCGCTGCCCGCGAAGGCGGAGGCGCCGGCATACGGTGAATTGTATTTGTCGGGCGGGTTCAGCGGGAGTATCTGCCAGTAGTTCTGACCCTTCGCAGCGAGGAAGTCGATGAAGTCGTAGCACTCCTGGTTGAAGGTGCCCTGGCTGAGGTTGTTGGGCAGGGAGGTGATGTGGCAGAGTATGCCTCTTCCGCGCGGCATCGGCTTGCAGAGCCTCTCCCACTTGGTGAAGAGATAGACCTTGGAGCCGAGAGGTCCGAGATCGACGTGGACGCTGCCGTTGTTGATCGTGACGCGGTCGTTGTCAAGAAGCTCCGTTACGGTCTCGCCCCAGGCGTTGAGGTCGAAGCTGTAGCCCCTGAAGATGCTGCGGTTTACGACGGTGACGGCAGTCATATCGCCGAGAGTGCGGGAGATGCAGAACACCTCGTCGTTCATCGCCCAGCAGTGGAAGTCGCCGTCGGCGAAGAGCTTGAGGGACTTGCGGAGATTTATCGCGTTGCGGACGATCTTCATGCAGTCCTTCTCCTCCCAGCCCCAGGGATAGGGACCGCGGTTGAAGGGATCGTTGTAGCCCTGCATACCGGCCTCGTCGCCGTAGTAGATGCAGGGTACGCCCGGCATGGACATCTGGAGCAGGGAGGCTATCCAAAGCCTGCCCTTCGCCATCTTAAGCTTCTCCTCGGGCAGCCTGTAGTAGCGGGCGTCGTTTTCGTTTATCTCATAGTCGCGCGGCGCGTCGCCGAAGGCTGTGAGGATGCGGGCTCTGTCGTGGCTTCCGAGGAGGTTCAGAGCGCCGTAGAAGTTTTGAGGCGGATAGTTCTCCTGAAGGCTCGTTAAGAGCTCGGCGAGATCGTAGGCGTTTGACCAGCCCTTCATGTAGCCCATAACTCCGTCGCGGAAGGGATAGTTCATCGTGGAATCCAGCTCGTGGCCGGAGAAGTATGTACGGAGCTGACCGTAGGCCGTTTTGTGGGAGGCGTCCTCCCAGACCTCGCCCATGAGGAGACCGTCCTTGCCCTTCTCGGCGACCACGGCCTTTTTGATGCCCTCTATGAAATCGTCGGGCAGCTCGTCGGCAACGTCGAGCCTCCAGCCCTTCGCGCCTGCGCGCAGCCAGCGGCGGACGATGGAGTCCTTGTCCTTGTAGATGAACTTGCGGTAGCTCTCGACGTTCTCGTTTATATCGGGCAGGTCGTTTATGCCCCACCAGGAGCTGTAGCCGCCGTATTCGTCGAACTTGAACCACTCGCGGTACTTGCTGTCCTCGGACTGATAGGCGCCGACCTCGTCGTAGTTGCCGAAACGGTTGAAGTATTTGCTGTCTGCGCCGACGTGGTTGAACACGCCGTCGAGAATGATGGAGATGCCGAACTCCTCGGCCTTCTTGCAGAGGCTCTTGAAGTTGTCCTCCGTGCCGAGCAGCGGGTCGATCTGCGTGAAGTCGCCCGTGTCGTAGCGGTGGTTGGATTCAGCCTCGAAGATGGGGTTTAGGTAGAGCACGGTGATGCCGAGGTCGCGGAGGTAGGGGAGCTTTTCCTCGATGCCGAGGAGCGTGCCGCCGTAGAAATCGTATTCCTGGATCACACGGTTCCAGCCGCGGTTGTAGTAGGGCTGCTCGTCCCAGCCGACTATGCGGCGATGCACCCCGTTTTGATGAAGGGGCAGGAACTTGCCCACGTTCAGCTCGAAGTCGAGGCCGCGGTGGAAACGGTCGGGGAAGATCTGGTAGGCCACGCCGTTTTTGAACCACTCGGGGATGGGACGCTCATCGTAGACGGTGAGCTGGAAGGAGGTGGGGCAGTGCTGATAGTATTCCTGACCGACGCCGCCGACAGAGCCCTGCCTCGGCCCGTAGTAGGCCTCGAAGGCGAGATCGCCGCGGATAAGGAAGTTGTACCAGACGATATTCGGCTTCTCGGGCGTTATCTTCACGTAGAAGTGGCCGTGATCGCCCTGCCAGTCGCATTCCATCGGGTAGTCGACTTCTTCAAGATCCTTGGACCAGGTGCGGAGAGTGACGTTCATCCCGCCGACGTCGTATACGTCTATGGCGAGAGTTACGTCGGTGCCGGTTTTAACGGCGCCGAACGGAGTTCGGAAATAGGGGTCTCGGGAATTGTGATAAGCTCTCATAGAAGATATCATACCTTTCCGGATTGGTTTTGCATACACTAACTGATTATAGCAAATTCGACACGAATTGTAAAGGCAAAATCAGATTTTTTTGTATGTTTTATACATACGCGGAGAGGACCTGTTTTAATAAAAAGGCTCCCCTGCTCAGAGAGCAGGGGAGCGGAACGTTATCGGATTTTTCCCGCCCGGAGCTTTTTCAGCACGGCTACGAGGGGGCGAGCAACGAAGAAGGCGATGAGAAAATTGCCGACGGCGTGGATGCAGTCGTATGGTATGCCGCTTAAAAACCAGGCGAAGGCGGTGCGGAAGTTCTGGATGAAGATATAGGGTATCTCGTATAGGAAGCCGAAGAGCAGACCGAAAAACCCGGAGATTATCGCCCAGGTAAGGCGGTCCTCCTCTTTTCGGAACAGCATCGTTATCGCGACGAGGATTGCCCAGATATACAGATAGCCCCAGAACCACCAGCCGAAGCCCCAGATGAAGCCCTCCGCTATCACGAAGACGTAGACGGACGCCAGCATCCTCCAGCCGAACACCAGCGTTCCCGCGATAACGATGAGGCTTACGGGCTCGATATTGGGAAGCTGGGACATTAAATACTGACCGCCGATCATCATGGCGGCAAGTATGCCGAGCCAGGTTATGTCCCGAGCCGTGAACGCCTTACCAGGTGCCGAGGATGAGCTCATAGTGCTCGCCGTCGGCGATAAGGGTGGAGTCGGCTCCCGTGGGAGTCATCTCGCCGTTTTTATAGATGCCCCAGAATTCGTGGGCGTCGTCGGACGCGGCTCTGCCGTCGACGGTCGTTATGTAAAGACCCCACTCGCCGACGGTGCCCTCGATGAGATCCTTCTCTTTCAGAGCCTCGGAGAGAGTCTCGGCGTCGGTGTGGATAACGACTTCCTTGTCGACGTTATCGTATTTAATCTGGACGGTGACCGCCTTCGCGCCTGTCTCCGCCTGGGGACGGGTGAGCAGGAATACGGTCACGAGAGCCGCCGCAAGGACGACGAGGGCGATAAGGGCTATGAGTACTTTCTTGTTTTTCATTATTCTTTTCCTCCAGTTCTTAATAACGTGGGGACTCGAACCCCATGTGCTTTCTCCGTCTACTGAGAAAGGAGCATAGAAAATATACTATAAGCCGGTATTTTTTTCAAGGGCTTTTGAATAAAAACGGCGGTTTTCGGGAAGCATAGTCACGTAACCGAATAATTCCATCTGGAGGTAGAACGATGAACGAGAAAGACAGCTTCTCGGAGAGATTCGAGAGCTTCATCGGCGGAAAGGGCTTCTACATAGTCCTCTTCGCCGCGATCGCCGTTATCGGCATAACCGCCTGGCTTCTCATAAGCCCGGCGGGAAACGCAAACGAGAGCTATGGAGACCTTACGCTGAACGCGGCAGAGACTTTGCCGGAGCCCGGAGCCGAGAGCGCGGAGAAAGAGCCGGCGTCAGCCCTGCCCGAGACGCCGAAGCCCGAAAAGCCGGAGAAAACGGCGCCGGTAATGAAGCCCGTCGAGATACCGGTCGAGGAAGAGGAAAAGAAGCCGGAGAAGACCGAAGCGCCGAAGAAAACGGCGGAGGAGAAGGCCTCCGAGACGGAGGGAGCCCCGGAGGAGAAGAGCGAGGAGACGGAGGAGCCGCTAAGCTTCACCATCCCCGTCGCAGGTCAGGTCGTATTCCCCTATTCGCAGGACGAGCTCGTTTTCTCGAAGACGATGCAGGATTGGCGCACTCACGACGGAGTCGATATCGAGGCGCCTATCGGCACCAAGGTCAAGGCGGCGGCACGGGGCACAGTCCTCTCCGTTGAAAAGGACGATCTTATGGGCACGGTGGTCACCATCGACCACGGCGACGGGCTCGTAAGCGTTTACGCGAACCTCGCCGCAGTTCCGACTGTCAAGGCGGGCGACGCGGTCACCATGGGCAGCGTTATCGGCTCGGTCGGAGATACCGCCCTCGGCGAGACGGTCGAGGTGCAGCATCTGCATTTCGCTATCTTCAAAAACGGCGAGCCTGTCGACCCTTACGGCTATATCCCGAGATGAACGCGCTTTAAGCCCTGCACACCCCCCCCGCGCCGCTCCATTCCGCTTTGACGGACGGAAAAGCGCGGGGATTTTATAATTCGGGGAGGAGCTTTTTGTGCGGAAAAGCCTTGCAAGAGGGAAAACTATGGTGTATAATACCATCATAATATGCCGGTGTGATGGAATCGGTAGACGTGCTTGACTCAAAATCAAGTGCCGCGAGGCGTGCCGGTTCGAGTCCGGCCACCGGCACCATCTGCTTCAGCCGAATGCTGAGCAAAAAGAAAACTTAGAAAAGGAGATACATATTCATGGCAGATTTCAATGAACTCACCAAGATCGAAGACCGCACTGCCGAGTTTGATCCCGCCGATGCTCAGCAGAACAAGACTATGGGCATCCTTGCCTATATCGGGCCGCTCGTACTCGTGCCCATCTTCGCCGCGAAGGAATCCAAGTTCGCCCGCTTCCATGCGAATCAGGGGCTCGTGCTCCTCATCTGCGAGGCTGCGCTCTCCATTCTCGGCATAATCCTCGGTCTCATCACATGGGTCCTCAAGTTCCTGCTCGTATGGCCCTTCGAGATCCTCGTTCTCGTGCTCTGCATCCTCGGAATCGTAAGCGCGGCCAAGGGCGAGTGCAAGGAATTCCCGCTTATAAACAAGATCAAAATACTGAAATAATTTGCTTTTATAAAGCAGAGGCCCGCCGAACTTCGGCGGGCCTCATTTTTGCTATTTCCTTTTGCGGAAGACCCAGAGCTTCTGCCCGAAGTAGTTTACGAAGAAGAGGCAGAGGTCGACCGGCATTTTTATTATCCAGTGCGGCAGAGGGATAAAGCTCAGGCTTCGCACGATGACGCCGGAGAGCAGCATCACGACGCCGAAGAGAGCGAGATACCTTGCCGTTTGCGCGAGGGAATTGCCCCGCGAGCGGAAGGTTAGGTTCTTATTAAGCAGGAAGTTCGTCAGCCCGGAGATGACCCTCGCAATCACCGTTGAGGGGACTATCATATCGTCGTTTCCGGAGAAGACGACGGTTGAGAAGAGGGCGAAGGCGCCGATATCGAGAACGGAGCAGGAGAGACTCATCAGAGCGAAGGTGAGAGGCCGCCTGTAGATGAGGAAGGAATCGCGTATCACGCGGAAATGCGACGACTTGTTCTCGTTTATATATATCGTTTCGATAGGAACCTGATTGAAGTGTACGTTCGCCGCCGCCAGATCGAGGAGGATATTGAGCTCGTATTCGTATCTGTCGCCCTCTGATCGGAGAGAGGTCTCAAAGTACATACGCGGTATGCCGCGAAGCCCGGTCTGCGTATCCCTGAGCCGTATGCCCGTCATAAGGCGGAAGATGAAGGAGGTTATCGCGTTGCCCAGACGGCTGCGTCCCGGCACGTGGTCGCCGGAGAAATCCCGTACGCCGAGGGTCAGCTCGGAGGGGTTCTTCTCCATCTCGTCGAAGATATTCAGAATGTCGGAGACTCTGTGCTGCCCATCGGCGTCGGCTGTGACGATGCCCTTGACCTCCGGCCAGTTCTCCGCAACGTAGCTTATGCCCGTTTTCAGAGCCGCGCCCTTGCCGCGGTTTTTACCGTGCTCTATGACGACGGCGCCGAGAGAGCGGAGCTCGTCGAAGATGCGGCGCGACGCCTCCGAGCTTCCGTCGTTCACGATGAGAAAGCGGCTTATTCCGGCGGCGAGACCCTCGCGCACCGTCTGTGTGAGCTTGTCGTCCGGCTCGTAGGCGGGTATAAGGCAGATCATTTCATCCATATAATCACCGCTGTAATTCTATCATTTGTTTTCTCTCCGGTCAAGCGCTCATCCTGCTCTGCGCCGCCTTGCGAACCGGCGCCTTCCGCCCTTGTGGAGCGAGGCGCATACGTGGGTCGTCCCCCTGCGGCATACGCGCCTGTATTCGTATATCGCGGTCGGATCGAGCTCCGGCACTGCGAGCCTGCCGAGCAACGTTTCCGGGTCGAGAGTGAGGCGGGCGATGAATTTCCCGTGGTCGGGGCAGGAGCCCGTGCCGAAAAAGCGGACGGAGTCGGTCGTGTGCCACTGCCTTATCCAGAAGCTCTTGCCGCAGACGGGGCAGGCGGGACTTCGCGCGACGCGGGAGTTGAGGCAATCCTCCGTGCTTGCGAAGGGACCGACGCGCTTGCCCTTTGCCGCCGTGTAAGGCTCGGTGCAGAATTTTTCCCTCTTCCGCTTCGGGTCGTCGGACTCGGGCTTTATATACTTCGCCGCCTCGCCGAGCCACGAGCCGACAAGGGCGGTGTACATCGCGTCGTTCAGCGCGTTGTGGTAGGTGAAAACGTCCGGCACGCCGAGATAGTCGATAACGCGCCAGAGGGCGGCCTGCTGCCCGCCCTGACCGAGAGCGTGTGAAAAGGCGCTCTGGTAGTCGTAAACGGCGGAGGGCTCGGTGAAGCTCAGACCGTAGTAAGCGCAGTTCTGCCGCACGGCCTCAAAATCTCCGACGCCCCAGAAGGCGTATTCGTTATCCTCGCCGCGCCACGCCTCGAACATGTCCCACGCCTCGGGAAAGCTTATGTCGCTGCTCTTCGAGTCCTCAAGGTCGGGCAGGCTCCTTGCGCCGCGGTCGAATTTTTTGTGTATCGCGGGAGAGACGAAAACGCTGAACGTGTCGCGTATCGCGCCGGACTCGTCAGTCCTGACGGCGCCGATCTGAAGTATCTCGTCTATCGGCTTTGAGTCGTACCCGCGGTTCCATTCAAGATCCATTACGATCATAGGTCCGCTCCTGTTTCATAGTGACAGCGGCTATTGTAGCATAAAGCTTCACATTTGACAATAAGCGAAATCAAAAACGCGAAACGGCAGAATAACCTCTTGACTCTGACGCAGCGTTATAGTTTATAATGTTCATCAGAGGAGAGGCGTGGCTTATGATGACAGTGCGCCAGGTCAGCGAGCTGACGGGCGTCACCGTGCGGGCGCTGCAGTATTACGACAGGATAGGACTTCTGCCGCCGGCTGCCTGCTCCGGGGCGTGATACAGGCTCTACGGTGAGGCTTAGCTGGAGCGGCTTGCCGCTCTGGCGGAAAACTTGATAAAAGGAGGAAACAATATGGATTTTTCCGCGTTTGACAAAGAAAAGCTCGACGAATACGCGGCTGAGGCAAAAGCCGCATGGGGCGGTACCGAGGCGTACCGTGAGTTTCAGACGAAGTCGAAAAACCGCTCCGAAACAGAGGAGAGAGCCCTCGGCGAGGGACTTATGGGCATTTTCGCCGGGTTTGGAGAAATCAAGGACGGCGCTCCGGACTCACCGGAGGCGCAAAGGCAGGTGATGCTGCTTCAGGAGTATATCACGGCGAATTACTACCGCTGTACGGACGATATCCTCGCGGGCCTCGGAGCAATGTACGCTTTGGGCGGCGAGTTCACGGAAAATATCGACAAAGCCGGCGGAACGGGCACGGCGGGATTCGTAAACCGCGCGATAAGGATATACTGCGGAAAATGAGAACATCCCGCCTTACCGTTCGGTAAGGCGGGACGCTTTTCCTCTGTCCGCCGCTGCGTCATGGGAGCTTTGAATATCAAAGCGGCTTAAAGAAATATCGTGCGAAAGGACAAACCGGAAACCGTTGACGCAGAACAATGCGGATGCTATGATTATGAAAAAAGGAGGCGCGTGATATGAAAAAAGAAGTAAAGCTATATAATCTTATACTGCCGCCTTTTATGCTCGTCGCGTTCGTGCCCTGGCTCGCCGCCGCTGCGCTCATCGGCAATTTCCTCATCGACTCCGCCGTGATGCTCGTTCTCTCGCTGGCCGTTTTTAAGAAGCTCAACTGGAATTTTTACAGGCAGAGCATCTGGAAGGTGTGGGGCTTCGGCTTTCTGGGCGACGTAGTCGGGGCGCTGTTTATCCTTGCCGGAGATTTTATCTGGGGGAGTTATTCCACCTTCCACAGCGGTGAAAACGGGCTCGTGTATCGTATTGTTAACGGCTGGGGCCGCGCTATGTATTTAGACGGAACCAACGCGCTGAGCTACGTTTTCGCAGGCATCGCCGTTCTTATCGCGGCGGCTGTCATATTCCTGCTCGACCGCTTCGTCGCGTTCAGATACGCGCCTCTCACCGATAAGCAGAAGACGCTGTCCGCCCTTGCGATCGCGGTGTTCACCGCGCCGTATACGTTCTTCCTGCCGTATAACTTTTTCGACTGAGGAAACGCGGGAGCGGAAAAGAAAATAGACTGTAATTAAAGGCTGACCAAATAAACGGTCAGCCTTTTGTTTACGCCTCATTTTCACTTTGTATCGCTATCTGGATATTCGATTCTCTCAGCTTGAAGTTGGCGTTCGATATGTACTTTCTGCAGTTTTCGGAAACGTTATTGAGGAAGTTTATATTTATGATGAACCTGTCGAACGCTTTTCCGGGGTATACCTCTTCATACTGTCTGCTGTTGATAAACCCGATGTATGCATTCAGCTTGTCCTGCAGGATCGCTATATGATCGAACTCGAACTTTCCTTCAAAATCCAAATGATCGTAGATCTCCAAAATCAGCGTTCCTTCGCTGCTACCGAACGCGATTCCGTCGACCGTCTGAGTATCCGTCACTGCCATTTCCGTCACCTCACGCTTTTCTATAGAACATATCATAAGCCTCGCTCAAACACAAGAAAAACGTGTGAAGGTTATGAAAACCCCCGTTTGCAGGCGGAATACGCCGTGCAGACGGGGGTTATTATTTGAGGACAGGACTTATGCCTTGCCGTTTTTCTCCTTGTATTCCTTCCTCTTCGCTTCGACATATTCCAAAGTCTCGCCGGAATAGCCGACCTTCGCGTTCGGGCAGAAGTGGGCTATCGTCAGAAGAAGATCGTCCGTGACTTCGCGCTTCTTGGCTAAGACGTTTATCCCGAGATCGCGGCCGTTTATTGGGCAGAGTGTGATCGTATGCGAAGAAACTATCCCGTTTGTGCGCATAATGCTTTCGTATACTGCCAGAACGTCGTCCAGCGCGACTATGTTCAGATAATTCTTCTTATCCACGACCGCTTTGTCCGAAACGATAATAAAATCGTTCTCATATACGGTGTTGGAGAAGCTGTCCGCAAGCTCCAGTATGCCCGGATGCTTCTTTACGTATTTTGAGCTTTCACCCTTTTTATAGTCCAAGCCGAGAATTATCATCCAAACAGACAGGGCAAGGAACACAAGGAATATTAAAAGCGGAACGATGAGACCGCCTGACAGAAAGATCAGCGTCATCAACAAGCTGAAAACTCCGAGAACGATACCCAGAACAAAAAATGTGTTTCCGTTTTTGCGCAGCCTATTAAGCAGTGTTTCTCTGTTCATTTTTTTCCTCCGAAACTGTTATTTATTTTTTGTTGCTTATTTCCTTGTATCTGCTCAGGTTTTCATATGAATAGCCTGCCATAATATCCGGGTTTCTCCTGACGAGCTCGTCGATCAGCTCAGCATAAAAATCCGGCTCAGTTCTTTTAACCGGTGCGGTCGTGAACCTTTTGCCGCTTTTCAGGTAGACCTCCAAGCTCGATTTGCCTATTGAGAAACGTGAGGTCATTCCCAATTTCGTTTTAGTGCGACTGATAATATAAACCCAGGCTATATCGGAATAACTGCACGCCATCATACCCACGTTCATGGAAACAAAATGCCGGTTAAGCAGAAAAACCTTCGCCTTCGGATACTCGACAACTCCTGCCTGCGTGAATTCATCCTCCAGCACCGCCCTGTCCGTTGACTTAAAGGAGCTTTTTATATTTATAAAGCCTTTTACAATGATGATAAGCTGGTAAATAGCCGTAAGCTGCAGGGCTATCAGAATAAGCCAGGCGACGGCAACGGTTGTCTTGTTCGGAGTCAGATCGGTCTCGTTTAGATATGTAAGGGTGAAATACTCCTCGTAGTTTGATCTGTTAAGCTCAGCATTGTACTCGTCGTTTAATATCTCAATGATGAGCTCCACCAGATCCTCGTCTGACTCATTCAGCACTCCGGTGACAGTGTAGGAGAAATCGTCCGGATCGTTTTCGTAGGCTTTGCAAATGCTGTTATAAGTCGAATTTGAAAGCTGGACGACATACAGACGGTCTTCTTCATCGAAAACGAAATAAAATTCGGAGTTCTCGGTCGTCTCCTCGGCGAATAAATAAGGCGCGTCCGCAATTTTAAGGTAGACGAATTTTTCGGGCTTGTCCTCATCGTTCACGATGACCGAATAATAGTCCTCCGCCTTGGTCAGAAGACCCTCTGCGGGTCTCGAACGGAAGTGGCGAATCACCGCGAAACAGGCGGCCGATAAGATAACGCACACCAATAAAATAATAACTGACGATTTGTTGTATTTCCAAATTGCTTTTCCCATATCTCACCTGTCCCGTTCCCTCAAAGTGACGCCGTCCGAGTTTTAATCCGGCTGAAAATATTATAACGGCGCGCCCTGACGATGTCAAGGCGTTTTCCGTGCCGCCGGCACGTTTTCTTACACCGCTCGGTTCGAATCCTGTATTCAATATGCAAAAACCCTCAGCCCTAAAAGTGTTCAAAACGGATACTGATCAGATTCGTAAAGAACAAAATCGGAGCCCGGCGCAGCGGGTCCGATTTTGGGAGGAGGAGCGACGGAGTGAATGAGCGATGACGTTTGCTTTGAAAAAGGAAACGTCGTCGCGAACGATACACAGTCCGCGACGACGATGGTCCGAGTGACAGGATTCGAACCTGCGGCATCGTGCTCCCAAACGGCTGCTCGAACTAGGTGTTACATGTGCATGAAAACCATTTGACCCTTTCCGCTCCGGAAAACTTGCTCTCCGGCGCTCTATTCTCCGGCGTTTCCACGTCCTCCGGAGGGCATTGTGGTCAAACATGTGGTCGTATCGAAAACGCTCCCGTGGAATGCGGCAGATTCGCCGCTCCCCGGGAGCGTTTGGATTGTAACTCTCGTCCTCCGGAAAGTCAAGTAAGTTTCGGACATTTCACACTCATTTTCTGCGTCGCAGTAGACAAAGAAATAGGGCTGACGCAGCATGGAACGATTTCGGCAACTTTTATTTTTGTATAAAAATCTGCCGCAAATCTGTTGACTTCCAAGATGCTTTCGGCTACAATAGATGCAGAATCAAAAATAGCCGCAAACTACGCATTTACAGGGGGTGCGTTATGAAATACATCAGCCGACATATGGAAAGCCGCATTCTGGAGCTGAGCCGCTCCTACTCTGCGATCCTGCTGACCGGCCCTCGGCAGGCAGGCAAAACGACCATGCTGCGGGAACTGGCGGAGAAGGAGAATATCGGCCGCAAGTACGTGACGCTGGACGACCTTACCGAGCGGGACATGGCGAAGAATGACCCCGCGCTGTTCCTGCAGCTTCACAAACCGCCGGTGCTGATCGACGAGGTGCAGTATGCCCCCGAGCTTTTCACCTACATCAAAATCCACATCGACGAGCATCATAACCCCGGCGATTTCTGGATGACCGGTTCGCAAATCTTCCGGCTCATGCGCGGCGTGCAAGAGTCGCTGGCCGGACGCGTGGCGCTGATGCACATGTCTCCCATGTCGCAGCGTGAGATCGTC
>JAEEGL016455665.1_pt1 | contig 15849 bp, 13 predicted proteins | sample 9134231 | NCBI WGS metagenome assembly JAEEGL01 (sample SAMN16246548, study PRJNA631951) | gut metagenome | biome: gut microbiome; feature: rumen; material: fiber-attached | host: Bos | place: Iran: Karaj | collected 2018-10
GCAGCAAATGAAAAAATGTTGAGCACTGCCGACAGGATATTGAACACCACGGACAACACGAGGTATTTCTTATAGGGAGGCACAAAACGCCTCAGCACTTGCAGGAATTCTTTCATCGTTACTTATTATTTATATAGGTAAGAGGGGGTGAGAGAAACCTCTTCTAACTATCGCAGGCTTCACCCAGGAGGGTGGCACTCGTAGACCCTGTGATCTTCACCCGAACGGTCTCACCGATATGATGACAACCCTTGGCAATGACGACGGCCTTGTTCTGTTCCGTACGTCCCATCAGCTGTTCACGGCTGCGCTTGGCGAATCCTTCCATCAGCACATCGAACACCTTGCCCTCGTCTTTCCTGTTCTGAGCGGCAGAAATGTCCGTCTGCAAGGCTATCAGCTCGTTCAAGCGGCGGATTTTCTCCTCTTCAGGAACGTCGTCGGGCAGATGTTTGGAGGCATAGGTGCCTGGGCGTTCGGAATACTTGAACATGAAAGCAGAGTCGTACCCTACCTCACGCATCAGACTCAGAGAGAGCTGGTGGTCCTCTTCCGTCTCAGAATGGTAGCCTACAAAAATATCAGTACTCAAACCGCAATCGGGAATGATGCGACGGATGGCCTCAACCCTTCCAAGATACCATTCACGGGTATACTTGCGGTTCATCAGTTTCAGGATCCGGTCGCTGCCGCTCTGTACCGGCAGGTGGATGTGTTTGCACACGTTAGGCATGTCGGCAATGACATGCAGCGTCTCGTCGCTCATATCCTTGGGATGGGAGGTCGTGAAACGGATACGCATCTCGGGAGCCTCTTCAGCGACGCGTCTCAACAGCATGGGGAAATCGCATTTGCTCATTCCTGATTCCTCGTTTCCAAATTCATAAGAATTGACGTTCTGTCCTAACAGGGTCACTTCCTTGAATCCACGGTCTCGCAGGTCACGTACTTCACGCAAAATGCTCTCCACGTCGCGGCTACGCTCCCTGCCACGGGTATAGGGTACGATACAATAATGGCAGAAGTTGTTGCAACCGCGCATGATGCTGACATAGCCCCCGATTCTCGTTCCGTGCAGCCGCTGAGGTACAACATCCTTATAGGTCTCTGACGTAGACAGCTCGATATTCATGGCCTTGTGTCCCGTCTCTGCCTGAGCTATCAGGTCGGGCAGCGACAGATAGGCATCAGGACCTGCCACGAGGTCGGCATGATGATGGTCCAGCAAGTCTTCCTTCACTCGCTCGGCCATGCAGCCTAACACCCCGACAATGAGCGGACGGTGCTCCGTCTTCTGACGCTTGTTCCTGTAATTCTCCAGAGCATCCAGGCGATGGAGAATTTTCTGCTCGGCATTGTCACGCACCGAACAAGTGTTCAAGAATACTGCATCGGCCTCGTCCAACGACTCTGTAGCCTCATAGCCTGCCATTTGCATGATGCTGGCCACCACCTCAGAGTCGGCCACGTTCATCTGGCAGCCATAAGTCTCAATATATAGTTTCTTCATTTTTATTGTATTTCGGCTGCAAAATTACGAAATAACGAGAGAAAAGCCAAATTTATTTGAGCTTTTCCGAGTACATAGTAACTTCTACGAAGTAAATGTTACGAAATAATTGTGAATTGTGAATTGCGAATTGTAAATAATTTCGTATCTTTGCATCCACGAAACATATTATAGACCTATGGAAATAATTAAGGACAAGGAGTTTGGTGGAGAGCGGCCACTTTTCACCATTCACAACACTAGACTTGAGAACGTAACCATCACAGATGGTGAATCGGCTATCAAACAATGCCAGGACATTGAGGTCTGCAATTGCAGGTTCTACGGCAAGTACCCCTTGTGGCACGTCAACGGTGCGCTGGTTGAGGACTGCTACTTTGCCTTGGACTCACGATCGGCTATTTGGTACACCGACAATCTCGTGATGCGACGCTGTCGCATTGATGCGCCCAAATTCTTCCGCGAGATGGAGAACGTGGAACTGGAAGATGTCCTCATTTGCGATGCCGACGAAACCTTTTGGAAGGTTAACGGGCTGAAGCTGAAGAATGTCACGCTACATGGCGGTACCTATCCGTTCATGTTTTCCAAGAACATCTATGTCGACGGACTGGATAGCGATGCTAAATATGTGTTCCAATACTGCCAGAACGTAGAGGTACACCATGCCAAGATACTGACCAAGGACTCGTTCTGGGAGTGCGAGAATGTAACGGTTTACGACTCAGAATTGGACGGAGAGTATCTTGGCTGGCACTCCAAGAACGTCCGGCTGGTCAACTGTCACCTGATTGGCGAGCAACTGCTGTGCTACACCCAGAACCTCGTCCTCGAGAACTGCAGCTTCGACAAGGCCTGCGACCGTGTTTTTGAGTACACAACCGTCGAGGCCGACATCCGCGGACACATTGAGAACATCAAGAATCCTACCAGCGGGCATATCGAGGCAGACTCCATCGGGTCGGTTACTATTGACGAGAACGTCCGGCAGCCCAACAATTGTGTCATCACCGTCCGGCACCGCTGAACATTTCACTATATACTTCTATATACACTATGGATTATCATTTCGACAAACTGACAGAACGGCATCATACAGGTTGCGTCAAGTGGGACGAATGTCCCTCCCCTGACGTTATCCCCCTTTGGGTGGCAGACATGGACTTTGCCGTAGCCCCAGCTATCCAGGATGCTATCCGACAGCGTGCCCAACATCCCGTCTATGGCTATACATATGTACAAGAAGACTACTATGCCGCTGTCATATCATGGTTCTGGCGCCGCCACCAGTGGCATATCCGTCGCGAATGGATGCTATACACCACAGGCGTGGTACCTGCCATGTCGGTAGCCATCAAGGCGCTGACCATGCCTGGCGAACGGGTGATAATCCTGTCTCCAGACTATAATTGTTTTTTCAGCAGCATTAAGAACAACGGCTGCGAGGTAGCAGAAAGCATTTTGAGGTTCTCCCTCAATAGCAACCGTTTCGAGGTTGACTGGAACAACTTCGAGGCCCTGTGTGCCGACGAAAAGACCCATGTATTCCTGCTCTGCAACCCGCATAACCCCACAGGGCGCGTATGGTCACGCGAGGAACTGCAGCGCATGGCAGACATCTGCCACCGCCACGACGTCCGCATCATCAGCGACGAGATACACTGTGAACTCGTGATGCCCGGCAACACCTTTGTCCCCCTTGGTACGGTAGACCCTGACGCCATTATCCTCAACTCACCCTCCAAGTCGTTCAATATTGCCGGTCTGATGATGGCCAACATCATTTGCCGTGATGCTGCTATCCGTCGACGTATTGACCGTGCCATCAATATCAACGAGGTATGCGATGTCAACCCCTTCGCTCCTGTGGCCGTCAAAGCCGCCTATAATGACAGCGAGGAATGGATTGACGCCTTGAACCGCTACTTGTGGGACAACTATCAGGCTCTATGCGCTTTCGCCCGGCAACACCTGCCACAGTGGAAAGTGATGCCCTTGGAGGGTACATACCTCGTGTGGGTTGACGTCTCGGCCGCGTGCGGCGACTCTGTCGCCAACTATTGCGAGCGAATACTGGAAGAAGCCAAGGTATGGCTGAACCCCGGGACGATGTATGGCCCTGAGTCGGGCAAGGGTTTCTTGCGAATCAACATTGCCTGCCCGCGGGCATTACTCTTGGAAGCATTGAACAGATTAAAAAAAGAAATCATATGAAACAGAAAAACAATTGCAAACCACACACCAACCTCAAGGTTGGAGAAGTCAACGCATGGTCAGTCACCTGGGGTGTTCTCATGGCCGTGCTCTTTTCAGCTGCTGCCGCATACCTCGGGCTGAAAGTCGGTCAGGTGTTCGAAGCCGCCATTCCCATAGCTATCATTGCCGTAGGTGTTTCTGCCGCAGCCAAACGTAGCAATGCCCTCCGCGAGAATGTCATCATCCAAAGCATCGGTGCCTGTTCAGGAGCCGTTGTGGCTGGTGCCATCTTCACGCTGCCGGCTATCTACATCCTACAGGCCAAATATCCTGAAATGTCGGCCGACTTCCTAAAAATATTCATTGCGTCCCTGTTGGGAGGCGTGTTAGGCATATTATTCCTGATACCTTTCCGCAAGTATTTTGTCGAAGCACCGCAGGAGCAGTTTCCTTTCCCTGAAGCTACTGCTACCACCCAGGTACTGAAAAGTGGCGAAAGCGCAGGCAGTGACTCGTCTGACGCCAACAGCGGTGCTTCGCAGGCCAAGCCTCTACTCATTGCCGGCATTATTGGCGGTCTGTACGATTTCATCGTGGCAACCTTTGGCTGGTGGAACGAGAATGTCACTTCTCGTATGCTACCTTGGGGCGAGGATTTAGCTGAAAAAGCCAAACTGGTGTTCAAGAACAACACGGGTGCTGCCGTTCTTGGTTTGGGATACATCATCGGTTTCCGCTATGCCTTGATTATTACCATCGGCTCGCTATTTGTCTGGTGGCTGATTGTTCCAGGCATGGCCCTGCTGTTCCCCGACACTGTGCTCAACCAATGGAACCCTGCCATTACTACTGCCGTGGGCGACATGACGCCTGAGCAGATTTTCACTTCCTATGGCAAGTCGATTGGCATCGGTGCCATTGCCATGGCCGGCATTATCGGCATCATCAAGTCGTGGGGAGTTATCAAGAGTGCCGTGGGCTTGGCCACGAAGGCTACTGACAGCAGTACCGAAGGGGACAATTCTGCTGTCAACTCACAGGATCTGCCTTTCCGCTTTATCGCAATAGGTGCCATACTGACCATCATCATCACCTTCCTCTTCTTCTGGTTCGGAGTGATGGAAGGTAATCTGCTCTTTGCCGTTGTAGCTATCGTACTGACGACAGTCATAGCATTTCTCTTCACTACCGTAGCTGCCAATGCCATTGCCATCGTCGGTTCAAACCCTGTAAGCGGAATGACACTGATGACCCTCATCTTGGCTTCTGTAGTCATGGTGGCTGTAGGATTGAAGGGAACGGGAGGAATGGTGGCTGCGCTCATTATGGGTGGCGTAGTCTGCACGGCCTTGTCAATGGCCGGTTCCTTCATCACAGACTTGAAAATCGGTTATTGGTGTGGGACACTTCCAAAGAAGCAGGAAACCTGGAAATTCCTGGGCACGCTGGTCAGTGCCGCTACAGTGGGCGGTGTCATGATGTTGCTGAACGAGACCTACGGTTTTTCCTCTGGTGCCTTGGCAGCTCCGCAAGCCAACGCCATGGCGGCTGTCATCGACCCGTTGATGAACGGTGTTGGAGCTCCCTGGCCGCTCTATGCCCTTGGAGCCGTCATTGCCATTGTGCTGACTTTCTTCAAAGTGCCTGCCTTAGCCTTTGCACTGGGTATGTTTATCCCTATGGAACTCAACGTCCCCTTGGTCATTGGCGGTGCTATCAACTGGTATGTGACGACGCGTTCGAAGGATGATACACAGAATAAGGCCCGCGGTGAAAAAGGCAATCTCATAGCTTCCGGTTTCATTGCAGGCGGTGCGCTGATGGGTGTGCTTAGTGCGCTGCTCCGCTTCGGTGGCATTTCGTTCGACTATGCTCAATGGTGGTCCAACCCCTATTCAGAATTGCTCTCGCTGATTGCATATATCCTGTTGATTTACTATTTCATCCAAGCAACAAAAAAATGAACCGTCCGACACTCTGCATATTGCTGCTTCTGAGTATGCTTACCCTGCAGGCCAAGAACTATGACATCACGGCTTATGGTGCCAAGAGCGACACTACCATTCTGAGTACAGCAGCCCTCCAGCAGTGTATCGACCTCTGCTCCCAAGCTGGCGGAGGTTGTGTGGTGGTCCCTGCCGGCAATTACAAAATAGGTACTGTTATTCTGAAGAGTAATGTCCATCTGCACCTCGAACTGGGTGCCACGCTCTATGGTTCAACAGACCTGAAAGACTATCAGCGTATGAAGTCTGACTACCTGTCGCTGCGTACACATACCGAGACCGTCCAGCTTATCTATGCCGACTCTGCCGAAAATATCGTTATTGACGGCTATGGTACCATCGACGGACGAGGCAGCGTGTTTCCCAAACTGTCATGGAACGATGAGGGCATCACCCGTCCCCATCTGCTGCGTTTCATCCAAAGCCGTAACATTACCATCAAGGACATTACGCTGAAGAACAGCGGCTGCTGGATGCAGCACTACCTTGCCTGTGACCGACTGCGTATTGACGGGATCAAGGTCACCAACCGCAACAACTACAACAACGATGCCCTTGACCTGGATGGCTGTCATGACGTAGTCATCAGCAACATGATAGCAGACAGCGACGATGACGGCATTACGCTGAAAAGCACTTCACCGAGGCTTTGCGAGGACATCACGATTGAAAACTGCATCGTATCTTCACACTGCAATGCCGTCAAACTGGGTACTGAGACCAATGGCGGATTCCGCAATATCACCATTCACGGCATCGTCGTTAAGCCCAGTGCCGACCAGTCAAGTCAGTTCTTCGGCCGTCCTATCGGCAGCTCAGCACTCTCGCTGGAAATTGTTGACGGAGGGGTCATGGAGAATATCAACATATCCGATTTCACCGTTACTGGTACCGAGTCGCCAATCTTTGTCCGTCTGGGACATCGAGGGCGCGGATGGATGCCCAACCAGAAAATTGAAAAGACAGGCAGCATACACGATGTCAACATCGGCCACATATATGTCCGCAATGCCGGCCGTTATGGATGTAGCATTACCGGGCTTCCTGGCCACCCTGTCGAGAACATTCGCGTCAAAGACATCAGCATCCACCATCAGGGGGGTATCAATGCCGACAGTCTGATAAGCATCCACAAGGCCATACAAGACGAGAAAGTTGCAGAATACCCAGAGGCAACAATGTGGGGGCCGCTCCCTGCAAAAGGCTTTTACGTACACCATGCACGTGGGGTTATCCTCGAGAATATCACTATTGACACGGTTCTGCCCGACGAACGTCCACTCATCGTCAGAGAAGACGATATGTAACGGAAATCCGAAACACTAAGCAACTTCATGAAGGTGAGAACAAGAATCTATTTCATAGCAGGAGTGACAGCTTTGGCCGTAGCAGCTTGCCTTTTGTTTGTCTGGCCGCATCTGATGGTAGCACGTGAACAGTCACAGCTGTTCTTGTGGAACTGCGACTATTTGGGTGAACGGCTTATGGTACCTGGTGGACTGGCACAGTATGTCGGTGAATGGCTGGTACAATTCTTCTACCATCCGCTGTTTGCTGCCGGCATCTATGCCATACTATGTTTCGCATCCCAGCTACTGGTATTCCGGTTGGTGGGACAGCGTTACTGGTTCTTATCCTTTACAGCCCCTGTGGTGGTAGGCATGTTGGCAACACAGCCTTATGTTCCCATGACGCTGACGGTGGCGCTGGTGCTGACGCTGCTCATGATGGTTCTCCTGCCGCCAAAAGGCATGCCACATATTCTGGCCATGTCCTTGCTGACAACCGTAGGTTACTGGTTCATAGGACCTGCCGCTGTGTTCATGTTGCTATGCTGTCGGTGGCGGCAAGCACCCTTTTGGGCTGTGCTGCTGGCTGGCGCCATCTATATCAGCTCATTGGTGACGCCCTATCCGCTAAGACAAGTGGCAAGGGGTATCGACTACTATTGGGAAATGCACCATCTGGGAACTTCGGAAGAACAGTCGTGCGATTGGCTGATGAGACAACAGCGGTGGGCCGACATTGCAGAAGGGTTCAAAGACTCGAAGTCTACAGCCATACAGAATGCCGTACTCGTAGCACGGTTTCATCTGCGACAAATCAGCGAGCAACAGCTCAACCACCAAATCCGACTCTCCAAGGGAGCTATGCACAGTGAGTCAGGAGCCTTCCTGATGAGCGAGGTCTGCATGCAGATAGGGATGGCGCAGATGGCACAACGGGCTGCCTTTGAAGCCATGGAGGCTATCCCCAACCACAACAAAAGCGGAAGGGCCCTGCGTCGACTCGTAGAAACCAATCTCGTCACAGGTTATCCACAAGTAGCCATGAAATACATCGGCATCCTGGAAGAAACTTTTGCCTACAGCAGTTTCTCCAAACGGATGCGACAGTTGGCTACACATCCTGAACAGTTGAACAATCATCCTTACTACGGACCTTTACAAAAAGCATTTACCGAAAGCCATGATACATTTTTCTAAACTGCTCATCCTACTGGCAACGGCACTTTCATTGGCATCATGCCGACATACACCTACCGATGCCATTCAGACCGATGCCCTACCCACCATATGGCCCGACTACATCGGTGTCACCATCCCTGTGGGATTAGCTCCCTTGAACTTCGCCATGGCCGATGAAGAGGTGACGGCCATCGATGTCGTCGTCACTGGCCAGCAAGGGGGGCAGCTACACACACAAGGTGAAGACACCGACTTTGACCTTAATGAATGGCACGAGCTGCTCAACCGCAACAAGGCAAGCACGCTGACACTAAGTGTCTGTGCCTGTCGCAATGGCCAATGGACACGATACCGGGATTTTCAGATATACGTCAGCAACGATTCTCTTGATGCATGGGGCATCACCTACCGGCTCATACCACCCAGCTACGAGCTATACAGCGGTATGGCTCTCTATCAGCGCAACCTGTCGACTTTCGATGAGACGGTATTGTTGAGCAACACGCAGGTGCCTGGCATGTGTATCAACTGCCATACACCCAACCGTACCCATCCTGACCAATATGTCTACCATGTTCGTGGAGCACATGGAGCCACCGTCATACACCACCATGGGAAGGAAGAGTTGTTGAAAGCGCGTAACGATAGTCTTGGCGGGTCTATGGTCTATCCTTACTGGCACCCCCAAGGACGCTATTGTGCGTTCTCTACCAACTCAACAGCGCAACTGTTCCATACAGCCAAACTGAAACGTATCGAGGTCTATGACAGCAAGTCTGATGTCTTCGTTTATGACACAGAGACTCACCAGCTGCTAACTGACACCCTGACCATGACGGAAGGTTGGTCTGAAAATACCCCAGCCTTCTCGCCAGACGGAAAGTGGCTTTACTTCACAACAGCAAGACAACAGAACTATCCTACCGACTACGATAAGCAACGCTATAGTTTGTGCCGTGTGGCCTTTGACGAAAAAACAGGGCAATTGGGACAGCAGGTTGACACACTAGTCAATGCCCGTCTGACAGGCAAGAGCGTCACATGGCCACGCCCTTCGTACGACGGACGCTATGTGATGTACACCCAACTTGACTATGGCTACTTCTCCGTATGGCATCCTGAGGCCGACCTATGGCTGCTTGACTTGCAGACACGTGTTTCACGTCCCATGGACGAGGTTAACAGCGCACGCTCAGAAAGTCTGCACAACTGGACACGTGGCAGCCGCTGGTTCTTGTTCACCAGCCGACGGGACAACGGACTTTACACACGTATCTACCTATCGTCAATCAATGCCGACGGTAAAGCCACTAAACCTTTCCTGTTGCCGCAGCGCCACCCCATGACCTACTATGGACGATTGATGTACTCGTACAACACCCCCGACTTCACTAACATGCCCGTTGATTTGCACGCACGCCAAACAGGCATCCGCATCGAAAGTGACGAGCGTGTTGCTACAAGGGTGTTAAGAGAGAGGTGAGAGGTAAGGGAAGCGCTGGGCTACTGAATTAAGGAACGAAGGTACGTTCCAACAAACCATCGTAAGTCTGCAAGCTTAGGCGGATAGTGTCAGGAACAGGTCGGGGAAGGATGATACTGACATAGCGTCGATTGGTATAGTATTCGGGGATATCGTTCTGACTATGCAAGAACCGATAATAAGCTGTCCGTTTCTGATCGGGATTAACTATTACGGTATCTTGTGCCAATCCGATAGTATGGGGCAGCTCTTCATCGTTGACACGGCCTGTTTTCAAAAGAAGGCCCATGTTCAAGTACTTGCCACTTTCTGCCAGCCATGCGCTTTCAATGCCAATTGGGTCCTGGGGCAATTCCTTGAAACGCCAGTGGGCTATAGGATGCAGGGTGACCACTGTGCCGACGGATACAGGCTCAGCCTGGGTGGCTGACACCTTATTATAATATATAATAGTACGATAGGTGGTGTCTGCCGTCTCTATCCACTTGGCTGTAACAGGTGTAGTCAGCTGATAGCTATTGCCTTCATCGGTGAGGAAGCTGACTCCACGCTTTTCGGCATTAACAACCAGATCGGCAAAGTCGGCCTGAAGCAATGAATACTTGCCTTCGCCCTTTTCGTAACTGTCAGTCTCGCACGAAACCAGAAAAAGGGTAAGAAAACAAAAGGATAAGGACTTATACACCATACGTATAAAACCTATCAAATTGGTAGTTCTCGTCTTTGCCATTCGTTATTTTATCTTTTGTTTATTGTGAAGCCTTCAAATAGTTTCGGACGGGGTTGGCATACATGGTCAGCATGCGTTCACGGAGGAAAGCCTCATCCTTGTCAGGAATATGAATCTTGGCCAACTGTCCCTGCAAATAGCGCTCAAAACGCTGCACATCATTCTGAGAATAATGTTGCTGATGGGTATGGCTACCTTCCAGCTGGTCAAGGGCGATATAATTACACGGATAGAGCCGATAGTGACGATGGAGCTCACTATCGATTCGCTCGCTGAGCGACTCGAAGTACTCCTTGCGTGGAAGCTCATGAAGCTGGTCAAGCCAGACATTGACAGGCTGAGCACAATGGTAGTGTACACGGCCCTTATAACCAAAGATGCCTGTCTTCATGTTGTCCAAATCGTCCTGTTTGCTCTTTTTGTAAGCCGGATTGTCGCGTTTCAGCTGGAACTCCTGTGCCTTGAGATAGTCGCAGGGATCGAACTCATAGCTGATGGTCAGCGGTACGATGTTCAGCTCACTAAGGTCACCACCCATGGCCAGCATCTTCAGCACGGCATCCTGCGTATGGTCGCTGGAGTCCTTGGCGCGACCTTCGCGCTGGGCTATCCAGATGTTCTCGCGTTTCTGGGTTACGGCATAATGGATATAGCTGCTCATGAGCTGTGAGGAACGCATCATCTCATGAGCCGTAAGTCCTCGACGCACAGTAAATGCCTTGTTCATGCGAACCAAGCGCTTGATCCAGGGATAGATGAGCAGATTGTCACCAATGCCTATCTCGACTGTTGTGGGGTAGCCGTTGTCGACTAACATGACATCGAGGAGAGCAGAGTCGAGGACAATGTCACGGTGGTTGGAAAGGAAGGTATAACGCTGCTCCTTATTCGTAGGCAACTGACCGTCATCGAAGCTACAACCATCAGTATGCTTGCGAATAATGTAACGCACAATAGGCTTCATGAAGCGCTGCTGGAAATCGAGGGGTGTCCTGACACCTATAAAAGCCAGACGCAGCAAACCATTGCGCAAGCCCTTTGGGAGCCATGGAGCAAAGCTCTTCAGCATCAAAGAGAACTGGCGGTCGTTAATCAGGTCATGGAAGGCCTGCTTCATTTCCGACGGCTCATAAGGCCTTATTTCATCAAACTCGTTACCTGCCATTCGTCACTCTACATTCAACACTCATCACTTAAAACTGGTTCTCAACAATATCAGTCAGCACTTCGGTCATGGTGAGTCCGGCAGCTTTTACCTGCTGGGGAATGAAGCTGGTAGGAGTCATACCAGGCGTCGTGTTGACCTCAAGCATATAAATCTTGCCCTCCTTGGTAACAATATAGTCGATGCGGATGATACCGTTGCAATGGAGGATGTCATAAATGTGACTGGTGATTTCACGTACGCGGCGTGCAATATCTTCTGAAATACGCGCAGGAGTAATCTCCTGAACCTGTCCGTTGTATTTCGCATTGTAGTCGAAGAACTCATTCTGGGTTACAACCTCGGTAATGGGGAAAGGCACAGACTTCTCGTACGTCTTATAAATGCCCATGGTTATCTCAGTACCTTCCAGAAGCTGCTCAACCATCACCTCGTCACTCTCCATCATGGCCTTACGGATAGCTGCTCCCAACTGATCCTTGACTTTTACCTTGGAGACACCAAAACTGGAGCCGTCGGCAGCAGGCTTTACAAAGCACGGCATGCCAATGCGCTGCTCAATCTCGTCTTCGCTCACAAGATGCTCATAACCGCGTCGTATCAACAGCGAATCAGCTACGAGCACACCATAACCGCGCAAATACTGATTGAGGACAAACTTGTCGAACGTCATAGCCTCCACCAATACACCGCTGGTGGAATAAGGAATGTCTACCAGATCGAAATAACCTTGCAGGATACCATTCTCGCCAGGGGTACCATGAATCGTGATATAAGCATAGTCGAAAAGCATGGCCTTACCGTTCTCGACAAATGAGAAGTCGTTACGGTCGATGGCTGCCGTCGTTCCATCAGGCAGTTCGACGTGCCAGTCCTGTCCCTTGATGTCAACAATGTATACATTATAACGCTCTTTGTCAAAGAACGAATAAAGACCTTGTGCAGAGCGCAATGATACATCGTGCTCAGAAGAATCGCCACCACAGACGATGGCAATGTTACGTTTCAGTTGTTTCATTGTATATTATTACCTTTAATATATTTTCTCCATTTATCAATTAACAATTCCATATCCTCAGCCAGGGAGGAGGTGAAATCCATCTGCTCACGGGTTGTCGGATGGACAAAACCCAATGTCTTTGCATGTAGCGCTTGGCGTCCACAGAGCTTGAAGCAGTTCTGGATATAGGCTTTATAGGATGCCGTCCGCTCACCGCGCAGAATCTCCATACCTCCATAACGCTCATCAGCAAACAGCGGATGGCCTATATGTTTCATGTGCGCACGTATCTGATGGGTGCGTCCTGTTTCCAGACGACACTCAACAAGTGTGGTATAGCCAAAACGCTCAAGCACCTGATAGTGTGTAACGGCACTCTTTCCAGTCTCCGAGCCGGGCGGGAATACTGCCATGCGCTGCCGGTCACGCGGGTCGCGCCCGATGTTGCCTTCTATACGCCCGGCATCTTCCGCAAAATTACCCCATACCAGTGCCACATAGCTACGATGGGTGGCATGATTGAAGAACTGCGCACCCAGCTCAGTCTTGGCCTCAGGGGTCTTGGCGACAACCAAAAGCCCACTCGTATCTTTGTCAATGCGATGAACCAACCCGACTGACGGATCATTTGGATCGTAGGACGGCAGATTGCGCAGGTGCCAGGCTATGGCATTGACCAGCGTCCCATGAAAATTGCCCACGCCAGGATGGACTACGAGTCCTGCCGGTTTGTTGATGACCAGCAAACAGTCGTCCTCGTAGACCACATCGAGCGGAATATCCTCAGGCTCAATGGTCGTATCATAGTGGGGACGGTCGAGCATCAGCGTGACAACATCGCCAGGACGTACCTTGTAATTGGACTTTACAGCTTTGCCGTTGACGTGGATGAAACCTGCATCGGCAGCCTTCTGGATACGATTACGCGAAGAATGCTGTACGTGCTCAGACATATATTTGTCAATACGTACAGGTTCCTGACCACGGTCGACTTCCAAGCGCAGATGTTCATAAAGCTGACCATCGCCATCATCGTCCATGCAGTACACCGCTTCTTCCAATTCCTCGTCAATCATATCACTCTCCCATTGGTGGGGCTTCTACTTCCTCAAATTCATCAATTAGTTCTGATCCTGGTGATGAATAAGACGATTCTACATACTCGTAGTCGTCCAAGTCGCTAATGCTTCCACTTCCCACTAATAGAGTCAGCGGATAATCGATAGATATGCGGTCACCATTTGAGACACGACGGCCGCGGCAAACGATTCCATACACCCAGTCCTTCTCACCATGCACCTTCTGGGCAGGCAACAGGCGGAAGCCTATGGACATGAGTTTGGCTTCGGCCTCGCGAAGACTACTATTATCGACCACATCAGGAATGGCAAATACTGGCGATGAAGGTGAATTGACCGTGACATAGACCACATGGCCCCGCTTGACCTTCATACCATAGCCCGGAGTCTGTGCCAGAATATACTCTGGCGGCAACGTCTTATTGTAGCCAGAGTCGCTGACCATGATGACAAGCCCGTCTTCTTCCAATAATATACGAGCCTTGGAATATGTCATTCCCTTGACTTCTGGAACAACAATCCCTTCTCCGTGGTGCGTATAATATTCCAACCCATACTTCACCCCAAAGAACAACAGCACCACGACAATGGCCATTGCCAAAAGATGAAGCAACAGGTAACTACTGAATAGCTTGCCAAAGAATCCCTTTGTCTTCATTGATTACAATGTATTAACGGAAGGCAAAAGTACAAAGAAATATTGAGACAACAAAAAAATTGGGTATATTTCTTAGATAACATACCCAATTCTTATCCGTACTACAGGATTTACTTTCCGTGATGCTCGTCAGATACTGTTAACTTCTTACGGCCTTTTGCGCGGCGAGAAGCCAGTACGCGACGACCATTCTTCGTTGCCATGCGCTCGCGGAAGCCATGCTTGTTCACGCGGCGGCGATTGTGCGGCTGAAATGTTCTTTTCATTGTTTTCTATCGTTATTTTAAAATTATCTATTGTCGATTTGGGCTGCAAAATTACACATTATTTTCGAATTATGCAAGTTTTTCTCAAAAAATTATGTTTGATGGGCAATGAATTAAGAAATATTTCGTACCTTTGCACCCGCAAAATGACATTTCACATATTATAATAGTACTATTTTATGATTAATTCACAAGACATTAAGAAAGGAACCGCCATTCGCATGGACGGTGCTATTTGGGTTTGCATCGATTTTCAGCATCGTAAGCCCGGCAAGGGAAACACCATCATGAACATCAAGATGAAGAACGTCACTGACGGCCGCGTATTGGAGCGTCGCTACAACATCGGCGAGAAGTTGGAGGACGTGGTCATCGAGCACCGCGACTACCAGTACCTGTACGAAGACCAGGAAGGCCGCATCTTCATGAACCAGGAGACCTTCGAGCAAATTCCCATCGCTAACGACTTGGTTATCGGTCACGAATACATGAAGGAAGGCGATGTCGTATCCGTTGTCAGCGACACCACAGACGGTACCATCCTCTATGCCGAAATGCCCGTGAAGACTATTCTGCGCGTCACCCACTCTGAGCCCGGCATCAAGGGCGACACCGCCACCAACACCCTGAAGCCCGCTACACTGGAGACTGGTGTGGAGGTTCGCGTTCCCCTGTTCATCAACGAGGGCGACCTCATTCAGGTTGACACCCGCGACGGTTCTTATCTGGCACGCGCCAAAGAGTAATCCAATTGACAATTGATAATTGATAATTGACAATTACAATTGAAATATTCAATCATCGTTCCTGTCTACAATCGTCCCGACGAGGTGGACGAGTTGCTGGCGAGTCTCTGTTCACAGACACTGAAAGACTTTGAAGTCATCATTGTAGAGGATGGTTCACAAAAACCCTGCAAGGATGTTTGCGACAAGTACGCAAACATCCTTGATTTGCATTATTACCTCAAGGAGAACAGTGGTCCCGGTCAGAGCCGCAACTACGGTGTAGAGCGGGCACAGGGCCAGTACGTCATCATCCTCGACTCCGACGTCGTCCTGCCCGAGGGCTATCTGGAGGCTATCGACTCAGCCATCAGACACCAGACACCAGACATCGTCGCCTGGGGAGGACCTGATGCGTCTCATCCGTCGTTCACTCCCGTGCAGAAGGCCATCAGCTACTCGATGACCTCCTTCTTCACCACCGGAGGCATCCGTGGCGGCAAGGCAAAGCTCGACAAGTTCTACCCCCGCTCGTTCAACATGGGCATCCGCCGCGACGTCTA
>JAEEGL017184218.1_pt1 | contig 15849 bp, 13 predicted proteins | sample 9134231 | NCBI WGS metagenome assembly JAEEGL01 (sample SAMN16246548, study PRJNA631951) | gut metagenome | biome: gut microbiome; feature: rumen; material: fiber-attached | host: Bos | place: Iran: Karaj | collected 2018-10
AGGTATTTGTTCCAAAGGAAGGCTTTTGCTTTGCGGATGCGGACTATTCGCAAATTGAGCTTCGTATTCTGGCTCATTTGTCTGGAGATAAGGGACTTATAAGTGCTTACCATGAGGGTAAAGACATCCACAGGATTACTGCTTCGAAGGTATTTCATGTGCCCTTTGAGGAGGTCACTTCCCTTCAGAGAAGAAATGCCAAGGCGGTTAATTTTGGAATTGTTTACGGTATAAGCGCCTTTGGTCTTTCCCAGGACCTTTCTATTCCTGTAGGCGAAGCCAAAGATTATATGGAAAAATATTTTGAGACATATCCTGGAGTTCGTATTTATCAGGACAAATCGATAAAAGAGGCTAAGGAAAAAGGGTACAGCCTCACAATGTATGGCAGAAGACGACCTATTCCCGAACTTAAGTCCGGCATCTACAATCTCAGGCAATTCGGAGAAAGAGTTGCCATGAATGCTCCTATTCAGGGATCTGCCGCGGATATAATGAAGATTGCCATGATAAATGTCTTTTTTGCCCTGAAAAAGGAGGGACTTAAGTCAAAGCTTATACTTCAGATCCACGATGAGCTTGTAATAGAAACTGCAGATGATGAAGTTGATACGGTAAAGGCTCTTTTGACCAGGGAGATGGAAAGGGCAGTTTCCATGAGTGTTCCCATGGAGGCAGAATGCAATATCGGCAGTGACTGGTACGAAGCTAAGTGATGGTGCATATATGAATGAGATAAAAAAAGGCAGAACAAACATTGTGGGAATAACCGGAGGCGTCGGAGCCGGGAAGAGTACAGTTCTTGGATACATCAGCGCAAACTATAACTGCCTTGTCATTTTTTCGGATGATGTGGCCAATGACATTAAAAAGAAGGGTTTTCCCGCGTATGACAGTCTGGTTGAGCTCTTGGGGAGAGAAATTTTGGGGCCCGATGGTGAAATAGACCGTCAAAAAATGGCAAGTGCTATTTTTAATAACAAAAATATACTAAAAAAAGTTAACAATATTTTGCATCCCGCAGTAAATGAATATATTATTAATATTATAGAGAATGAAAAAAAGCTTAACAGATATGATTTTGTATTTGTGGAAGCAGCTCTTTTGATCGAAAACGGATATGACAAAATTGCAGATGAGCTTTGGTATGTCTATGCATCGGAAAATGCAAGAAGGCAGAGGTTAAAGGATTCCAGAGGCTATTCCGATGAAAAGATCGATGATATTTTTTCAAAGCAGCTGGATGATAGCCAATTTAGAAGCTACTGTCAATTCGTTATAGACAACAGTGGAAGTCTTGAGGAGGCTGCCAAGCAGATTGATGAACGGTTAAGGGTGTTCAGAAGGAGAGAATAAAATGCCAAGCCTGGAACAATCACAACAGAAAGTAGTTTTTGGACTTGATATCGGCACAAGAAGTGTTGTTGGAACTGTGGGTTACATGAATGACGGACAGTTTAATGTAATTGCCCAGAGCGTTGAAAAGCACCAGACAAGAGCCATGCTGGACGGACAGATTCACGATATCGGCAAAGTTGGAATGACGATCCGTCAGGTAAAGGATAATCTTGAACAGCAGACAGATATTCATTTGACTGACGTATGTATAGCTGCTGCCGGACGTGTGCTCAGGACCGTCAGGATCAGCTATGACTACGAGTATCCCGATGGTCATACCATTACTGATGAGGATATTTATAATCTCGACTCATCTGCGGTAGAGAAGGCATATTCCCAGTTCCTGGAGGAAAATACCTCGGAACTCAAGTTTTATCTTGTTGGCTATTCTGTTATGCACTATTACCTTGACGGCTATCAGATAGCCAATCTTGAGGGGCATAAGGCCGGAAAGGTAAGCGTTGAGCTGATCGCAACCTTCCTTCCCGACGACTGCGTTGACGGATTATACAAGGCCTGCGAGAGGGCGGGACTTAATGTTGCCAACCTTACTTTGGAGCCTATCGCGGCCATGATGGTTGCAATTCCCGAGAAGTTCAGAATGCTGAATCTGGCACTTGTAGATGTGGGAGCAGGTACATCCGATATCTGCGTCACAGATGACGGCTCCATTACAGCCTACGGAATGCTTCCCATAGCCGGAGATGACATTACGGAAATAATTGCTCAGCACTGTCTTGTGGATTTCAATTCTGCCGATGAGATCAAAATCAAAGCCAGCCATGATGACACTGTTGAATATATTGATATCATGGGACTTCGTAAGACTATTACGTCCAAAGAAATCGCCAAGATAATAAGACCTAAAGTCGAAGAGATGGCTAAAAAGGCCACAGATGAGATAAAGCGCCTTAACGGTGATAAGGCTGTCAGCGCTGTATTTGTTGTTGGCGGCGGCGGATGTGTTCCCGGTTATACCCAGACAATAGCTAAAGATATGGGAATTCCTGAGGAGCGTGTAGCTCTTCGAGGCGAGGAAGTAATGAAAAACATTACGTTCCTTAATAATGATGGAATTGAGAGAGATTCCCTTTTGGTAACTCCTCTCGGAATCTGCATCAGTTATTACGAAGAGGCCAATAACTTTATCTTTGTTTCATTTAACGGAACCCAGACCAAGCTTTATGACAATGGAAAGCTTCAGATTGTGGATGCTGCCATGCAGGTAGCTTTCCCAAATGAAGATCTTTTTCCTAAGCGCGGTGAAGAACTTAAATTTACCGTTAACGGAAAAGAGAGAACCTCCCGAGGAGAACCCGGTGAAGCAGCTGTTATTTCTCTTAACGGTCAGCCTGCGGATATTCATTCCAAGATTCATGCCAATGACATTATCCAGGTTACACCTTCAACGGCAGGCGCTCCAGGAAAAGCTACTATTGAGAGCATTCCAGAATTTAAGACCAAATTTAATGTCAATGTTAACGGTGTAAATGTAGAGGCTTCCCGCTATGCAACGGTTAACGGACAGGCTCAGACAGGATTTTACAGTATTAAGACCGGTGATGATGTTAAGGTCCTTGATTACAACACTGCTGCTCAGATAGCCGAACTTATGGATATTACCATTACTGAGGACACTGTAATAATCGTTAACAATGAAAGGGGCGATCTTAATACCCCTGTATATGAGAATTTCAAGATTGAGTTTAAGGATCAGGAAGATATGATCATGGATTATTACAAGGATTTTCCTGATGCAGACGAGGTAGCCATCAGTCAGGCCAATGAAGAGGCCTATGAGAGTGATGATGAGGACGTGAAAATCGTAGAGGGTAAGGACGGACAGCTAAGTCTTGACAATATCCCCGAAGAAGACGATACTGCTTATGATGTACCTGTAGCACCCATAAGGAACATCCTTGCACACGATCTTCATGTGATTGTAAACAGCGAGGCAGTTACCTTGCATGGAAAAGCGGATTATATTTTTGTAGATATCTTTGATGCCATCGATTTTGATCTGTCCAAGCCAAACGGCAGATCCATCGTGACAACCTTAAACGGTACGACCCCTGATTATATGCAATCCATAAAAGAAGGGGACAAAATAGAGGTATATTGGAAGTAAAATTATAATTGCAGTGGTGCTTCCTCTAAGCGTAGTTATTGAAGGAAGCGCCATTGCAATTATTATGTAGTCAGGAGTTTTTGGAAATGAGATTTACAAGTATTGCCAGCGGAAGTAGCGGAAATTGTACCTATATCGGGTCTGATAATACGCATATTTTAATTGACGCCGGAACAAGTAAGAAGAAAATAGAGGAAGGTCTCAGGGAACTGGACCTTGGACTTGGAGATATAAATGCTATTTTTGTAACCCATGAGCATGTTGATCATATAGCAGCTCTTCATACCATTTTAAAAAAATACAACATACCGATCTATGGAACTAACGGTACTATAAAGGGAATCCGTAACAGCGATAAGAAAAATGAGATGATCCTGTCCGAGTTTATTCCCGTACAGGTGGACAGAGAATACTCCGTGGGAGATATGATAATAAATCCCATGACAATATCCCATGATGCTCTGGAGCCCTGCGGATACCGCGTTTTCTGTAACGGCAAAAAAGTGGGAGTTGCCACAGACCTTGGCTGCTATACAGATTATACCGTGGATTGTTTAAAGGATTGTGATGCTCTTTTACTTGAAGCAAATCACGATGTGAGAATGCTTCAGACCGGGCCCTATCCTTACGTGCTTAAGAGAAGAATTCTGGGAGATATGGGACATCTTTCCAACGAAAAGAGCGGAGAGCTGTTGTGTAAGCTTCTTCATGATGACCTCAAGGGAATATTCCTTGGGCATCTTTCCAAGGAAAATAATATGCCCGAACTTGCTTACGAGACTGTGAGAGTGGAAATAGAGATGAATGACTGCCCTTACTCCGGAAATGATTTTCCCCTTATGGTTGCTAAGCGCACTGAGTTGTCACCGGTGCTGGAATTTTAAAATCATTCATTGACAATACATTTTTTTATTGTTACCTTTTAATGAAAGAAAAATAGCAAATTGTGGCGAGGATTCTTGCCAATAAAATGGAGGAGCTATGAATAAGACTATCATTACAGTTGTTGGAAAAGACACAGTAGGTATTATTGCAAAAGTCTGTACTTATCTTGCAGATTCCGGTATCAATATTCTTGATATTTCCCAGACTATTGTCAGTGGCTATTTTAATATGATGATGATTGTAGATATGGCCGGGACAAGTAAGGACTTCAATTCTGTTGCAGATGACCTGGATAAGCTGGGTGAAGAAATCGGAGTTGTTATCAAATGCCAGAGAGAAGAAATCTTTGATTCTATGCACAGAATCTGATGGGAGAATATGCCAATGATTAACGTTAATGAGGTCGTTGAGACCAATGATATGATAGAAAAGGAAAACCTTGATGTAAGAACCATTACTCTTGGAATCAGCCTTTTGGATTGTATTACTTCAGATCTTGAAAAGCTTAACAGAAATATTTACAACAAAATCTATGACGCTGCCAAGGATCTTGTTAAGACAGGCGATCAGATTTCCAGGGAATTCGGAATTCCCATTGTAAATAAGAGAATTTCCGTTACACCCATAGCTCTTATCGGTGGTGCAGCCTGTAAGACCAAGGAGGATTTTGCCCAAATTGCCGTTACCCTTGATAAGGTTGCCAAAGAAGTTGGTGTCAACTTCATCGGTGGCTACTCAGCTCTTGTAAGCAAGGGAATGACTGAGGCGGACAGACTTCTTATTGAGTCAATTCCACTGGCTCTTTCCACAACAGATGTTGTATGTTCATCTATAAATGTGGGTTCCACTAAGACCGGTATCAATATGGATGCTGTTCGTTTAATGGGAACAATTGTAAAAGAAACCGCGAAAGCCACCAAAGAAAACGATTCTCTTGGCTGTGCCAAGCTTGTTATTTTCTGTAACGCTCCGGATGACAACCCATTTATGGCGGGTGCTTTCCATGGAGTGACGGAAGCAGATAAGATTATCAATGTTGGTGTATCGGGACCCGGGGTTGTAAAAACAGCTCTTGAAAAAGTTAGAGGAGAGAACTTTGAGGTCCTTTGCGAGACAATTAAAAAGACCGCATTTAAGGTTACAAGAGTAGGACAGCTTGTAGCAAGGGAAGCATCTGAAAGACTTGGAGTTCCCTTTGGAATAATAGACCTTTCACTGGCGCCTACACCTGCGATCGGTGACAGTGTAGCTGATATTCTCCACGAAATAGGAGTGGAGCATGCCGGAGCGCCGGGAACTACAGCTGCTCTTGCGCTGTTAAATGACCAGGTTAAAAAGGGCGGAGTAATGGCTTCTTCCTATGTTGGCGGACTTTCGGGAGCCTTTATTCCCGTAAGCGAAGATCAGGGAATGATCAATGCAGTAGAGGCCGGAGCGCTTACGCTTGAAAAGCTAGAAGCAATGACCTGTGTTTGCTCTGTTGGTCTTGATATGATAGCAGTTCCCGGAGATACAAAGGATACAACAATAGCGGGAATAATTGCTGACGAGATGGCAATCGGAATGATAAACCAGAAGACTACAGCAGTAAGACTTATTCCTGTAATCGGAAAGGGAGTTGGAGAGACTGTTGAATTTGGCGGACTTTTGGGATATGCGCCAATAATGCCTGTAAATCAGTTTTCCTGCGATGACTTCGTAAACCGCGGCGGAAGAATACCGGCACCGGTGCACAGCTTTAAGAATTAATACTAAAAAAGGTAATTACCCATAATTGAGTAATTACCTTTTTTCATGTTATTTTTTAACAACTGAGAAGTCCACAACTTCTCCTGACATCATTTCATCAAGCAGTTGGTTGAATATTTTTTCTGCTTCCGCGGAATCAAAATTGGAATAATCGCCGCCGTCATCGGACTCATAAAAGTAGGTGGCATTTCCGCTTTCGTCATATGAAACAGAGGCTTTTTCCATAATCATAAGCTGATCATTAGCAATAGCATACTTGCAGATCCAGTGATTACTTCCTGTGTAAAGATATCCATCTTTTACAGAAATGGGATAAGCGGTACCACCACTGCATACTGCACCGATCTGAGCAGGGATTCCATCCTTGTATTCAAATACAGAGGCATCTATGGCTCCCATTTTTCCGTCCATATTGTCAAAGGCTGCGCTGGAAACCAGTAGCAAATCAACATCATTAACTGTTACATTTGCGTAGCCCATTCCATCAGATAATTTTTGATCAACAATCTGAGTAAAAGTATCAATATCTGCAATATCTATAACCGGTGAAGCGGACTCAGCAGCTTCTTTAATAAAAGCATTTGAGTATTCATCAATTATATCAGCAACCTCGGAGTCAGGCATATTTGCTCCGATCTGTTTTTGGGGATCGTAAATCTGATCTGCAATAGCGGAAATGTCAAAGCCATCGAGATCCTTTGCTACAGCAGAGAGAGAATAAGCATATCCGGTCTCGATATCATACCATCTGATAACATCAACGGTTTCATCATCACCGATATGTCTGCTTGTCTTATAGGGCATCATACCTCCGGCCCAGTTCTGGAATGTGCCTGTATCCTCTACATCCCACTGATAATACATTCCGGAGATATCTGCTTCTGAATCATCGCCTACAGCCTGTTCTCTGGCCACATAAGAAACGTTGTCCATGTCAAAAGTAAGCTGAACCATGGTTCCGGGAAGTTCTCTGGTGTCAGCAACTTCCATTATGCTCCAATTGACGTTGGTAGCACCTTCCGGAGCGCTGAAACCGTTGGGAGCAAAGGCATATGCTTCTTCTTCGGTACAATCTCTCCAGGGATTAGCGATGCTTGTTGAACTTTCGGATACAGCTGTATCTGTGGTTACATCACTACCTGTGTCCTGACCTGCTGTATTATCTGAGGTATTGCCACATGCAACCAAAGACAGGGTCATAAGACCGGCAAGAATAATAGATATAGATTTCTTTTTCATAATTGATTCTCCTCTTTTTCGTGAAATATTATTTCAAATAAATATACACAAGTTTTATACTAGCACGAAAAGAGAGGAGTAATAATTAAAAATGTATAAATTCTTCGTATTAGCTGAGGGATTTAGTCTTGATTTCCGTTAGCGTTCTTATGAATTCGTCTGACCTGCCACGGTTGCTATTCTTTTCCTCATAAAGATAAGAATCAGCCTTTGCCAGCGCCTGCTCGCAGGTTATGCTGGGAGAGGTGCAGTTGTATATCCCGAGACTAAACAATGGTATAAAGTCCAGGTCGGAATTATTTTCCAAAGCCTCCGAAAGCATCTGACTGAAAATATCTGAAAGTGCTTTATCCTTGCAGGCAACAATAAATTCATCCCCACCCCATCTGGCGGCATAGGCATTTCTTGCAGAGAGCATGGAATTTAAAGCTTTGGAGAAGGTAACAAGCGCTTTGTCGCCGTATTCATGCCCGAGAATATCGTTGATGCTCTTGAAATGATCAAGATCGATCATAATAACTGAAAGAGGCTTTTCTTCGCTGCAGGTTGATAATTCCTGGTTAATAAGTTCTGTAATGCGTCTTCTGTTATACAGTTTGGTAAGGGCATCAGTATAAATCTGAGAGTCCTGCAGTTCCACAAAAAGCTTTATTACTATAGGTATGATGCATATTTCTATAGCGGGGAAGAACAGCATGAAGCCTATGATCATGCCGCTGATTGTATATATTATTATAAAAATGATCTGTATATTGAATTTTTTCTTTTCTGATTTCGTTGTGGCTTTAATTCTGTTGCGGATTGAAATGGCAGTAGCAACAGTAAGATATATATAATCGATCAAAGTTATGACAACGGTTAAGGGTTTAAACATCAGTCCTGTTTCGTTTACTTCGATAACTAATTTGCATAAGGGTGTAAAAAGGATTATCAGATTTATCAGTAATGGTACATGGATAATGATACCCAGGATTGTGGAGGCTGTTTTACTGGCAGAACGATTACTGTGGTGAATGGAGGCACGCACGTACAAAAACCAGAAAAAACTGGAGAAGGTCATGGTTGCAAAACCTATGGAAGAAATAATATACGTAAGTAAAAATGGCATATTATAAGCAAATATCAGTCTCAGATCCACCAATGTATACACCATAAAGGAAATAAGCATTCCCTTAAAGGCTCTTACTTCCCTTTGACTACCAATGTTTTCGTTGGTCTTTGAATATATGATACATAGTGATAAGAGAGTAGAAATAATTATCAATAGAATAAAAGGCGTAATCTGATTTTCTATAGGAATCATTTTAATCTATCCTCCGATAAAAAATTAATGCAATAAAGATTCCGGCACTATAATTATAGCAGATGTGTACTAGACTACACGTTTGACAAATATAAAAATTTGATAATTTGTTCTTGCATGTTTTTAGATTTAGTTGTACTATCTAGCTGTACTAGTAATCCTAGTACAGTTAATGCGGTGTCTTTTTTGAGGGAATAGCATGAAATTGATTGATTACCAGGATAGCAGACCTATCTATGAACAGATTGTAGAGAACTTCAAGTTGCAGATGTATAAAGGGATATTACAGGCAGATGAACAGATGCCTTCTGTTAGGAGCCTTGCTATGGAATTGTCCACAAATCCCAATACTGTGCAGAAAGCGTATACAGAACTTGAAAGGCAGGGGTTCATATACACTGTTAAGGGCAAGGGCAACTTTGTCAAAGGGAATGCTTCCATGATTGATAATAAAAAAGAACAGCTCATAGCCTGTGTTATGGACTTGTTTAAAGAAGCAGAAGATATCGGCATTTCTGTGGACGCATTGATTGAAGAGATACGCATAAGATTAGAAAAAGGAGACATGGCATGATTGAGTTATTGGAATTGGAGAAATCATTTGATGACATCAAGGCTGTCAATCGTGTTTCACTGACAATAAATGATGGTGAAGTCTTTGGACTTGTGGGTACAAACGGAGCCGGTAAGAGTACTATTCTTCGGATAATCTGCGGAATAATAAAACCGGATGCCGGAACGGTTTGCGTGGATGATTTAAGGGTATACGATAATCCCGTGATAAAAAAAGAAATTTTCTATATTTCCGATGATCAGTATTTTCTTCCGAATTCAACACCAAGGGAGATGGCAGATTACTACGAAGGAATATATGAGAATTTTGACAAGGCAAGATTCTTTAAAATGTGTAAGGGCTTCGGGCTGGAAGAGAGTAGAAAGATAAGCACGTTTTCAAAGGGCATGAAAAAGCAGGTATCAATACTTCTGGGAATATGTGCAAATACCAAATATCTTTTGCTTGATGAAACATTTGACGGTCTTGATCCTGTGGTAAGGCAGGGTATAAAGAGCCTTTTTGCAGCAGAAATGTCTGACAGAGGACTTACACCTGTGATAGCCTCACATAATTTAAGAGAACTTGAAGATATCTGTGATCATATAGGACTCATTCACCAGGGGGGTGTGATTCTTTCCGAGGATCTTAGCAATATGAAGCTTCGTATGCAAAAGATTCAGTGCGTTTTTGAAAGATCAGAGGATGAAGAAAGAGCACTTGAGGGACAAAATGTTCTTCTACATGAAAAGAGAGGAAGACTTCATACAATAACGCTAAGGGGTGAAAGAGAAGAGATTGAAGCAGCTTTTAAGCGAGGGAATCCGATTTTCTTTGAAGTGCTGCCTTTATCTTTGGAGGAGATTTTTATAAGTGAAACGGAGGTAGTTGGGTATGATATCCGCAAATTTATCCTTGGCTGACAGGGTCAGAAATCATAAAAAATATATAGCCCGCACTCTTTGGATATCGGTTGTTGCATTTTTATTTATGGCAACCTATTACATTCTTGGTGTTATCATGATGGTCTCAAGATCAATAAATTACGGAAAGATATATGGGCAGACACCTGATGTTATTCATTATGAAAAATTAAACGCAGTAACTAAGATAATGGGATTTGAGCAGTTTGGATTTCTGATTATTATTTTTACTGCTGTTGCCTTTGCTTTTCAGGGTTTTTCATATGTTTTTGACCAGAGGAAAATAGATTTCTATTTAAGTCAGCCCACCACAAGAGCAGAGAGAATAAGGAAGAATTATTTTAATGCATTCTCGACTTTTATTCTGATGTATCTTGTGATCGAATTGATTGCGATTATTGCAGCTGTAATTTTTGGGGCTGTAAACAGCTATGTACTTATTTCTATCCTTTTGGAAACTGTCAGATCAATTGTACTGTTTTTTGCCATATATAATATTGCCGTTCTGGCTATCATGCTAAGCGGTACTTTGCCAATAGCGGCACTGGTTCTGTTTTTCTTTTTGGGGATATCTTTCGTCCTTGGATTGGAACTTCAGCTGTATAGGGAATCTTTCTTTGCTACGTATAGTTCTTTTAGCGGATATGGAATTATTCTTTCGCCTGTATATGATAGGGTGGTATCTCTGGATAACCTCTTAATGATGGCGAGATATGATGACCACAATATGTCCATGGATGCTGTAAAAGAGATTTTGAAATCCATCTGGCCAAAGGATTTGGATATTCTTATTTGCGGCGTTGTATCTTTTGTACTGGTATTATTACTCAGCAGATACAGAAAAGCGGAACATGCCGGAAAGACCATAGTTTTCAGACCCTTCAGATGGCTTATGAAGATAGCATCCTGCGTAGTTGTCGGACTTGCAGCCGGATATTTTGTTCAGATAATATATGTGAATCTATGGAATACCGGAATGTATTTTCTAATGTTTGCAGTGATGGTTCTGGCTACGTTTGTTTTTGGGTGTATACTTGAAGCCATTCTTGAAGGTAATATCAGAAAGCTGCTTTGCGGAAAAATGCAAAGTATCATGGCAGTCTGCATTGTTACTCTTGTTTTTGTGATTTTCAGGGGTGACCTGGTGGGATATGATTCTTACATTCCCAAGAAAGCTGATATTGAAAGCTGCGCTATTCTTGATGATGACTACAGTTTTCAGTTTTATAAAAACAATACAGATCTTTTTAACAATTCCTGCGAGGATAATATGTATATTACCGATATCGACAGGTTTCTTGAACTATCTGAAATCGGGATGAAATCCAGGAAAGATGAATTCATACTCTCCAAGGAAGGACATTATGTAAGCGACAGAATGGATGTGTCTATTCTTTATAGACTTAAAAACGGCAAGAAAGTATACAGAATGATTGCTATCCCCGATGATATTGATAAGAAGCTTCTTACTTCTATTATTGATTCAGAGGAATATAAAAAAGGCTATTTCAATATATTTAATGATGAACCCTTAAGGGAACTTTATAAATCTACTAAAAGTGCTCAGATAAGCTATTCCACCGTAACGGATTATCTTACATCCAAGGATATTCCCTATGAAGAAATAAGCGATGCCTATCGAAAGGATGTACTTGCATATTACAATTACGAAATGGCTGAAAAAACTGTTCCTATAGGGCGCATTGAAGTAAACTTCAATGATTTCAGCACTTATGCCAGCTGTGACATGATTGTTTTTGATAATTATGTCAATACAATTTCAATTTTAAAGAAATATGGTATTTATTCCGAGGGTGAACATGATGTACAATATATAGTTAGTGTGGATGTTACAAATTACTATTCCGGTTACAATCCTCCTGAGGGAGAGGAGGGTGCTGTACCTGACGATGGAACCGATTATCCGTCAGTAACCGTGACCTATACGGATCCTGATGAAATAAGCAGGATACTAAGCTGTTCCCATTCAAACGATTATTACAGCCGATGGTACAATTCGTCCAAGTATGAGAACGGTCAGTATGTAATTGAAGTAACCACAAGTAACAGAAGAAGTTCTTTTCTAGTCTTTGAAATGGGGAAGGTACCTGACTTTGTTGTAGCAGATACCAATTAAGTTTTGAAAAAGTTTTGTTTCTCACGTGTAAAAAATAAACTGAATAGAATTGCTCATGGCAAATTTACAGCGCTGGAGAAGAAAAAGTTCATTTCCTGGCTTTTTCTTCTTCCGTCGTTTTTGGGAGTACTGCTGTTTTTCGTGGCGCCCTTTGGTGTGGTTATTTACTATTCACTGATCAATAATCCCATTCAAAAGGAATTTGTTGGAATTTCCAATTATATTACCGTTTGGAACAACTCGGCATTTAAAGAGGCTTCATTTAATACCATGAGATTTTCGCTTTTGGCGGTTCCTCTTGCAGTACTTTTATCGCTGTTTCTGGCGGCGGTCATGGAAGCAAGGATTCCTTTTAAGAGCTATTTCAGGTCCTTTTTCTTAAGCCCTCTAATGGTTCCGACTGCATCCATTGTTCTCATATGGCAGGTAATGTTTCACTATAACGGAATAATCAATAATATCACCGCTGTCTTTGGCGCGGATAAAGTGGACTGGCTTAAATCCGATCAGGCACCCATAGTAATTATCCTGCTGTTTTTGTGGAAGAACCTTGGATATAACATGATTCTGTTTATGGCTGCACTTGCCAGTATACCCAAGGACCTTTTGGAAGTGGCATCCCTTGAAAATGCCAATAAGTGGCAGGTGTTCTGGATGATAAAGCTAAGATATCTTTCATCCACTATATTATTTGTAACCATTATGTCTGTCATCAGCTCATTTAAGGTCTTTAGAGAAGTTTATCTTATGACCGGGGATTATCCTTATAATTCGCTGTATATGCTTCAGCATTTTATGAATAATACCTTTGCCTCCCTGGATTATCAGAAACTTTCATCGGCGGCAATTATCATGTTTGTTTTTGTCACAGGGCTGGTTTATATAATGTATGCCATCGAGAACTTCTATGGTAAAGATATTGAAGGATAAGAGGTCGTTATGAATTTATGAGAATGGGGAATGACGTTGTAAAACGTATCCGGGCCAGAAAAAAGAGAATAAGTAATTTTAAGACAGGATTGGTTACAGTTGCAGCTCTAATATTTGCAATAGTTTTTCTTTTACCCATAATACTAACTGTCACCAACTCGTTTATGTCACCTGCGGAAATAAAGGCCAATTACGGGAGCATATTTGACAATGTGACGAAGGGCAGCAAGACATTTATTTCAAAGACTGTAAATCTAAAGTTTATACCTGATATTGTTACATTTTCTCAGTATTATACGGTTCTTTTCAAGAGTCCGGAATATTTGTTCAAATTTTGGAATTCGGTTATTTATGTGGTTCCGATAGTGGTTCTGCAGCTTGGGGTAGCGACACTTGCTTCCTATGGTTTTGCCAGATTCAGTGGAACGTTAAAGAATGCGATTTTTTTCTCGTATATCATTATGATGCTTATGCCATATCAGGTAACTCTTGTACCAAATTTTCTGGTGGCTAAGTCTCTGGGGATATATGGAACAAGATGGGCCATTTGGCTGCCGGGTATTTTCTCTCCCTTTGCGGTATATCTTTTAACAAAGTTTATGAAAAGAATTCCTGTGGAGGTTATGGAGGCGGCTTCAATTGACGGAGCCGGGGAATGGGAAATCTTCTCCAAGATAAGCATGCCTCTTTGCAAAGGAGGAATAGCATCCATATCTATACTTGTGTTTTTTGATTACTGGAATATGGTAGAGCAGCCGCTGATACTTTTACCGGATTCGGATCTGCATCCGCTTTCCGTTTTCCTGTCAAAGATAAATTCAGGCGAAATAAGCCTTGCTTTCGCAGTTGCAGTTATATATCTGGTACCGCCACTATTGATATTCTTATATGGGGAGGATTATCTTGTGGAAGGTATTTCGTACCAGGGTGGAATTAAAGGTTGAAAAAAGTTTGAGGAGTTTTGGAAATGTCAGATTTTAATGAAAAAGAAACAGAAAAAGAATTGGATATTATTGAAGCTAAGGACAAGGAATTGGGGGAAAAGAAGAAAGCCAGCAAAAAGGATATCATTAAGAATTTTGCTATAGCGTTTTTGACTATTTTGCTTCTTCTTACGTTCTTTTCCAATACAATTATGAACTATACATTGCCACAGGTTGCCACACAGCAGATATCTTACGGCTCCATCAGTCCGCAGATCCGAGGATCAGGAACGGTGTCAGCGGAGGATCCTTATAATGTTACAGTTAAGGAAACCAGGAAAATTTCCGGTGTTGCCGTAAAGGAAGGCGCCCATGTGGAAATCGGGGATGTGCTTTATTATCTTGAGGATAAGGAATCGGAAGAGTTAAAGACAGCTAAGTCTAATCTTGAAGAGATGGAACTGGCTTATGAGCAGTCTTTATTTTCCGGAGATATTTCCAACGAAATAATTTCCAATGTAAGAAGCGGGCGTACAGCAAGCTATGATTCTTATCAGCTTAAGCTTAATGAAGTTGTTACTGCCTATGATAAAGCTGATGCGGAATATAAGGCTTTGGTAGATGCTAAAGGATATCTTGAATATCTTAAAAAGCATGATTCCAACGAAACAAATTACCATGCTGCAACTCCCGGATACATGACAGCAGAGGCAACTTATGAATCGGGATACACTGAGGATCCGGACAGACTAATTGAGCTTCAGAAGATAATAGATAACGGGACCAAAGATGCTACTCAGCTGGGTATCTATGATAAACAGGTATCCCTTAGTTATGACCAGAAGATCATTCTCATGGAGAGACAGGTTGAGCAGGCTAAAACTGCCCTTGAAAAGGCTGAGAACGAGAAGTCAAAAGCAATCAAGAGTATCAATACTGAAATTGCTCTTTGTCAGAAAAGAGATAAGATTGCCGAACAGAAGGAGAAGATTGCAAAGCTTGAGGAGGAATCAGTCGGCGCAACTATTAAATCTCCGGTGGCCGGTATTGTTTCTTCCATGAATAAAGCTTCCGGAGAAACAATTAATGCTGACGAAACTGCTGCTGTTATTCAGATTGATGGAAAAGACATGACCACCAGCTTTTCTGTTACCAATAGTCAGGCTCAGAAGCTCAGCGTCGGTGCTTCTGCAAAGCCTCAGAACGCCTGGATGTTCGGCAGTGACTTTAAAGCTACGCTTATTAATATAAAGAACGATAAGACTGATCCTGCCGGTAAGAAGCTCCTTACCTTTAAGATAGAAAGCTCGGAGGTTACTCCCGGACAGACCATAGCTCTTGCAATTGGTGAGAGGTCGGTTGACTATGATATGGTTGTTCCTCTCAGTGCCATTAAAACTGCTAATGCCAGCAAATACGTACTGGCTGTAAAGAGTAAATCAAGCCCTTTGGGCAACAGATATATCGCCTCCAAGGTAGAAGTTGTCGTATTGGCTCAGGATGATACTTATGCTGCTATAAATGCACCCCTTGACGGCGATGAATATGTAATAACTACGTCAACACAACCGGTTAAACCCGGAGATCAGGTAAGGCTGGCTAACGAGTAATGAAGTATATTAGTAAGTTCTTTTCAAACAGAAAAAGGAATATAGCTCTTATTGTTATAGCCGTGCTTGTC
>JAEEGL010071545.1_pt1 | contig 15848 bp, 14 predicted proteins | sample 9134231 | NCBI WGS metagenome assembly JAEEGL01 (sample SAMN16246548, study PRJNA631951) | gut metagenome | biome: gut microbiome; feature: rumen; material: fiber-attached | host: Bos | place: Iran: Karaj | collected 2018-10
GCTTATCTTGATGAAGGGGCAATGCGAGAGCCTGAGACTTGGGATAAGCGGTAAGTAGTGACTCCCACGTCTTTCATTTTAAACCTAAAGCAAATAGCCGAAACTTGGGAGTTCAATAGGTAAGCTGACTATAGAAGTTGGCACAATGGTATGAATAAGAAGGTTATTGTTCCATCAGTACTTGGTATTTTAATCATTATTTTAATTATTTCCAAAATGATTGGTGGAGGTGGAGGTAAGATAGTGTTGGATTATGAATCTCCTAATAACATGCCAACACTTCCTGATACGATATGCTTGAATGTATATGTAGAGAATTCTGGCAGTATGAATGGTTATATGTGTAACGGCTCAAATTTAAAAGATGCTGTTTACGACTATATCAGTGATTTAAAGAAAAATACAACGAAGTGTAATCTTTTCTATATCAATTCGCAGATTATTCCACGCAATACATCCGTAGATAATTATATCAAGAATTTAGACCCATCATCTTTCGCTAAGGCTGGAGGAAATCTTAAGAACACAGATTTACGGAGTATTTTCAACTTGATTATGAATAATCACAAAGAAAATACAGTTAGCATTTTTGTCTCTGACTGCATATTGGATATACCGGAAAGTGCAACAGACTTCTTTGGAAATTGTCAAGTATCAATAAAAAATACCTTCAACGAAGCGATTACAAAATATCCTGATTTAGGAGTGGAAATATTAAAACTTCAGTCTAAGTTTGATGGTTATTGGTTTTGCGGAAAGAATAAGCAAAAGCTTGATGGTGTTAAACGACCTTACTATATCTGGGTTATTGGTAACAAAAGTATTCTTGCAATGCTGAATGAAAAGGTGCCTGTTACTAAGATTATTGGAGGTATAGATGATTATTGTGCTTATTCTACTACGCAACCAATATTGTTTGATATAGACAAAAAGCGGTATTCTGTTAATCACTCTAACAAAATCAATATTGAAATTTTAGCAGACTTAAGACCTTCACTACAAGAAGAGAGCCTTTTGGAGAATATTTATCAGTATTCTCCAGAGAATCCTGTTCAGACCAAAGTGATTTCTGTTAGGCCAATTTCTAAGCCAGGGAGTGAATACAGTCATGTAATAACCTTAGAGCTCTCCTCACCGCGAACATTAAAGGAAGTAAACATATCGTTAAATTATCCAGAAATGGCTCAATGGGTAAAACTTGCGAATGACAGTACGGGTATTTACGAAAATAGTGTTGATAAAACAACAGGCATCCAATACTTGATTCAAGGAGTTGCCGATGCATATAAAGATCATGTGAATTTCGGAACAATAAAGTTTAATCTAAAAAATAAATAGAGTAATGGGCGAGATTTTTGGAAGTTTATATTGCTTTCTTTTTGAAGATTTCTTCGGATTGCCACTTGCTGACTACCTTTGGGGAACAAGTGGGGCTGAGCAACAAGTAAGTAACATGTTTATAGGAATTGGACTATCCATGTTGTCCATTTCTGTATTTTTATGTGTTTGTTATTATTACATTGTAAATCATCCACGACTAAATAATTGGTGGGGATGGTTGCTCTTTGCCGGTATTAATGCTGCTATTAATTTTGTTGTTGGCTGGCAATGGGTCTTAAAGGATTTTTATAATGGTCTTATGGTGAAAATGGATCTAGCTACAGGCAAGACTATTGACCTTCCCATAAATGAGTCTGATATATTAGCTTTTGGTGTTGTTAATATGATTAATTCTGTAATTGCTTTTTTGATTATCTCCTATATTATAAAATGGTGGAGTACCAATTGTTCTAGAGCTCCATTTTAGAAATTTAATAAATATATTATGGCAAAGTTATATGTTTTTGGAATAGGAGGAACAGGAGCGCGCGTTCTTCGTTCTTTCACAATGATGCTTGCTGCTGGCGTGAAGGTTGGTGTTGATGAAGTGGTTCCGATAATAATTGATCCTGATGCTTCCAATGCTGATCTTTCAAGAACTGTTGCTTTAATGAATACTTATAGAGCAGTTCGGAATGAGCTGTCTTTCTCCCAAGGTAATGAGACTTCATTCTTCAGAACTGAATTATCTCAACTCATGCCTAACTACACCTTACGGATACAAGATACGGATGATAAGACATTTCTGCAATTTATAGATCTTCCTTCTATGGATAAGGCGAGTCAGGCAATGATGCGTATGCTGTTTTCAGAAAAGAATCTGGCATCATCAATGGAGGTTGGATTTAAGGGTAATCCAAATATTGGAAGTGTAGTACTTAACCAAATTGTTAACAGCAGTGACTTTGAAGATTTTGCAAGCAATTTTGATTCTGGAGATAAGATTTTTATTATAAGTTCAATTTTCGGTGGAACAGGTGCTAGTGGATTTCCTTTGTTGTTAAAGACATTGAGAACAGGTACTTCTTTTTCCAATAACGACATTATTAATAATTCTGAGATTGGAGCCATTACAATTCTGCCGTATTTCAAACTCAAGTCAGATGATGATAGCGAGATAGATTCATCAACGTTTATCTCGAAAACAAAGTCTGCATTAGCATATTATGAAAACAACATTAGCCGAAATGGTTCCATCAATGCGTTATACTATTTGGGTGACAATATAGCTGGAACCTATGAGAACCATGAAGGTGGTTCGGCTCAGCAAAATGATGCCCATTTGATAGAATTCTTGGCTGCAACAGCAATTGTGGATTTTAGCAACAAGACTCATGTAAATACTGCAAATAAAGAATTGGGTTTACGGGATCTTACAGGTAGTGTAACATTTGACTCTTTCTATGATGATCAAAAGAAGCAATTATTTGCACCTTTAACAGAATATATGTTGTTGGCAAACTGCCTGAATTACAAGTATGATTATTATTCCTCTAAGTCCTTCAATGCGAATAATGAAAATTTTAATGGACTCTATAGCACATCATTTATGTCTAATCTGCGTTCGATGACCAATTCTTATTTGGAATGGCTGAGAGAGATGGAAGACAATAAACGTCCTCTTGACCTTTTCAATTTAGACAGACAGGATAAGCCTTTTGATGTGGTTACAAGTATTTCTCCAAAAAGAATAGCCAGTCTGAAATCTGATTATGACTTAGTGACGGATCGCTTAAATAGTGCTATAAAAAAATGTCATAGCAAAGAAGACTGTAACAGATTCTTAGAGATGTTTTATATTGGTACAACAAAACTTATTTCAGAAAAATTTAATGTATAATAGTTATGTCAAAAGTATTTAGATTATATAAAGAGGGAACTACAACATATCAGGGATGGAATGAAAGTCCTGTATTTCCTTACAATTCAAATGCAAGAGATACTATTGAAGACCCTGATGGGGCAAGTGCAAAGAATGAGATTACTTCAATTCCATCCCCGTTTGCAAGAATTGATTTGATCAAAACTGCATTTAAGGAAGTTTGTCGTCGTGCACAAAAGAATATTTCAGAGTTAGAAGGTGGTACCATTTTCCATAAGATGGTATCTGATACTTTGGATGTGGGCGAGATTTTTTTTAATATCGACAAATATAAGGGCAAGATTGAAATAATCACATGGAATCCAACTGCTGCTACAGCCTCTTTGATGGAAGATGGTAATACAGGTCATTACTATGTTGGTGATGCATTGCAGAAATATTTAGAGTCAGATGCAAGAACATACAATTTTGACCGGTTGAGTAATATTTATTTACTCAATTATGTTAATGGTCCAGACGAAGTCAATATTATTGGAGCCACCTCTCCAGCAACTCTCTTTTTTAGTGGGGCAAATCGATTGGATTATATACAGGATATATTCTTTGCCAACAATGATAAACCATTTGATGGAGAATATCAGCCACTTTATAAACGCGATTTTAATTATTTAAAAGCTTGGTGGGTATTGCGTAAGACTATAAATGGTTTCTCTAATTTGTTCCCCGAGATAGAAACGTATCTAAATCTCTCTTTTAGGGCTATTAGTGATCCTGCAATCAAAAGTAAGTTGACAAATTTGACTTCTGCTTCAATAAATGATTTTTCCCCAATTGACGTACATTCCAACCAACAAACAAATCAAGTAGAAGTCTTGGGTATAGCTCTGTTGAAGCAAAAAACAGAAATAAAAGGAGATAGTCAGTTTACACTAAAACCAGAACGAGAGTTTAAAGGGATCAAACCGCTAGTACTTCCTGTTGAATCTGGTAATAAGTATGCTTCTTTGCTGTATGTAAACGGTACTTGGGGGGCTGATAATAAGGCACCATACAAATCAAGTGAAAATAGCATTGACAAGCGTACTTTACCATATGACGGTTCAATATATCCATTTCTTACTATTAGTGATTTCTTGGAAGATGAAATCGTAAAAGTTCCTCATGCTTTAAATAAGAAATACTATTTTAGTGGAAATTTGGATCAATTTGAAGAGAGAACGTCTTTCTTGATTCCGATAAAACCTCTTTATTTTAAGTTTTTCTCTATTGCGACATTGAACTCAACAATGGAAGATGGAAAACCTTCATTTGAGATGAAACAAGTGGCAGGTGGTTCTATTCATGTTATAATAAGGATACCAGTTGATGGTAATGCCAATATCAAGTATATAGAATATCAAAGAATATATTATGCAAAGCGTCAGTCTGAAATCTCGGAGTCATCAAACTCGGGAGGTATGACATCCTTTGATTTTACAGGTTTTATCATGCCTAGTATAAAATTCCGAAATGATAATGATGCTTATTATAATGTATCTTGTGTTAGTACTTTCTCCAACCAGTTTACATTTAGTTTTTATGAAAATGGGCAAATCATTAGAGATATTCCGACAGACTGTAGAAATAAGGAAAGAGGAATGTATGATTATAAGGCAGAATGTTATACATTAAAAAATAGGAATTTTGATTTCATTCAGGTGACTAAGGATAATGTGAGCAATTTGATTATTCCAACATTTGTGAAACATCAGGATCTTGATGAATATGAATTTTCAGTAGATTTAGGCACTTCAAATACTCATATTGAATATAAGAAGGTAGACTCGTCAAGTTCTGATTCTTTTAATTATAAAGAGTCAGAACCTATATTGACTACATTCTTTGTACCATCATATAGAGAAATTGAAGGACGGTTACTTCCTGTGGATCTGCGTAGCGAAAATGATTTGATTGCGGCTGATTTCATACCTTTTGTAGTAGGAGAGAGTTCGGATTTCCAATTTCCTTCTAGAACTGTATTGTCTTTCGCTAAATCAACTGATTGGACTGCAAAACTACGCCCATTTGGTTTGTTAAATTTCAATCTAACATACAATAAGCGTGCTTCATTGGCCTATAATGCAAAACCAATGGTAAATATCAAGTGGAGTAATAAGACCAATTCTCAAACTGCAATGCAAGCTTATATTGCTAACATTATGTTATTGATAAGAAATAAGGTTGTTGCTAACAATGGTAATATTGCAAAAACGAAGATTACCTGGTTCTATCCCAATAGTATGTCCCCTCGGCGCCTTTCTCAACTTCGAGATGCCTGGAATGCTGCATACTCTGAATTGTTTAATTCTAATGGAATTACTCGTAATATTTCTGAGTCAATAGCTCCTATTAAGTTCTATTTCAGGAGATATGCAACTGCTACCAATTTGATAAATGTTGATATTGGAGGTGGAACCACTGATATTGCATTCTCATCAAATGGGAAGGTTAATTATATTACTTCATTCAAATTTGCGGCTAATAGTTTATTTGAAGATTCATTCTCCGATCTCAATCCTAATAATGGAATTGTTGATTGGTTTAAGAATGATATCTTGCGCCTTCTCCAATCAAAACCAGAATTCAACGATTTGGTTAGTATTTTTAATAGTAATATTGACCAGCCCTCAAATATGGCTTCGTTCTTGTTTACTTTAAAAGATAATTCTGCAACTCAGTCTATAGGTAGAAACAATATTGATTTTAATAGGATACTTCAGAATGATACAAAGTTTAAAATAGTTTTTATTCTTTTTTATACTTCTATTATTTATCATATAGCTCAGGTCGTTAGAACTAAAAATATGAAATTACCTAGGCATATTGCTTTTAGCGGTAATGGAAGTAAAATAATTAGCATTATTTCATCTGATGCCAAAATCATATCGAAATTTACTAAACTTATATTCGAAATGGTGTTAGAGACAAATTATGATGTTTCATTAGATATCCTTGGGCTTGAACAAGGCTCAAATCCTAAAGAATCAACATGTAAGGGCGGGCTTATTCCTATGGATTCTTATGAAGATGACACAGAATGTATTGTATTAAAGGATTCTTCTGGCGATCTTGTATCATCTAATGATACATATTCATCTATAAATGAAGAGCAGAAAGGACTAATAGTTAAGTCCGTTAAGAAATTCTTTGATTTTGCATTAACTAGTTTACCATCTAAATTTAATTTTGATGATAATTTTGGTGTTGATGATATCACTATAAAAATAGCTCAAAAAGAATGCTATAAGGATTTAGAGACATATCTTGATAAGGGTATTGAGTTGTCTATTGACGAATCAGGTAATATTGAGAATAGAATTGAAGATGCATTGTCTTTCTATCCTATTAAAGGAGTATTACAATCTTTATCTGAAAAAATTAAAGAACATTATAATGAATCAAAATAGTATGAAGCATAAGTTGATTATTTGTGCAATTGCACTGATAGCTGTTACTTTTTTCCCTTCTTGCCAAAAAAAGAATATGGCAGATATAGGAAATGAAAGTGTAATGAAAAATAGTGAGCGTATAGACTCGACAAATCAGTCGAATCATACCAATGATTCGTTACTTAATGCAATAAACCATGATATTGATTCTGTTAAAGAAGAAATAGGAAATTCTAAAGAGAATATAGCAGGATTGTTAGCGTCAAAAAAAGAAATGCAAAGTAATATAAAAACAGTTTTTTACATTTCAGTAGGAGCTTTGTTTTTTTCTTTATTGGCTATTGTCTTATTATTTGTAAAAACAAACAAGAAAGCGAATTTAGACGAAATAAGTTTGTTAAGATATGATATTAACAATATTAATAAACTTTGTAACAGGTTGGAATTCAACTTCAAACAAGTTGAGAATTCAAGAGGGGCAAATTCAAATAGCTCAATAGACAACAATTCTATAATAACGAATTTAAGAAATCGTTTGTATGATCTTGAAGCTAAAGTAAAAACATTTGAAGTGATTAATAGCAAGTATTCTTGTTCTGATAATATGTATGTCAATAATTCTAGACAAGAATCAAAACAGGAAGATAGATTGGAATCCCAAAATCCAACAACATTAAATAAGAAAGTTGAGTATGCTCAATTAAATAATGAATCATATTTTATGGATACTCTCCCTTCAAAACAAGAAACTTGTGTATACAAAATTGAATATACGGGATCAAATACTGGGGTGTTTGATCTGATTTCATTAGATAAAATCCAATCCAGTAACGGTTGGCAAAATGTCATTGATGTAGAACCAACAGGAGATTGTACAATGGAAGAAGCTAATAGCTTTGTAACGCTGAGTTTGGGAGAATGTATAAAAATGGACGATACTACTTGGAAGAAAACTAAAAATTTGAAAATCAAAATTAATAAATAATGAATAGCGAATATATTTCTTATATAGTTCCAATCATTGTTGGTGTTATAATTCTGTTGCAGATATTCTTCTTTGTTAAGAATGTCTTGAGAATGAAAGAGTATAAACAGATTTTTGGGGAAGAAAGTTCTTGGGCAATTGACCATAATACAGATACAGGTTTTGTTTCAGGAATTAGAGGAGTTGGTAATAACATTTTTTCTTCTATAAAAGATTCAATAAACAAATACTTGGGGAATAACTCTGGATCAATTATTGATTTTCAATTGCTAAAAGACGCTGTAGATAGGCATTGTGATGTTGTTGAAAATGATATTAATACTTTAACACCCGTGCCTCTTTATTGTGGTTTGGCTGGAACTATGGCTGGGGTTATCATTGGTTTGTGCTCTTTGTTGTCTAATGATAGTATAGAAGCTTTGTTAACTCCTGGTTCTGAAACTTACGAAACCGCTGCTATCGGTGTTAATGACCTGTTGAATGGTGTAGCATGGGCTATGCTTGCTAGTATATGTGGTATTTTCTTTACTACTTTAGGTTCTATATTATTTAAGAGATATAAACTAGAAGGTGAATTTGGGAAAAACACTTTTCTAGCATGGCTTCAGTCAAGACTTCTTCCAGAATTACCATCAGATACATCAGAAGCACTTAGTAAACTTGTAAAGAACCTTAATAAATTTAATTCCACTTTTGCTGGTAATACAAGTGAGCTGCGTGATGCCTTAAAAGGCGTAAATGACTCGTATCGTATACAAGCTGATATCATAAAAACCGTTCATGATATGGATGTTATGAAAATGGCAAATGCGAATGTGAAGGTTTTGCAGGAACTAAATCAGTGTACTGATAAGATTACTTTGTTTAACCAATATCTTAACGACATTCATGGGTATACAGACGCGATTCATACATTCACTTCACAATTCGAAGTGGAGGCAAACCGTTTACATGTATTAGAAGAAATACAGCAGTTCTTTACAAGGCATAAAGAAGAAATTGTAAAAGATTCTGCAGACATAGATGTTACTCTAAGTCAAGCTTTAAATCAATTAAGAGAATCAACTGGTAACAATATTAGCGAATTGAACAAGATTTTCGTACAGCAAGCAGAAGAGTTTAAACGTATATTACATGAAGAGAAAGATTCTTTTGAAAAAATAAATGAGGAAATTGGTAACAAATTTAATAACCAGATTTCTCAATTACCGATGTTAGAATCAAAGTTGTCAGAGATATCATTAATTCCTGAAAAAATAGACAGTTTAATAGAGAGAATCGAGAAGTCCAATAGTATGTTATACAAATCCATTGCTATGACTTTAGGTGAGAATAAAAAAACTATCTCAGATAAAATTAAAGAAATCCCAATACTTATTAATACCTCAAAGTCTTCTACACAAACAAATGGAAATAATCGTATAATAGTTATATCTGTTATTATAATTGCTCTTGCTTGTATTACAAATACAGTCCATAATATATTTAATACTAATAATAAAGAAGATAGAATAGATGAGGCGATAATTGAACAGCCTATAATTGAACAGCCTATTATCAATAATGATTCAATAGTTAAAATTGAAAAAAGAGATTCTATAATTAACGGTAATAATATAGTAGATACAAATAATTGATGATAAAATGGCAGATAGAAAAGAATCTTTTTTTTGGACAAGTTATTCTGATCTGATGACGAGCCTATTCTTCATCATGTTAACTCTTTTTGTCTTGGTAATAGTGCTTTTACATAAGAGAATGGAGGTAACAGAAAGTAAATTAGATGAAATTAATAAGGTTGTAAATTCAACTAAGGATTTAAATTCTAAATATTTTGATTATCGTGCAGAGTACAAAAAATATATTTTAAATATATCGGTAATATATCCAGGTGGTGTTAGTGATCTTTCTAAAATTGACAAGGATAAAAGGGACTCTTTATTTGAAGCAGGGCGTGAGATAAAGCAATTTTTAGATAACCACAAAGATTATCAATATCTACTCATCGTTGAAGGTCAAGCTTCTCAAGATAGCTACTCTCGTAATTATGAACTTAGTTATGAAAGAGCATTGGGTCTTATTCGTTATTGGATTGTTGATAGAAAGCTTTCTTTTGGAGATAATTGTGAAATACAAATTACTGGCAGTGGTGATGGTAAAATACCAACAAACTCAATGAGAGAAAAGAATGAAATTAGTAATCAGCGTTTTCTTATACATATATTACCAAAAAATATAATAAAAGATGATGAATAGGTTTAATAACATAAATATCATCATGATAGTCATACTATTATTATCTTGTGCTCATAAGTCTGGGCATAAGCCATATGCTTATGATACAAGCAGAAGTTCTAAGAATATAGAGCTGACGAGTCAAGATATTAGTCAAGAACGCAAAGTAAAAGATCACACCAAGGTGCGAATGGAAAAGGCTGGTGGTGTGTATCTTGTTCCCATAAAGGTTAATGGACTTGATCTTAAGTTTATATTTGATACAGGTGCGTCAAGTATTTGTTTGTCGTCTGCAGAAGCATTAGTGATGCTACGTCAGGGGCAGATAACTCAGGATGATCTTGTTGGCCAGCAACAATTCCAAGATGCAACTGGTGGAATCTCTGTTGGCACGATTATACGGCTTCATACTGTAGAAATTGGAGGAATTATATTAAGAAATGTAGAAGCCAATGTCGTAGACAATATTCAGGCACCATTACTTTTGGGACAGACAGCATTAAGTAAATTTGGTAAGGTCACTATTGATTATAACAATAATATCATAGAGTTTAACTAATTTTGAGTGTTTTATAATTAGTCAGCATGAGAAAAAAGTCTTATATAGTTTTCGTACTTGCCATATTTTTATTAAACATTATGGCCTGTAAAAGAGCTGGTGATAGAAGTATTATTGCATATAACATGCTTAAATCGGAAGTACAATCTGGTGATACAATAAATGATTTTGAAATCGATTGGGAGAGGAAAGAACGAGTCGTCAACTCGGATCTTTATAATTTCGATATCGAAGCATTGAACAAACGCGTATCGTTGATAATAGATTCAATTACAAATCATACAGCTCACAATGTCGAAATGACAACATGGGACATTCTTGAGGATAATGATATATGTGCTATGTTTGATATTTTTAAGTGCTGGGTTCTGAATGGAAAATATCATTGGGCTTGTAGACCTATACACAATGCTTATGGATACTTTGGGGGGTATCGAATAAACAACCAATCGGTGAAACGAGAACTACTTGTTGTGTATTCTCTTGATAGTACACATATAAGTGTGCATACACCTGGCATTCTTGATAATGACTATAACATAATGTACGTTGGTGAGAAAATCGGAGATTATGTGGAAATTTACAGAAATGTTGATCGCCTTTTAGACGTCGCAGATAGTTTGGATGTATATGATGAACAAAATGAGAAAAGAGGTGTGACGACAATTCGTGAGGATATTCTAATTCATTAGGTAAAGACTATAGGAATTAAGGAGGTAGCAATTATGAAAAGGAGGTCCTATTATCTTATTCATTGTCTGATTTCATTTCATTTTCTGCTTTTACTTGTTTCGTGCGCTCATAAATCAGGCCACAGTAATAAAGCCTATTTGACAATAAATAAAAAAGTTAATGGAGATACCATTACAAAGCAATCTAGCTTCCTAAATCTGCTGGCTCAAAAGACAGGTGATTGCAATCAAATATTATTGGAGCGAAGAGGATATAATTTATCATATAACCCGACTCTACTCATTCCAAACTGGGTCGCATGGCGACTGACAGCTGAACATGTTAATGGTGATTGTCCAAGAGATAATACTTATTATGAAGATGAAGATGTTTCTTACCCCAAGGCTACCAATGAAGACTATAAGGGAAGCGGATGGTCAAAAGGGCACATGTGTCCTGCTGGTGACAATAAATGGGATTCAGAAGCAATGAGAGAATCCAATTTGTTGACTAATGTTTGTCCTCAGCATGCAAGTCTGAATAGTGGAGTGTGGAATGTTATAGAGCGTGATTGCCGCAAATGGGCAAAAAGATATGGTGAACTTTATATTGTTTGTGGCCCAGTTTTACTGAATAAAGAACATGAAACTATAGGGATAAATAAAATAGTAGTACCAGAAGCGTTTTTTAAGGTAATTCTACGTTTAAAACCAGAGCCAACAGCTATTGGATTTGTTATAAGAAATAATGAGGGAAAGAAAAAGAAAGATCAATATATAAATACGGTGGATGATGTGGAGCGAATTACAGGAATAGACTTTTTCCCCTTCTTAGAAGATAGCATAGAGAACATGGTTGAGGCTTCTGTAAACCCATCGAAGTGGTGATAAATGAACTAAAGAGTAAAGAATATGGCAAGGAATAATTCTAATAATGGAGGATGTGGCTGTCTTATACTAATAGTCATAGCGATTGCCTTTGTTGTGAATAAGTGTAATGATGGGGATAAAACTTCGACAACAAAAGAAAAGGCAATTACAAATAGTTCATCGTATCAACGTAGCAATACGGCTGATTACTCACAAAAAGAGGAACTGTCAAATGAAGATAAGCAATATATAAACAACTCTTTATCAACAGGTTCCTCTCCATATGCATCTTTTTATGGCAGTAATTACAAATGTCCATATGACCAATGTTCAGGCATAAGAGTGACAGCCCCTTCAGAAAGCGACATTGTTGTAATCATTAAAAGGGATAACCAAGGCGGGAAGGTTATATCTCACGGATATATTCGTGCTGGACAAACATACCAGTTTGATATACCTGATGGAACATATCAAACATTTTTCTACTATGGAGAAGGATGGAATCCAAATAAGGAAATGGGGAATGGCGTGAGAGGAGGTTTTGTGAAGGATGAAATATTCTCGAAAGATAACCCTCAGGAGATTTATAGCGGCATCCTAACTTATGTCCTTCAATTGCAAAGAGATGGTAATTTCCAAACAAGGAGCAGTAGTCGTGGTGAAATGTTTTAGTATAAGATAATATTGGTTTCAGACAAGAACATACCAACTAGTGATATAATGATATAATGAAAAAGAAGACTATTGCATTGATATGTACAACAATATTATTACCTGTAATAATATTTGGGTTCGTCGCTTTTTGGTCTAAAGGATGGCATTCAAAAAGATCAGCGCCCCATAGAACGGTCTTTGTTGGAAAGAAACCTGACCCTAAGTTGTGTGAACATCCTGATGGAATAGATCTGAGTCATCATAATGTGGCTTATGATTGGAATAAGGTTGATGCAAAGTTTGTATATATTAGGGCTACTATGGGAGATCGTATTGTTGACAAACAATACAACTCTCACAGGAAATCTGCAAAGAAACGTCATATCACCATCGGGGCTTATCATTTCCTCGAAGCAAATACAACTGCAGAAGTGCAATTTAGATTATTTTCATTTGTGGTCAAACCTAAAGATATTCAACTACGCCCAATGCTTGATGTTGAGGAGTCTGAATATTGGAATGCGCCAAAAGGATTCACGGACGATGATGCCCATAGATTAATCCGGAAGTGGTGTGACTTGTGCAAAAAGAAATATGGTGTAGCTCCAATTATATATACTACAGAGAAACTATATCAAAGGTATAAGATGAATCGAGGTTTTTCTGATTGTATTTGGTGGGTGGCTAATTACAACAATATTCCTAACTATGAGAAAAGGTGCATAATCCCCTTTACACTACACCAATATTCTCATAAAAAAAATGTTGAAGGTTTCTACGGATTTGTAGATTGTAACAGGTTCGCTGCTGGTAAAACCGTTAATGACTTAAAGATATAATATGAGTAAGATTTCAATTCCTATTCCTGAAATTGCAAATAGTATTAAGGCACAACTAGTTGGAAAAAGATTATTTGCTTTTAATGTTAATGTCTTTCATTTTTCTCTCCTCCTTTGTGTTTGCATCGTAATGAGCGCTTGCAAAAAAAGCAATAGAGATGGCTTGGGAAATGCTAATAATTGTTATGTGGAAGAGTGCAACGGTCATTATGAGATTAAAAGTGAATCTATGGGAATCCAAGGCTTGCAGATAATTGATTTGTCGCAGGTGTGGGGAAAAACTAACTCATTTGGATTCCAGAACTTGAATGGTAATTATAGAGGAGAGGGTGACCTATACTTAGACATTAAGAATAATGGTGATGAACTAATAAGAGCAGAAGAAGTCATAAGTTATGTTCCTTCAATATGGGGGGAAATTAATGATCCAGTAATACAATATATAGAATTGAATACATTGGCATACAAAAAGCGTAATGAACTAGAGGTTAAGAAGGGTATTGTAATCTATCCTCAACCATCGCATAAGAAGGATCCGGAGCTAGATAACTATTTCTCGCATATTTCTAAAGATCAATTGCTAAAAGCGGTGAAAGATTATTATTCATCAGTTGAAAATAAAGAAGAGAAGGCCGATAAGAAATACTATCTTAAGTATGCAAAAAAATATAAACCTGGAGATTATCAGTCGGGGAGAACCGGTGAGATGTTTGATTTATTAGACACCACTTATGAGATTATCCTAACTTATAAAGGGTCAGACTGCGAATATATAAAAAAGATTTCATACTACATATATCACGGTAACTGATATGAGTAAGAATTCAACAATCATCTCAACTCTAAGCTTCTTAAAACGGACACAGGTCATTTCTCAGGTAAAGTAGAAGATTGCCAGAGAGACAGGTATCCTGACCTAGAAGGCTCAAGATTGACGACATGAGGAGATAATTATTTATGAAATATGTACCACTATATCTCGCTGCGGTTTTACTGCTTTGTCTGGCGCCAATGCCATACGGGTATTATACCCTTGTAAGGATATTGGCGACAGTAGTATTTTGTATATATGCCTATAAATGCTATGTTGCCAAGAAGGAAGGTATGACATGGGTGTTTGTAACACTTGTTTTGCTTTTCCAACCTTTTGCTAAAATTGCGCTTGGACGAGTAATCTGGAATGTTATAGACGTTATTGTGGCCATTGGACTGATAGCCCTGTTCTTTTGGGAAAGGAGAATAGGTGGAAGTCTCGAAAAGACGAAGACTCCAATTCCACCAAATAAACCCATCATAGTTGAGAATGTAGAAGATAACAAAGTAGTGTTCAAACTTGATGGTAAGTTGAACTCTAATGAGTTAATCTATGTCGCTAATGAGGAAGATAAGGCTTTGAAGGATTTGTTTGAAAATAAGCCGGAGGTCTTTGAAGGGTGGGGACAAATGATGGGGTTCCATGTTGTCTATCTTCCACTATTAATGAAAAGGTTGGCTAATAAGGAGGTTCTTCAATATCGTGCACCTTATTTATCTGAGGCAGAAGTAGCCAACACAGCCATAGGCAATGATTTTTTGCTACAATATCTGGAGAATCCTGGCGAGAAAGGGCGCATCAAACATGGTTTTATACGCACAGAGGATATTCATAGGGGTGGCGATGGCAAAGATAAGGCCATTAACCGTTTCTATCCGCTATCTTCCCAAAGTGGTGAGCCCATAGCAGATCAGTTGCATAAAATTGGGAAACAGATTTCTTTTGAGAAAAGTCAACATGAAAAGTTTCTGGAATATAGGAATTTTGACGATTTTGGAAACATACCAGATATCAGTGAAGCTGATGCCCATTTCAATTCTCAAATAGATAATGAAAATACAGACGATTTGATAGAAGAAGTGAAGATTAAGATCGCCATGTTGAGACAAAGAGGTATCTCTCAATATCTCTTAGAGCAGTTAATCCATCCAGATGACAGATTAAGCAAACTGGTTATCACTAAGGATTTCAGATTAATATTGCCAGATTACAATAATATGGAAATCAAGTTGGAACCATTAGCAAAAGCTGTCTATCTGTTATTTTTGAATCATCCAGAGGGAATCCTTTTCAAATATCTACCAGATTATCGCGAAGAATTAGCAAAGATCTATAATCGTCTTAAGCCAACAGGTTTAACTGATAGGGCAATTCAGAGCATAGAAGATGTAACAAACCCATTACTTAATTCGATTAATGAAAAATGTGCTCGCATACGTGGTGCCTTTGTAGGACAGTTTGATGACCACATAGCCAGGCATTATTATGTAGATGGCCTTCGAGGCGAAGCAAAGAAAATATCTCTGCCTCGAGACTTGGTTGTCTGGGAATAATAGGTATTCTGATTCTGCAACTCCAAGTTTTTGGAAGA
>JAEEGL012641660.1_pt1 | contig 15848 bp, 16 predicted proteins | sample 9134231 | NCBI WGS metagenome assembly JAEEGL01 (sample SAMN16246548, study PRJNA631951) | gut metagenome | biome: gut microbiome; feature: rumen; material: fiber-attached | host: Bos | place: Iran: Karaj | collected 2018-10
TGCGGCATTCCGCAACCTGCGCTTTGAACGAGCGCAGCGACGTCATCATCGTCGCGTCGGTGTCGTGCATCTACGGGCTCGGCGACCCCGAGGAATACCTGAAGCTGTCGATCTCGCTCCGCGAGGGCATGGAGATCGACCGCCGCACGGTCATGCAGCGGCTGATCGAGAACCAGTATCAGCGAAACGATATGGACTTTTCGCGCGGGACGTTCCGCGCGCACGGCGACACGCTCGACGTGTACCCCGTGAACTGGACGGACAAGGCGCTGCGCATCGGCTTTTTCGGCGACGAGATCGAGCGCATTTCGGAGATCAACGTTCTGACCGGCGAGATCACGGCGCGCAGGAGCCACGTTGCGATCTTCCCCGCCTCGCACTACGCGACGGGGCACGAAAAGATGCAGCAGGCGCTGCGGGAGATCGAAGCGGACATGGAAGTGCAGGAAAAGATGTTCCTCGACACGAACCGGCCGCTGGAGGCCGAGCGCATCCGTTCGCGCGTGCTGCACGACATTGAAATGATGCAGGAGATCGGCTTCTGCAGCGGCATCGAAAACTACTCGCGCTACTTCGACGGCAGAAAGCCGGGCGAGCCGCCGTACACGCTGATCGATTATTTCCCGGACGATTTTCTGATGTTCGTCGACGAAAGCCACGTCACGCTGCCGCAGGTCGGCGGCATGTTCCGCGGCGACCGCGCAAGGAAGGACGCGCTCGTGGAATACGGCTTCCGTCTGCCGAGCGCGCGGGACAACCGGCCGCTGACGTTCGACGAATTCATGGCGCGCGTGCCGCAGCTCGTCTGCGTGTCCGCAACGCCCGCGAGCTTCGAGCTGAACCGCGCGTCGGTCGTGGCCGAGCAGATCATCCGCCCGACGGGACTGGTCGATCCGGACGTGACGGTGCGCCCCGTAAAGGGACAGATCGACGACATCCTTTCCGAGGTCCGCATGCAGGCGGAAAAGGGATACCGGACGCTGATCACCACGCTCACGAAGCGCATGGCGGAGGACCTTACGGAATACCTCGACCGCATGGGCGTGCGCGTGCGCTACATGCACAGCGACATCGACACGCTCGACCGCATGGAGATCGTGCGCGATCTGCGCCTCGGCGAGTTCGACGCGCTCGTGGGCATCAATCTGCTGCGCGAGGGGCTCGACCTGCCCGAGGTGGGGCTCGTCGCGATCCTCGACGCCGACAAGGAGGGCTTTTTGCGCAGCGAAACGAGCCTGATCCAGACGATCGGCCGCGCCGCGCGAAACGCCGACGGCCGCGTCATCCTCTATGCCGACACGGTCACGCCCTCGATGCGCCGCGCAATGGATGAAACGGCGCGCCGCAGGGCGAAGCAGCTTCAGTACAACGCGGAGCACGGCATCGTGCCGAAGACGATCCAGAAGAAGGTCTACGATACGCTGCTCATCTCGCGGCGCGAAGAAGACGCGCCGGAAAGCCTCACCGAATGGCAGAAGAAGGAGCGCATCGCCGTGCTCACCGAGCAGATGCAGCAGGCGGCGCGCGAGCTGGAGTTTGAAACCGCGGCAAAGCTCCGCGACGCGATCCTGGCGCTGAAGGGCGAAAAGACGCAGAAAAAGAGCGATCTGAAGCCCGGACAGATCGGCGCGCACAAGCGCGCGCGGGAAAAGACGCACAAGTAAGCATGGAACAGAAGCCGAAACCGACAATCGAAGAACTGCGCGCGGTTCTGAACGCGCTCGGAAGAGCGGACGCGGATACCGCGCGGATCACCGCGTTCACCTCGGAAGAGGACGGCGCGGAATACGCCGTGTGGCGGATCGACGGCGATGAAACGGCCGTGCTGAAGCGCGCCAAGGCGTTTGAGATCGCGTGCTACGAAACGTATTTCCGCGACGGAACGCCGTACGTGCCCGCGCTTTTGGGGACCTGCCGGACCGGAGACGGCGACTGGCTTCTCACCGAATACTGCGAGGGGCGTGATCTTCGCCGCTGCGACCGGCCGCGGCTCGTAAAAGCGATCGACGCGCTCGCGGGGCTTCAGAACGCGTTCTGGCAGCGCGCGGATCTGTATGATTCCTGCATCACGATGGAACGAGCCGAAAAGGCGGTCAAGGACCGCGGAACGTATCTCGGCTCGGAAAAGCTGGAACGCGCGTACGCGGCGTTCGAGCGCGTCTACCGGGAAACGCCGCGGACGCTTTCCCACGAGGATCTGCTGCCGATCAACGTGCTTGCAAACGAAGACCGCGCGGTACTGATCGACTGGGAACATGCCGGCATCCTGCCGTACGCCGGTCCGTTCGCGCGGCTGATCGCGCACGGACGCGAGGACGAAGACGCGTTCTTTTATCTGACGGAGGCGGACCGCGATTTTGCGATCGGGTATTATTACGAGCGGCTGCCGCAGAAGCACGGGATCTCCTATGCGGACTACCGGCGCACGCTCGATCATTTTCTGTTTTACGAATACTGCGAATGGATCATGCTCGGCAACCGTTACGACGCGCGCGGCGACGAGCGGTTCGGGTACTGCAGCAAGCTTGCGGACCGGACGGCGGACCGCCTGCTGCAGTAAAACGAAAAAAAAGAAAAAGCGGCGGAAAGCCGCTTTTTTTATTGCATCCGGAAGACCGGGGTCGATTCGTCGAGCACCTCGCTCGCGGGCAGGTACAGCCGTGTCGAGTCGCCGAACAGACGGTAGTTGTAGAAGATCAGCAAAACGCCGTCGTATCCCTTCGGCACCAGCACGCCCTCCTGCCAGGTGAAGCGCAGCTCGCGGCCGTACCAGTCGGCCTCCTCGTTCGGGCCGGTCTTCTGCCAGCACTGCACCTGCGTGCCGTACCAGTCGGCGACGAACGGGCGCAGTCCGTTTTCGTCCTCGCGCACCGCGATCCGGTTGTCCAGCAGGTAATAATCGCCGAACGTGACGGCGCTCTGCGCGCCGTTTTCCTGCGCGTCCTCGCCCGCAAAGACGAGACGCACCGTCGCAACGTGCCACTCGTATCCGTCGCGCGGCGGGAAAAGCTCGTTTCCGTCGGTCACTTCGTAGTCCGTGATCTCGACCGTGCCGGTCACGTCGACGCCGCGGTCCTCGTACGACGCGGTGGTATACGGCGCGGGCACGCCGACCGTAAGCTCGTTCAGCGTTTTTCCGGACAGCGCCGCCGGCAGCGGCTCGCCCTCCGTGTATCCGCAGCGCGTGCAGACCGCGGGCGTCTGATACGTTGCGTCCGTCATGCTGTGCCCGAGCGGTTCGCCGCGCGTGATCCCGCAGCGCAGACACGTTTCGGGTTCCAGGCAGGTCGCCTCGCGGAATTCATGCCCGAGCGGTTCGCCGCGCGTGATCCCGCAGCGTTGGCACGTTTCGGATTCCGTGCAGGTCGCCTCGCAGAATTCATGCCCGAGCGGTTCGCCGCGCGTGATCCCGCAGCGTTGGCACGTTTCGGGTTCCAGACAGGTCGCGCCGCGAAACGCATGATTTCCGAACGTGCAGGTCGCAAAAAGCAGGACCAGCAGCACGGCGATCCCCGCCGTCCCGATCCCGACGCCCGTCCAGAGCAGGATCCGTTTCATTTGCGCCGTTCCTCCTTCGTAATGTTCGTTCAGTGTATCATACGCCCGTTTGAATTGCAAGTATGCATTCCGTTCCCCGCCGGACGCCGTTTCCTCCAAAAAAACAAAAAATCCCCCGAAGGGGGACAGAAACCGCGCTTACAGCGCGTGGAACACGATCAGCGTAAAGAACGCGACCGGCAGCGCGAAGCAGAAGCTGTCCGCGCGGTCGATGATGCCGCCGTGACCGGGAAGCAGGTCGGAAAAGTCCTTGATCCCCGCCTGCCGCTTGATCATGGACGCGCACAGGTCTCCGAACTGGCCGAACAGCGTGCAGAGGAACGACGCGATCAGATATACGTACCACGGGATCGGCGCAAGGTCCTTCAGGAACAGCCACGGCACGAACCCGAGCGCGGTGCCGAACACGGTGCCGAAAACCGCGCCTTCGACCGTTTTGTTCGGACTGATCGCGGGACACAGCTTGTGACGGCCGAACGCCCTGCCGCAGAAATACGCGAACGTGTCGCAGCCTGCCGCGGCGAACAGCGTGATGCAGAATACCGGATAGAACATCGCGTCGGCCTGCACGGAAAGATAGCAGAAGCCGAGGAACAGCAGCCCAGGATAAAAGCAGACGATGAATGAGCCGAGCACGTCCCGCATCGGGACCTTTCCGAACAGCGCGGCGAGCATGCCGAGCATGACGATGAGGCTGGCAGCGCAGAGGATGAACGAAGTCTCGTCGCGAAGGACGAACAGCACGCACAGAACGAGCGAAAGGATCCGCGCGATCCACGGGGACGCGTTTACGCCCGTTTCCCGCAGCGCGTCGGACATTTCGCGCGCGGCGAACCAGAGCATGGCGTAGAAGAAACAGATCCGCGTGACGGGACCGAGCCACAGACAAACTGCCAGAAGCGCGATCAGGATCGTTCCCGTGATGACGCGCGTCAGCGTTCCGCTTTTTTTCATGCCGCTCTCCCCTTTCCGACTTATTAAAAATCAGTATATCACAAATCGTTTTGCTTGTCAGCCGTTTTTTCTTCCGTTTCCCGTTTTTTTCCGCAGGCGCCCGAAAGCGCGCATCCGGCGCACGATCCGCAGCAGGCGCCGCCGCGCTTCTTTTTCCGCACGGCAAGGAACGCCGCCGCGCCGAGCGCGAGCAGAACGAGCCCGAGGATGATCCAGTCGACCGGCTTCACAGGCGGAACCCTCCGCCGATCCAATGCACGAGAAACGCCGCGACCCACGCGATCACGCACTGCGCAAGCACGACAAACAGCGCCCAGCGCCGTCCGAGCTCGCGCCGGATCGACGCCACCGCCGCCACGCACGGCGTGTACAGAAGACAGAAGGTCAGAAACGCCAGCGCCGCAAGCGGCGTGAGCGCGCCGACCACCGCCGCCTCCGAGCCGAACAGGACGTTGACCGTGGAAACGACGCTCTCCTTGGCGAGAAAGCCCGCGATCAGCGACGTGGACATGCGCCAGTCGCCGAAGCCGAGCGGCGCAAAGACCGGCGCAAGGAAGCCCGCGATCACGGCGAGGATCGAATCATGCTGGTTTGTGACGACGTCCAGCCGGAAATCGAACGTCTGCAAAAACCAGATCACGACGGTCGCGATCAGGATGACCGTGAACGCGCGCTCGAGGAAGTCCTTCGCCTTGTCCCACAGAAGCCGGAGCACGTTCTTAAGCCCGGGCAGCCGGTAGTTCGGCAGTTCCATGACGAACGGCACCGCCTCGCCCTTGAACAGCGTGCTCTTCGAAAGCAGCGCCGTCAGAATGCCGATGAGCACGCCGAGCACGTAGAGTCCGATCATGACGAGCGCCGCAACCTTCGGGAAGAACGCCGCGGAGAAGAACGCGTAGATCGGCAGCTTCGCCGAACAGCTCATAAACGGCGTCAGAAGGATCGTGAGTTTCCGGTCGCGGGCGCTCGGCAGCGTGCGGCTCGCCATAACGCCCGGCACGGTGCAGCCGAAGCCGATCAGCATCGGCACGATGCTGCGGCCCGACAGACCGATCTTTCGGAGCAGCTTATCCATGAAGAACGCGACGCGCGCCATGTAGCCGGAATCCTCGAGGATCGAGAGGAAAAAGAACAGAACGATGATGATCGGCAGGAAGCTCAGAACGCTTCCGACGCCATTAAAGATCCCGTCGATGATCAGCGAGTGCAGAACGCGACTGACGTTCCAGCTCGTAAGCGCGGAATCCACCGCGCCGCGCGCCGCGTCGATGCCCATTTCAAGCAGCGACTGCAGCCCCGCGCCGATCACGTGGAAGGTCAGGAAAAACACGAGTCCCATGATCGCGATGAACACGGGGATCGCGGTCCACTTGCCGGTGAGCACGCGGTCGATGCGGCTGCTGCGCTTGTGCTCGCGGCTCTCCTTCGGCTTGACGACCGTCGTTTCACACAGTTTTTTAATAAACGAGAACCGCATGTCCGCGATGGCGGCGGCGCGGTCGAGCCCGCGCTCCTCCTCCATCTGACAGATGATGTGTTCGACCATTTCGCGCTCGTTGTCCGTCAGCTTCAGCGCCTCGGTCACGTACGGGTCGCCCTCGACGAGTTTGCTCGCGGCGAAGCGCAGAGGGATCCCCGCTTCCGCGGCATGGTCTTCAACGAGATGCATGATGCCGTGCAGACAGCGGTGCACCGCGCCGCCGTTCGCGTCCTTGTCGCAGAAATCGGTGCGGCTCGGTTTTTCCTGATACTGCGCGACGTGCAGCGCGTGGCTGACGAGCTCGTCGACGCCCTCGTTTTTCGCCGCGGAGATCGGAACGACCGGGATGCCCAGAAGCTGTTCCATTTCGTTGATGCGGATCGAGCCGCCGTTGCCGCGCATCTCGTCCATCATGTTCAGCGCGAGCACCATCGGCACGTCGAGCTCCATCAGCTGCAGCGTCAGGTACAGGTTGCGTTCGATGTTCGTCGCGTCGACGATGTTGATGATGCCGGTCGGCTTTTCGTCCAGTATGAACCGGCGTGAAATGCGCTCCTCGTCGGAGTACGGCGACAGCGAATAGATGCCGGGCAGATCGGTGATCTCGGTCTCCGGATGGTTGCGGATCGCGCCGCCCTTGCGGTCGACGGTGACGCCCGGGAAGTTGCCGACGTGCTGATTCGCGCCGGTCAGCTGGTTGAACAGCGTCGTTTTGCCGCAGTTCTGGTTGCCCGCAAGCGCGAAGGTCAGCTTCGTGCCCTTTTTCAGCGGGTTTTCCGTTTCCTTGACGTGAAAGCGTCCCGTTTCGCCGAGACCGGGGTGCTCCACCTCGACGGCATACGGACGGACCGGTCTGATCTTTGCGGATTCGACGGGCCGCACGCCGATCTTTTCCGCGTCCGCAACGCGCAGCGTCAGCTCGTAGCCGTGGATGCGGAACTCCATCGGATCGCCCATCGGCGCAAACTTCACCAGCGTCATCTCCGCGCCGGGGATCACGCCCATATCCAGAAAATGCTGTCTCAGCGCCCCCTCGCCGCCGACCGTTTCCACGATCGCGGACGCGCCGGGCTTCAATTCACGCAGCGTCATACGTTCGCCTCCGAATCCTTCGTTCCGTTCGGAACTGGAAAGAGTATACCGCAAATCCCGGCCGGATGCAAGGCGAAACGGACGATTCTTTAGTCGGACGAAAAAAAGCGTCCCGAAGCGGGACGCTTTGCCGTCTGCAATGCGATCAGCCGTTTCCGCCGGCCGCGCCGGAAGAAGGCGAAACGGCGGGCGTGGTCGGTCCGACCGGCGCCGCGGTTTCGGGCGGAGTCGCAGCGGGACTTGCCGTTGCGGCAGGCGCCGCGCTCGCCGCAGGCTTCATCGTCGGCGCCTTCGTCGGCATCGACGCGTCGCCGCGCACGGAACAGCTGCAGCCCGCAAACGCGAGCAGCATCGCAAGCAGCGGGATCAAAAAGAATCGTTTCATCATGCGCATCTCCTTTCGGTTCTTTTCCGATAGAATGTCCCGCCGCGGCCGCGTTATACGCTTGCGGGTCAAAAAAAACTGTGGTATACTGCGGGCATGAGAGCAAGCGCCGAATTTGTCAAAACCGCTTTGCGGGATCTCGAAAAAACGCCGAACCGCGCGCTCGGGCAGAACTTCTGCATCGACGGCGGGCGGCTTTCTTCCTGTGTCGACCGCATGCGTCTTGAGAAGAACGTGATCGAGATCGGTCCCGGCCTCGGCGCGCTGACCGAGCTGCTGCTTGCGAAAAACGCGTGCGTGACCGCGCTCGAAAAGGACGAAACGATGGTCGCGTTTCTTCGGGAAACGCTTTCGCATCCGAACCTTTCGGTGCGGCACGGCGACGCGCTGAAATACCGGTACGCCGACGAAGCGAAGCCGTTTTCCGTCGTCGGGAATCTGCCGTACTACATCACGACGCCGCTGTGCGCGGCGGTGCTGAAGGCGCTGCCGGCGTCGTTTTACTGCATGGTGCAGAAGGAGGCGTCGGACCGGTTTTTCGCAAAGCCGAAAGACGACTGCTACGGCCCGCTTTCGATCCTCACGCAATTGTATTACGACGCGGCGATCCTCGACGCGTTCCCGGAGGACTGCTTTTATCCGAGCCCGAACGTGCAGTCCGTGTTCGTTGGCATGACGAAAAAGCCCGACGCGCCGGAGGACGATCCCAAAGCGCTTTCCGCGTTTGCCGCGAACCTGCTTTCGATGCGGCGCAAGACGATCAAAAACAATCTGAAGCCGTATCCGGGCGCGGGCGAGACGCTGAAAACGCTCGGCATCCCGCCCGAAACCCGCGCGGAGACGCTGCCGCCCGAAACGGTGCTCGCGCTGTTCCGGCTGCTCTGAGAAGCATCAAAAAAAGGAGGTCCGATGACCTCCTTTTTGATTTACGCGTTATGCGAGGCGATACAGCCCGGTGTATTTCTTCGTGAGATAATCCGTATAGTACGTCGGATCGAACGGCGCGCCGAACGCCTCCTCCATCAGTTTGACCGGATCCTTCATGCAGCCGAAGCGGTAGATATGCGCCGTGAGCCAGTCGACGATCGGCCTGAGGTTGCCCGCGCGGACGTTCCCCCATACGTCGATCTCGTTTTCCATGCGCCTAATGAGCTGTGCGCCGTACGCGCTGCCCACCGCGTAGGACGGAAAGTAGCCGAACAGTCCCGTCGCCCAGTGCGAATCCTGCAGCACGCCGCGGCGGTCGTCCGGCACGTCGACGCCGAGGTATTCCTTGTACATGCGGTTCCATTCCACGGGCAGATCCTTCGCCGCGAGATCGCCGTTGAACAGGCGCTTTTCGAGCTCGTAGCGGATCATGACGTGCAGCGAATAGGTCAGCTCGTCCGCCTCCGTGCGGATCAGCGACGGCTCCGCCTTGTTGACCGCGACGTAGAATTGATGCGCGGTGACGTCCTTCAGCTGCTCCCTGAAGATCTGCTGCATCCGCGGGAAGATCGCCTCGATAAACGGCTCGCTGCGGCCGATGATGTTCTCAAAGAAGCGCGACTGGCTCTCGTGCACGCTCATCGAAACGCCCTTGCCGATCGGGAGCCGCGCGACGTCGTCGGCGATATTGCGCTCGTACGTGGCGTGGCCGCCCTCGTGGATGACGCTGTACATCGACAGCTCGACCGCGTCCTCGTGGTAGTGCGTGGTGATGCGGACGTCGTTTTTCGTAAAGCTCGTCGTGAACGGGTGCTCGGTCTCGCCGATGATGCAGTGGTTTTTGTCGAGCCCCAGCACGTCCATCAGATAGTCCGAGAAGATCCGCTGCTGCGCGACCGGATAGTGCCGGTGCAGGAACGAAACGTCCGGCTGCTCCTTGATCCTTGCGATCACGGGAACGAGACGGTCGCGGACGGTTCTGAAGAATCCGTCGAGCGTTTCGGTGTTCAGCCCCTTTTCATACGCGTCGAGCATCGTGTCGTAGACCGGCGCGTCGGGCTGATAGTAGCGCGCAAAGCGCTTTTTCGCCGCGATCAGCTTTTCGAGATGCGGCAGGAACGACGCGAAGTCGCTCCGGAGCTTCGCCTCGTGCCAGACCCGATCGGCGGTCGTCTGATCGACCGTGTACTGCACGTACTCCTCCTTCGGGATGCAGGCGATGCGCGCGCGCTGCTCCATGGCGAGCTCGGCGGTGCGGACGATCGCGGGATCGACCTCGTCGCGGTGCACGAGGATCTCGCGCTGCATCGCTTCGGTCTCCGGCGCGGTCAGAAGATCGTACTGGACCTCCGAGAGAACGCCGAGCGTGCTGCCCACGATCGGGCCCGCGCCCTTCGGCATGATCGTGCTCATATCGTAGGTCATCAGCCCCATCGCGTGGCGGTACGCGCGAAGTTTTTCCAGATAGGCGCGGTAGCGTTCAACGGTTTGCTGGATCATAGATTAACTCCTTTCGGTTTGCGTTTCGTCTGCCGGTTCCGCTTCGGACGGCTCCGACGCGGGTTCTTCTTTCTTCTTCAGGGGCTTGCCGAACAGGATCAGCAGCACGACCGCGATCACGCCGATCAGGATCGTCACGACCGTGCGGCGCGCGTCGTGCACCGTGACGGATACGGTCGAAGCCGCGGTCTCGCCCGTTTCGGTTTCCGCCGTGACGGTCAGTTTCGCCGTGCCGGCGCCGCGCGCGATCACGAACAGCGTGCCGTCTTCGTCCAGCACGCCCGCCGCGACCGATTCGTCCGCGCTTTCCACCGCAAACGTCAGCGCGGATCCGTCCGCGGCCGCGAAGCCCGCCGTATATGCGGCAAGCGCCTCCGTCATGCCGTCGCGCACGCCGAGCGGCAGCGTGATCGTGATGTCCTTCTGCCCCGGCGCCGTGATCGCCGGCGTTTCGGGGCGTTCTTCATCCTGCTTTGCCGCGCAGCCCGCCGTGATCAGCAGACACAGCGCGAGCAGAAATAAACCCGTTCGTTTCATATCCATTCCTTTCACCACGTTCCTCCGAGCAGCCAGTCGGCCGCGTCCTCAAGCCAGTCGAGGTCCCAGCCGCCCCAGTCGAAATCTCCGTAATACGCGTCCCAGCCGTCCCAGTCGTATGCGTCGCCGAAATCGAAATATCCGGCGCTGCTTTCTACGGTCACGAACTTGCCGAGCCATTCGATATAGTCCGCGTCGATGCCCGCGTTGCGGAACACGCGTTTCAGTTCGTTGTAGAACGCTTCGTCGCCGTACGGCAGCGTGACCGAAAGCCCCGTGAGCGTCGTTTCGTCGGACGTTGCGCCGAACGCGACGACCGCCGCCCGGAACGCGGCGCAGAGCGCGTCGGATTTGTCGGACGATACGTTCATCGCGACCGAAAGGATATCGGTCACGCAGTAATCCTCGAGCGAGCCGTTGCCGCCCGTATACCAGCCGACCGCGCGCAGACGCGGATGCACGCGTCCGCCGTCCGACATGCGGAGCTGGCTGTAATTCTTGTTCAGAAGCGCTTCCTCACTGTCGTACGCGAAGTCCACCCACGCGGGATACAGCAGCGCGATATACGCCTCGTCGATCAGCGCGAGCGTCGCGCCGCCGTTGCGCGCAAGGTCCTTTTCGCAGGCCGCGACCGTATCGTCGATCACGATCGAAGCAAGCGTCTGCGTGGGGATCGCGGGATCCTTCGCGAGCGCCGTGAACCAGCCCGTATACGCCCAGCCGCAGCCCGGCTCGAAATCCTCGCTCAGAAGCGTATAGTCGCAGTAATCGTACAGCGCGCAGCAGACCTCGAGCGACGACATCAGACAGCAGTCCATGCCGATAAGATCGAAATACACGCCGCCGTTTTTCAGCGCGAGCTGGATCTCGTCGATGGTGAGCGTCGATTCGTACGGCTGATATTCGTCGTAGCCGAAACCGTAGACCGCGCCGCCGCCGTGATCCCAGAGGATCAGAATGTAGCGATCGGCGGGGTAGTTCGCGGCGCCCCAGCGGATGAAGTCCGCAAGCGTGGACGGAACGGTCGTATCGAGCTGTCCGAGCGTGTCGTCGACGAGCGTCAGCCCGCGGTCCGTCAGAAGATACCGCTGCGCGTGCGTCGCGGAGATGCCGTAGCGCTTGTTCCACTTGCGCGTGCCGAGCGTTTCGATCAGGACCTTCACGCGGCCGCTCTTTTGCGCGCGGACCATTTCGGTGAGGTCGTCCGTCGCCTCGCCGGACTCGGATTCGAGGTCCGAGCCGTTCATGTAGATCAGCACCGTCACCGTGTCCGTGCCGTCGTTTTTCAATTTGACGCGTTTCTCGCGCACGAGCTCCGACGCCGAGACCTGTCCGTCCGGCGATCCGGCCGACGCGGTTGCCGCGGGTTTCGCCGTCGCAAGCGCCTGCGTCGCCTGCGCCGCCGGCGTTTCCGCAAGCTGCTCCGCCCATTCGCCGCAGGTCTCGATCCCGCATTTCGCGCATTTTACGCAGCGCCGGCAGGTGCAGACGCACGTGAAGAACGCGCCGACCAGAAGCGCGATCAGTACGACCGCGACGATCAGCACGATCAGAAGCGTGCGGGATGATTTTTTATCGGGCGTCTGTTCCATGCGTGTCCTCGTTTGCGGGATCCGGTACGGTCAGCATATCACAATCCGGCGCCGAATGCAATCGACGGCCGGAAAGCAGCCGGTAAAACGGAATGCGCACGTACCGCGCGCCGATCTTCTTCGCGTACGGGTCGCGGTCCGTTCGCCTGCAGACCTTGCGGATGCCGAAAAAGTAGCGGAACGCGAACCGCTGACTGAGCCGGTACACGTCGGTCACGTCGAGTTCCACGCTGCGGCAGCCGCGATCGAGCAGCCGTTTCGGGATCAAAAGCGTCGAAACGTGCCGGACGTGCCGGAGCCCCTTGACGAAGAGGTACGCGTTCAGATGATATTTGAGTTCAAACGTCATGCAGGGCTCGGAAAACAGGAACGGCTTTCCGTACCGCGCTTCGTACGCGGACGACAGCGCGGACGAGACCCACGCGCAAAGCCGCTTCGTGCCGATCGCGCGCGAGACCGCGTCCCACCGTTCCGGATACGCGGACAGATCGATCCGGAAGCCCTCCGGAAGGATCTCCGTGCAGCCGGACAAAAGCCTTTTCGCCGTTTTTCGTTCCCTGTTCGTCAACGCTTTCATACCCGTATCGTAGCATATCCCGCGCGGTTTCGCAATAAAAAAACAGCTCCGGTCGCCCGGAGCCGTTCTTTTTGTCGTTGTGATTATTCCGCTTTCGGTGCGCCGACGGGGCAAACCTCTGCGCAGTTGCCGCACTCGATGCAGACGTCGGGATTGATCTCGTACTTGCCGTCGCCTTCAGCGATCGCTTCAACGGGGCACTCTGCCGCGCACGCGCCGCAGGAGATGCATTCATCGGTGATTTTGTATGCCATGGTTTGTACCTCCTCTTTAGATTTCATCCTCATTATAACAAATGTTTTTGAGATTGCAACCCCTTTTTTTCAACCATTTTTTCGGGACGAAACCCTACGATTTCTGTAGGGTTTTTACGACCTTTGTCAGGCGACTTTCTTTCGACAATCGCCGCCGCGTACAATGCGGGTCGGAAAGGAGACGCACATGCTGTATTCGTTTCAACAGGGACTTCTGAACGCGCCGCCGAAGCGGGATCCGGACCGGAGGCTTCTGCTGCTGCCGGTCGAGGAGGTTCGCGTGCGGTCCGATCCCCGCCGCGCGAACGAAGACCGCGCCGCGCTTTCCGAGCTGATGATCAGCATCGCGCAGGTCGGGCTCATCGAACCGGTCGTCGTGCGGGAACGCCGCGAGAACGGCTACGAGCTGATCGCGGGCGCGCGGCGGCTCGCCGCGTGCAGGCTCCTGGGCCACCGCGAGATCCCCTGCATCGTCGTGCAGGCGGGCGACGAAAAAAGCGCGCTCCTCTCGCTTGCCGAAAACCTGCACCGGAAGGACCTTCACTACCTCGATGAGGCGGAACGGCTCAAGGCGCTGCTCGACCGCGGCACGCTCACGGAGGAACAGCTTCTGACGCGGATCGGCAAGAGCGAGCCGTATCTCGACAACCGTCTGCGGCTTCTGAATCTTTCCACCGCCGTGCGCGCAAGGCTCCGGTCGGCAAATCTGTCGGAGCGGCACGCCCGCGCGCTGCTGCGCCTCAACGACGGGGAGCGGCAAAAACAGGCGCTCGACGTGATCGAGCGGCGGCACATGAACGCGCCCGCCGCCGAACGGCTCGTCGATTCCATGACGAACACCGCCGGCGCCGCGCCGATGCGCATCCTGCGCTTCTCCCGCGACTGCAGGCTGTTCGTGAACAGCGTCAAGACCTGCATCGAGCAGCTCGAGGGCTCCGGCATCACCGCCGCGATGGAGGAAACGCGCAGGGACGACGGCGTGGACCTGATCATCCGGGTACGGACGTAGAAACGCAAAAGACCGCAGCGGCGCTGCGGTCTTTGATTCGTTGTCAGAAGCTCCTGTGGATCGCGAGGAGCAGCGCGTCGGTTTCGTTCATGACGCCCTGTTTCATGCGGGCGTTGATCTCCGCAAAGGCGGCGACGGCAGCGCGGAGCCGTTCCGTCGGGACCTTCTGCGCGTTTTTGAGCGCGATCTCGGCGGCCTTCGGACTGCCGCCCATGGCCTTGATGATCTCGGGGCGGGGACGGTTTTCGTCGAGCAGCTCGCGCGCGATCAGCATCTGCTTCAGGCGCCCTTCCAGGAACGCCGCCACACGCAGCGGGTTTTCGCGGCCGTTCTTCATCGCCTCGGCGAGCATGCGCATCGCGGTCTTTTTGTTGCCCGCCAGAAGCGCGTTCAGCATGGGAAAGACCTCGTATTCGACCGACGGCGTGACGACGAACTTCAGCACGTCGTTCGTGACGGTCCCGCCGCTGCCGACGTAATCGCAAAGCTTCGATACTTCGTTTTCGAGCCGGTACGCGTCGGTGCCGACCATGCCGATCAGCTGAAACGCCTCCGGACGGTCGAGGCGCACGGAACGCAGCGCGCACGAACGCACGCACATTCTGACCGCGCGGTCTTCGGTGAGCGCGTCGAACGAAACGTACCGGTTCTTTTCCGCAAACAGCGAGACGAACGGCGTTTCCCTGCCCTTGCCGCGGCGCACGAACAGCACGATCGCATCGTTCGCGGCGAACAGCGAATCGAGTGCGCTGCGTTTTTTCAGTTCGTCAAAGAGCGCGGCGTCGTCAAATTCGGTAAAAACGGTGAGGCATTGCGCGTCGAACACCGGCACGGCGTGCGCGGCGTCGAGCACGGCGGACGCGTCCGGCGACTTCAGGCGCTTCAGGTTCAGATCCGCGAATCCGGGATCCAGAAGCGCGGCGATCCGGTCGACCGCCTGCTGTTTGGTCAACTCCTCCGCTCCCTCGAAAAGATATGCGCCCGAAAGCGTCCGGGCCGTTGTTGCGTCGAACAATTCCTTCTCCGTCATACCGGTATTGTAACACAGAAAAAACTTTGATACAACGGGAAAATAATCCTTGCAATGCGGAAAAAGATGTGATATAGTACGTAGGCTAACGGTCCTTCTTGCCTTCCAAAGAAGGCCACAAGTCCATAAGGAGGTGAAACACATGAATCAGTACGAAGTTTTGTACGTCATCACGCCCGAGCTCGATGAAGAAGCGGATAAGGTCGTCATGGATAAGTTTGCCGACATTATCACCGCGAACGGCGGCGAGATCGAAAAGACCGATGTGTGGGGCAAGCGTCGCCTGGCATATCCGATCGATTACAAAACGGAGGGCTATTACGTTCTGGTCGTCTTCAACGCGAATCCCGAACTGCCCCGTGAGCTGGAGCGCAACATGCGCAACGATGAACGGCTCATCCGTTACATGGTCACGCGCAAGGAAGCATAACGAACCCAAAGGATCAAGCACGAAAGAAAGAAAGGAAACGAAAGCATGAACAAGATTACTTTGATCGGCAACCTCACCAACGACCCCGACGTGCGCAGTACGCCCAGCGGCGTGACCGTCTGCACGTTTACCATCGCCGTTAACAGACGCTTCGCATCCCAGGGCGGTGAAAGACAAACCGACTTTTTCCGCATCAACGCCTGGCGGCAGCTGGGCGACACCTGCGCGCGTTACCTGAGCAAAGGCCGCAAGGTCGCCGTCATCGGCGAGCTGCAGGCGCGCACCTATGAAGCCAAGGACGGCACGACCCGTATGTCGCTCGACGTATCGGCCGACGAAGTCGAGTTCCTGACGCCGAAGAGCGCGGACGATTCCGGCAGCGGTTATTCCGCGCCGCGTCCCCAGGCAAATCCGCAGGATCTCGCCGGATTCACCGATATCAATTCCGACGACTTACCTTTCTAAAAATCTTACAGGAGGCATCACATGGAAGATCGTAAACTGCGTCCCCGTCGTCCGAGAA
>JAEEGL016607199.1_pt1 | contig 15848 bp, 8 predicted proteins | sample 9134231 | NCBI WGS metagenome assembly JAEEGL01 (sample SAMN16246548, study PRJNA631951) | gut metagenome | biome: gut microbiome; feature: rumen; material: fiber-attached | host: Bos | place: Iran: Karaj | collected 2018-10
GACTCTCAATCATCTTCTCTTGCTCGCGGGCCTTCGCCTCACGATATTTGTCCATTTCCACGTGTCGAGCCAGACGGTATATTCTCTTGATGTCGTCCTCGCTCTTCAGGTCGGCCTTCTTCAGCTGAAGGTTCACCATTCGTCCCGTAAGTGTCACCACGCCGATGTCATGTCCCGGACTGGCCTCCACGGCCACGATGTCGCCCTTCTTCAGCGGCAGGTGGTTCACGTTGTGGTAGTAGCCCTTGCGGGTGTTCTTGAACTGCACTTCGACCAGGTCTGAAGCCCCGGCCAGTGAGTTATCCTCGGTGAAATCGTGGTTTCCTGGCACGTCGGCCAACCAGTCGTAGGTGTTCAGCTGACGATCCTGACGGCCCACAGCCTCATAGCTGAAGCCGCGGTCGCAGCCTGTCCGTATTTCAAATGTACGCTGTTTCTCTTCCATTTTATATCTCGTAAAAATGCAAAAGTACGAATCTTTTTCATTCTCAGCAAATTCTAAAGCACAATTTAGTAAAAATTATAACAAAAAGCCCGTACAGAATGTCTGTACGGGTCACTTGGTGTTCTTTGATTTATGAAGATATGCGTGCGAGATATTATCCCAGGCTGATAGCCTCTGAGGGGCAAACGCTAGCGCAAGTGCCACACTCTGTGCAGGCATCAGCGTCGATTACATACTTCTCGCCCTCGGAGATAGCCTCCACGGGGCACTCACTCTGACATGTACCACAAGCGATACAATCGTCACCAATTACATAAGCCATAGTTGAAAAAATTAATAAGGTTATTGTTTGTGAATTACGGGCTGACACAGGGTCTGTCCCTACTTTGCGATGCAAAGGTAAGCAGTTTTTCCGAACTATACTAATTTTTAGGTATCTTTTTTCTCAATTTATACGATGTCGAAATAAAACAACATATAATATCACCCCCGTTTTTCCGTTTATTAGTAGTAGGTCACGCTTCCCTGCGTGACGACCAAAAAGGAAGAACATGTTCGCACACCACTCATCATTTCATCACCTCATAGTCCTCATCCTGCTGTTCCTGCTGCCGTCCGTGGCCTTGTGTCAGATTCGCAAGCCGCAGAACAAGCCTTACATAGACCTACGTCCCCTGCACTTCGGCATCAGCGTAGGTGTGAACCTTCAGGACATTGAGTTTGAGAACGTTGGCCCGCAGCTGATGGAAGACGGAAGCACGCGCACGGTGCTTTGCGATGCCGACACGTGGAACCCAGGCTTCAGTGTAGGCGTGCTCGCCGACATGCGCCTGAGTAATCATTTCTCCTTCCGCATCGCCCCGTCCATGCACTTCGGCTCGAAGAGACTGATATTCCGCGACCTTGACGTGCTCGATGACAGAGGCCACCCGTCAGAGGCCACGCAGGACATGAAGAACACCTATATCACCGTGCCCCTGGAACTGAAGTTCGCCGCTGAGCGCTTCAACAATTACCGCCCCTACATGCTCTTCGGTGTCAGCCCGATGATTAACCTCACGGGCAAAGACCAGGAGTACGTTCAACTGAAGCGTTTCGACACACATTTAGAGCTGGGCATGGGTTGTGACTTCTACCTGCCTTTCTTCAAATTCATCCCCGAGCTGAAATTCTGCTACGGACTTGGCGACGTGCTAGACAAAAGTCACGTCGATGAACTCACCGACGTGAACAAGCGCATTTATTCGCAAAGCGTGGCCAACGCCAAGCCAACCAAGATGTTCGTGCTCTCTTTCTATTTCGAGTAATCTGGTTTATCGGCAGAAAAATTGTCAATGAGATTACTGCATCAGCACTTTCACGCTCTTTTCACCTACGCGCACTATGGCCGTGTCGCCCTTCTTCAGGGTAGTGGCGATGGAAGTCGTTGTACCGTTGGCCTTCGCCGCTGACAGTCTGCGGCCCGACAGGTCATAGACCGTCACCATGCTGCCCGCTTCTGCACCCTGGATGGTCAGCGTGCCACCGTTGCTGCTTATCAGGACAGGGCGAGAAGAGTCTACTGCATCGTCGATGCCTATTTCCTCATTATTCCCCTTGGGAAGCCAAAAGAGTGTGACTTTCACGATTTCCGAATTCACATATCCCTCACGCTTGGCGTAGGACGTGATGACGTAGGTTCCTGCCAACTTGATATTCTCCCTATGTACCAGCGTGCCGACATCATTGCAGCTGATCGACGTTACAAATTCTACGTCCTCCGTCTCACACGTGAATTTCAGTTCGCCATTGTCGATGTCGATCGACGGCTTTGCACAGACTTTCTCGCCCTGGACAGTCACTGTTCCGCTATTGCTGCTTATCAGGACGGGCCTAACCCCTTCCACCGCCTTCCGCGAAGGGGATAAAGCCACATCTTCTATTCCGATTTCCTCATTCTGTCCTTTGGGAAGCCAAAAGAGCGTGACTTTCACGATTTCCGAATTCTCATATCTCTCACGCTTGGCGTAGGAAGTGATGACGTAGGTTCCTGCCAACTTGATGTTTTCCCTATGTACCAGCGTGCCGACATCATAGCAGTTAATCGTTGTGACATACTCTACGTCCTCCGTCTCGCACGTGAATTTCAGTTCGCCATTGTCGATGTCTATGGACGGCTTTGCACAGACTTTCTCCGATGGATTCTCAGACGGGACGAAAGGCTCACCCGTCTCCATGTCTACAATGGTGAAATACGACCATGGAGCGGTGTCGTAGAATTTTTGCATTAAGTCGTGGGGAACGTGCAGCTTGGTCTTTTCCCAGTAACTCTTGTTCCATGCCTCTGGCTTTCTGCTGGTATCGTCGCCAAGAATAAACGCTCCTTCGTTTTTGTTGCCTGCTTCAATGAAAGAAGGACAGTAGATGTCTTTAAGAAACTCAACGTTGAATGTAAACAAGCCTAACTCCTCCAACCCTTCATTAAACCTGATTTCCTCTAGCTTGCATCCTTCAAAGGCATATAATTTGATGCTTTTCAGTCCAGAAGGACATTCGAGCTTGTTCAGGCCACAGTAATCCTGTAAGTTATACCGCCCAAAGGCTCTAACCTCAATGGTCTCCAGGTTGGTGGGCCATACCATACTTGTAAGCTTCTCTGTTCCGGCGAAAGCATACTGTTCGATGACGCGAATGTTATTGCTAAGCGAGACCTTCGACAAGCTCTTACACATCAGGAAAGTACATTTTGGCAAGGTGTCCATCTCGCAGTTCAGGTTCACCGTTTCCAACTGGTTGCAATAGGAGAACACCCCCTCGCCCATTGTCTTGAAGCTGCCCTTCCAGTCGATGGTCTTCATGGCACAGTTGCTGAAAGCCTCTTTTCCGACGGTCTCAACCGACGAGTTCACCTCTATGTCTGTCAGCAGCGTTTGATTGGCAAATGCCCGTTCGCCAATCCTCTTTACGGAGTTGCCTATTACGACGGACGTCAGGAAGGGCTTGTATTGTGCGCCATCCTCGTTTACTCTGAAGGCATTGTCACCTATCTCCGTCACCGTGTTAGAGATGACCAACGAGGAGACACTCCCAAAGCGACCCTCATGGACGGAGCCCTCTAGGATTTTAGTCACAGGATATTGCTTTCCGTCATAATGTACATAGTCTGGCATGACGAATTTCCCATTACCTACAAATCCTATCTTACTGTAATCCGTTGTACCGCCGCTACTGTAACAACTCTCCATTGCCGCACTGCCCTCCTTCAGATATATCAGATATGTGGCGCGTGCCCCACTCAGATAAGCGCCAATGTGGTACGAACGACCGTCAACAGTGAAAACTTTCCAGTAAGGAATATCACCCTCCAAGTCCACCCCCTTTTCTATCTTCAATATATCTGCGTATACAGAATAGCCTTGTATAAGGCAAATGACATCGCCACTGTCATCGTATGGATAGGCAATCTCCCGATAATTGAGTTCCTGCGCACCTGCCAATATGGAAATGAACAGGGCGTATGCAATTACAAACAATTTCTTGATCATCATAGTTTTTATATTTTATTTGGGTTAAACATTTATTATAAACCGTTCGACAGGCTATCTTGTCTTGACCAGTCGCTTCGTGCCGACAATCTTGCCGTCGGCGTACAGTGTACACAGGAAGATGCCCTCGTCGAGTACTCCGCTGCTGATAGAGGCACTCGTTTCAGATGGAGACACTGGCACTCTTGTCATCACGCGGCCCCCCATGTCGGTGACGGCTATGTAGGCATTGCTGACGTCGTCGGTAAGATGGTAGCGCACCTGTGCCGCTTCGCTGACCGTCGTGGCATCAGCCGAGAGGAGTGTATTGCCTATGGCGGCACGCACTGAACTCATGTCGGAAGATGATGCACTACGCGACATCGCGTCGACTATCGCCATTGTACGGCTGTCAAGCTCGTACTTCAGCTCCTGAATGCAACCTACCAAAACAGATATAAAGCCGTAGAAGTTTATACCTTGTTCATTATGCGTACTGTAGTCCGTCACTTGAGGCAATTCGGCCTTGACTTCGTCACGCAACATTCCTACGAACCGTTTCTCATTCTCATAGTCGCCCTTTCTGGAGTATTCTACAACATTCAGTCCCATGAGGCTGTTCAATAGAGTCGCCTGTGACAATGCGCTTCCAAAAGGAATGATATAGCTCCATTCCTCCGTTTCATTAGGAATATCCAGTTTGCCTTCACATTCCAGCGTGATGTACCCACTATAATAATAGGTGTCGGCACAAAGGCGCACTTCAAAGTCTCCTGTGAGCATAGTGGGCAAACAGACAGGAGGCTGCGGTTGCTGACAGGCTTCTTCATAGATGCAGGTACTGTCTGTAAGAAGTTTGAACGTCAGGATGTCATCAACTTCTGGCAGTATCAGCTTATGGTCGTCCTGAGTGATGAACAACGGCAACATGGGTGAGCGTTTTGGTTCTTTCACGTCGGCCTGGGTGTCGATGATGTAGAGCGGCACATAGATAATCTTTGCCTCCACGGCTGTCGCGCTTCCTATCAGGAGGGTAGCCAAAAGGAAAAAGAATTTCTTAATCATAGCTATTAGTGTTTAAAATTACGTGCAAAGATAGTAAACAAATAGAAAAACACCAAATAAATCGTTGTCGAGGTTATGGACAAAATGATGTCCATTACCTCGACAAGTGCGATTTTTGCCGATTCCATCGGTTTAAAAACAAATAAAACCATCGCTATGATGGTTTTATTTGTTTTTACGGAGTTGATGTTCAGTTTTACTTGGCAACCTTTGCCAGAGCCTCCACGGCGCTCTTCACGTCGGGATCGTCGGGCTGCAGCTCCTGGAGCTTCAGGGCGTACTCGTAGGCCTGCTGGTTGTCCTTGTTCTTCAGGTGGTAGCGCATGAGGTAGGCATAGGCATCGAAGAGGCGCGTCTTGTCCGTGGCATCCATCTCCTCATGAGCGGTGATGAGTTCTACCAGACGTGTGAAGTGGGGGTTGGCCAGTGCCTGGCTCATGTCGGCATCCATCTGGGCGTTCAGACGTCCGCGCTGCCAGAGGGCGTATTCCTCGGCATCGGCGAACTTCTCCACCAGTGAAGCATAAGCCTCGTCAGCCTTCTTCATGGCCGCATTAACGGCCTCGCTCTCCTCGGGTGTCAGGTCTGCGGGCTTCTTGTCGCCACGTATGCTGCGGGCATGGCTGTTGTGCAGCAGTGCCAGACCGGCATGGTCGGTAGCGTCGGCATCGGTTTTCAGCTCGAGGAACTTAAGGTAGTTCTCAATGGCCTCGGGGAAGTTCTTCAGGTCTTTGTAGCTTTCGGAGATGCTCTTATAGAGGTCGGCCTTCATAGCTTCGTCCACCTCGGGCAGGGCAAGGGCGGCCTTGTACTTCTCGATGGCAGCCTCAAACTGCTCGCAGCCGTCGAGGGCTTTACCGTAGTTCTGATAGTCGATGTCGCTGAGGGTCACGCTGTCCTTGTCCACCTTGGTGAACAGTGTCTCGGCGTACTTCAATGCTTCAGGATACTGCTTCAGCTCGTTGGAGCACATCATGGCGATGCGGTTCAGCGTGGCGTTGAGCTCTTCCTTGCCAAGGCCGGCCTTAACAATCTCCAGGGCCTTGTCGTATTGGCGTCCGTGGTAGTTAGACATGGCATACTCGATGTAGTCCATGCGGCTGAGGTCGTTGATGGGCACCTTCGAGAAGGCCTCGTTAGCCTTACCATAGCGCAGCGAGATGTAGTTGATGTGACCGATGAGGGCGTCGACGGGATAGTCGGGACGCTCCATGCGCAGCTCTTCGAGCTTCTGCACGGCTCCTTCGGGGCTGATCTTACGGTACACCGTGGCATAGCGACGGTAGGGGTCTGGGTTCTTCGGGTCGGCGAGGATGGCCTGCTCGTAGTTCTGCGCAGCGGCACCACCATCGTCGGCCTTTGCTGCTATGTCGCCCAGCAGGAGGTATGCCGGTGCGCAGTTGCGCTTCGTGGCGCTCAGGGCCTGCTCGGCAAAGAGCTTGGCGCTGAGCGTGTCGTCAGCCTCATAGAGTGCGCGTCCGATGGCCACGAGGTTCTCGGCGTTCTTCTTGTTGGCCTTAATGTAGTTCTTCACTTGCTTGTCGTAGTCGGCAGGCTTGTTCTTTACCAGGGCTTTCATGGCATCCACGTCGGCCTTCGTGCCGTCCTGAGCCAGGACAGCGGTGCTACTGCCTATGAGCAGTGCACTGAGAAATAGATATTTGATTGCTTTCATTTGTAAAAATATTTGCGTTTCCTTCTGTTCACAAAGCGGTGCAAAGGTACGTAAATATGGCGATACGGCCAAAGGTTTTTGCGCAAATTAACTTTTTTATTCTATAGTCTGACGCCCAGGGCTATGCGGGCGTAGGCATCGAAGATGTTGACTTTGCTTTTGTCCTTCTTATAGTGGAAATTGTTGTACTGCGCCTGGAGGCCGATGAAGTAGTCCTTCCAGTTGTAGGCAATGCCGAGCCGAAGGTCAAGATTCAGCCGCAGGGCACTATAAGTCGTCTCAGGCTCTATTTCCCAAAAGTCAAATTGGTCGAGCACGTAATTCACATCTTCTTCGCTTAAAGACATGGGCTTGTGTGTGGCCCCGTTTTCCCACCTTTTTGTGTTCATGTCCCATTTTCCGAAGTCATCTTCCGTAGCCTGGGGAAGTGGCAGACTATAGTTACAATCGTATTTATATGTTTTCACACGGTTATAGACGCTGAAGGTAGGCATGGCCATAGCGTTGACGACGAGTCCGCGCAGCGGTACCCAGTTGTAGCCGTAGCCAATACCAAGGTTGGCCTGGTGTACTTTGATCTTGCCAACGTTGTGGCTAAGGAGCATAAATATGATGTTCTGGTAATCCGAAAAGTCGAATGATGACTGATACCATGTAGCGCCAACAAGCAACGACCCCGAAGAGCGGCGCTGGATGACAGACTGGTTGTAGGCAGCAGCCTGGGAATAGCGACGTCCGTTGAACACATAGTATCCGTTAAAATAGACTGAACGAATCCATATAGGGGCTGGCATATTGTATGCCCTGTCTATGGGAGTATCTACTACTTTTCCATCCTTGTAGTCTGTTGCTTGGAGGGTTACGTCGCTCGTATTGAAGCGCCTCAGCCGAAAGTTAAATCCGTACTTCGCTCCTGTGGTGCTGAAGGAGAAATTGCGTCCGGCGTTCTTGGCAACCGACTTGGAATAGGATATTCCCGTACCTCGGTAACCTGCCCAGAAACCGACGGAGGCTGATGCGGGTGGCTCAATGCTCAGCCGCCAGTCAGAAGTTTCGTTCCACCCAGGGAATTCTATGCTGTTGTCGTAGTCCACATACACCGCTGCCTCCTTATAACGCAGGATGACCCTCCATGGCTTGTCGGGTACTTCTATGTAATGTGGGTCTACCTTTTTCTTTGCTTTATTGTCCAGAAATAGCTGCAACTGGCGAAGTCGTCCCATGAAGGTTGGGGTGGTGTCTTTGGGGCATACGCTATCTATAGTTTCCAGTTCCTGGCTTGCTATATTCAAGGAAAACAGCAGACCACAGATAGGCATCAGGACGGCAATGAGCGATTTGGTCAAGCGTCCCTTGGGGGTTGAGCGGTATCGTCTATGTCTCATTATTTTAATGCTTATTCCAAATACAGGTGCAAAGATACACTTTTTCTTTGAATAAATACACATAAATCCATTATTATTTTAAATAATGTGGAAAAAACTTTACAACAAGCCTACTGAGACTACGATTCTTTCCACCGACGCCGTCCTCGGCTCCATATTTGCGAGTTTTGGAGGGGCAAAACGTTGTCAGAGGAAAAACGGAGAAAAAGTATGGGTTTGGACGGCTCTCTCCTAGGGTTTGAACCGTCCAAACTATAGGTTTGAACCGTCCAAACCCCTGCTTTGGACGGCTCAAAGTCTACCCCAGAACTGCCATCGCCATCTGCATGATTATCCACATTCGTGCATATATCTACCCGTATCTCGCATATCCATCAATATCTTATGCAGCGTCGCCCCACTTTTCGTCATGTGTCAAAATGAGTCTTTGTCTCCTTCTAAGAGCAAAAAAACGTTAAACGGCCTCCTCTCACCCCTCACTTCTCACCCCTCATTTCTCACTCCTCACCCCCTTTTACCCCCCTTTACCACAAAAAAACTGCACAAACCGTAAGATTCGTGCAGGTCTCTTCGCTGGAACGTCTCGTTCCCACGACGCTTTTTCCTGTTATTTTTCTTTACACACCTCCATCTTCATCCTATTCATAGCCATATACCAGCCCGTACTTCTCATGGAGCTGACGGAGGGTACCGTCAGCCTTCATCTGGGCAATGACGGCGTTGACAAGGGTGAGGAGATCGTCCTGACCCTTGCGCATCAGCACACCGATTTCGCCGTGGGGCAGGACCCGTGCCAGCCCGATGCCCCAGAGGGGGCACTGAAGGCAGCAGCATTGTCGTGAACATTATTCTGGCTGCTGTCCCGCCATGCTGTCGATGATGGTTGCAATGTCGGCCACATCGACGATTCCGTCGCCGTTCACGTCGCATGCACCCTCGTCATTGTCCATCGTGACGCTGCTGAAGCCCTCCATCACTGGCCGTCCGTTGTGCCAGCCGATGGTGGCCACGGCCACGTCGCTGTCCTCATAGCCGTCAAGGGTGGCATGGACGCGTATCTCGTATGTCTGGCTGAGGCTCACCTCGCCGCCGCTGCCGTTGACATTGTCCGAACATTTTATCTCGTAGACGCACTCTGCGCCAGGTGTCTCGCAGCTGAACACCAGACGTCCATTGTCGTAGGCAATGGTAGGGATGGCGCATTCCTGAGTTCCTGGTATATCTGTTTCTGTCGGATGATATGCCTCAAGCGGCAGCACAGTACCTGCGAAGGACTTCAATTTTGCCAGCTCCGACTTGAGTTTCTCCACCTCTGACTGCTGCACATAGATGACGACCTCGTCATCCATGAAGTAGAATGTGTCGTATCGGAACCCGTTAGGAAAGGTTCCTCTGATGACAAGCGTCTTGATTGGACTCCAGCGGAAGACGCTTTCCTCGAAACGTCTGACACTTTCTGGTATGTCAAGGAAGTGCAGGCTTTCACATTTCTCAAAGGTATAGGCTGCGATATGACTGATGTTCTCGGACAGACTCACTGACCGCAGGGCCTTGCAGTTGGAAAAGATGCCGAATGACATCCGTGCTACGCTTTTGGGCATGGTCACCTTGACAAGGTAGGGGTTGTAGGCAAAGGCATCGCCACCAATCCATGTCACGCCGTCGGGTATAGCATATTCCTCCCTTTTTGCTCCTGGTGGATAGCAGCAGAGATGCGTCTGGTCCTTGCTGAATAGCACACCGTCGACAGCACAGAAATATGGATTCTCTTCGTCCACATCAATACGCTCCAGACTTGTACAGTCTATGAAAGGGTTCTGGCAGTCCTCCCAGTTTGCATAGTGCTTGATTTTCACAACGGTCTTGGGTATTCTCACCTTAGTTAGCGTCTTGCATGACATGAATGCAAGCCATTCAATTCTGTCCACGGTGTAAGTCTTACCATCGTAAGTGACCCGTTCTGGAATGTCCAGTTCACCCTCCCAACTGTTCACGTTGGCCACCATGGCCGTAAGTGTCACATCGTTCAGCTTATACTGGAGGCCATCAATAAATGTCGTAGGCGTATTGTCGTTTCCGGGAACATCCGGCTCCTGGGAAAAAGCTGTCGTACCCAAGAGCATACATAGAAACAAAAAGAAACTCTTCTTCATAATAACTACAGTTTTAAAATTCGATGCAAATTTAATCATTTCCATGTAAAGAACCAAACATTTCAGTTAATTTCGCCTGACTCTATGCGGTATAACCGAGGAACTGGCAAAACTACGAACGATGCGTGGAGCTGATTTTGTAAAACAGCTTAAAGCCATCGCTTCCCGTAAGGAATTCCATCCATTAGCCGCATCAATACTCACATTTGAAAATGGCACAAATGCCATCATAAGTGCAAAGAGTTTTGTTTTCATTTTGTTCGTTGTTTTTAAGGTTAATAAAAAAGTTTGCACTGCAAAGTTAGAACCTTTAAAAACAACCGACAAATTTTCAGGCGATTATCTTTACACAGTTTTACATAAATCGGATATAACAAATGTTAACCCCCCATAAACACAGGGCTTTTGAGAGGATAAATATTTTTACACGATTTTACACTTTTGGGTCTGAATCTTGTTTAAATGCCATAGCGAAGGGACAAATTGTTATACAAGGTGGATGCTGAACTTTCCCCAAAGAGGTCTTTGTTGATTTTTGTTTTGGAGTTTGTTATCTTCGATGATGACAATTCCATCAGGCATTGTATCTGTCCGGGCTTTAAGCCTAATGCCGTAAGCATTGCCACCGCTTTGTCGTTTCTGCTTATGTTCCTGACCTGTTTTATGCCTTGCAGGAACAAAGGAAAGAAGGTGGCGTATGTATCCTCGAGTGTATCAAACTCTGTATTCGTCATCGGGTTTCCAGGGCTGTCTGCCCTGGACTTCAGCCTTACTACGATGTCCGCTTCAAGCAGCAGCCTTTCCATCTCATGACGATCTGCTATGGTATCCCGTTCTTTAAGTTTGGCAATGCTTTGCTCCAGGTTGTGGATTTCATCGTTCAGTGCTGCTTTGTCTTTCTCGTATTGCAAGTTTATTTCCTCTATTGTCCGTCTGGCCTTGCCATAGTTTTCCCTCATGCTTTGGTTTTCGCTTTTGGCGCTGTCAAGTTCTTTCCGTATGGCTTCTGTCACCTTGTGGTATATTTCTTCCATACGTATTCTTTCCCCTTCTTTCTGTTGGAACAAGTTTTCCTGCTGGGTCAGTTCCTGCCGATGTGCTTCACGAAGCCGTTCAACCCTCCTCCTGTGTTCCTCTTCCAAGGCTCTCCTCTTCTTTTGCTGTCTGCGCTTGTAAAGACGACCAACGTAGATGCCAGCAGCTGCAACAACACACAGAACGATGCCAAGGGCAATGAGCAGCAGTTCTGTCCGATGGGCCTTCCGCTCGTTCTTTTGAGCTTCCTTCTGATAATGGTTATAGTTATAGCTGGCCGCCATCTGGGCGGTGACTTCCTGGTCTTTCCTTGAAACTGTCGAGTCATTGACTTCACAATACAACTGGGCATATTTTGCAATGGAATCTGTAACTCCTTTCTTGGAATAGACATTATACATCCCTTTGTAATAATATATTTCAAACATCGAACTCATGCCTGGACTGTACAGTTTGTGATAGAACACCTCCGCAGAGTCCAGCTGCCCTGTATTTTCAAAATATTTCCCTTTATAATAATAGAACAAGCGTGCGGACGAAGGCAGTTCATGGTTTTCATCGAACGATTTGCACTTGGTGTCATAAACACCTATTAACTGCTTTAGCTCGGTCTGACGCCCTGGGGAGTAAATCAGCAAGTGCATCAGCATGGTCGATGCCTGCAAGGCTTCTTGCTCACAGCCTCTTTCGCGAAAATGACGGATTACATCATTGAGAAGGAACTCTGCACTGTCTCTCTTGTTTTGCAGGATATAGGCACCTGCTATCAACTTCTGCTCATGCAGCGCATATAATGTGTCGCCAGCCAGGTAATTATAGCGACAGGCCTTGCGGCGTGCCTCGACTTCGTATGAAGCTCGTCGTGCATGCGATCATGGCGGACAGGGTCGCAGGCCGTGAGTAGCAGGAGTGGGATTGCAAATCCCAATACTCGCAGGGCTGGGATTGCAAACCCCAGCCAACGGAGAAATCCCAGCCAATGGACGAGGACCAGGAAAAGAGAAAAAAAGTGGTTATTACTCATTCATCTTCGAACACCTCATAGTTGGGTACGTAGCACTCCCGCCGCTCCCAGTTGAAGGCCAGGTAGCCCAAATGTATGAGTACGGTGAGCACATCGCCGTTGATTCCAGCGAGCAATCAATTCAAACCCACCGTCCTAGCCTCAGGCCAGGGCGGTGGGTTCTTTATGATTACGTTACGCGTATACGCACGTATATAAATAATGTGGGCTATTACTGTGCGGGTTCTACTTCGTTGCGGTCCTTGCGGCTCATGGTGAGGTAGGCCGTAGGAGCAGCGATGAAGATGGACGAGAGAGTACCGAAGACGACACCGAGAATCATTGCGAAGGAGAACGAGCGGATGCTGTCGCCACCAAGGAAGAAGATGGTGAGCAGCACGACGAGCGTCGTCACCGAGGTGTTGATGGTACGTGCCAGGGTCTGGTTCAGCGACTCGTTGAACAGCTGGCGGCGGTCACGCTTGGGGAAGAGGCCGATGTTCTCACGGATACGGTCGAAGACCACCACCTTATCGTTGATAGAGTAACCTATCACCGTCAGGATGGCACCGATGAACGTCTGGTCGACCTCGAGTGACCAGGGCACGACGTGGTGGAGCAGCGAGTAGAAGCCAATCACCACGAGGGCGTCGAAGGCCAGGGCAACGATAGAGCCAACAGAGAAGGCAACGTTGCGGAAGCGCAGCAGGATGTAGAGGAAGATAGCAATCAGAGCCAGGATGACGCTGATGATAGCACCACGGGTGATGGTCTTAGCGATGGAAGGACCAACCTTCGAAGACTCGATGATGGAGCCACCCTCACGCACGTCGGGGTTCTTGAACGACTCAATGCTCTCCTGAGCGACGAGGCCACCGTCCTTCAGGGCGTTGTAGAGGATATCCTCAGCCTGGTCGTCGACAACGGGGTCGTTAGAGTTAATCTTCCAGTTGGTGGAGATACGCACGGTCTTGTCGCTTGATGCACCCAGGGCAATAACGCTGGTGTAGGCCACCTTGCCCTCGTCCTCGGTGAAGACGTTGCTGACGAGCTCACGTACCTGCTCCACGGGAACCTCCTTGTCGAGGGTCACCACGTAGTTACGACCACCAGTGAAGTCGATACTCTGGTCCAGTCCACGGAAGAAGAAGCAGAGGATGAAGATGATGGCTGCGGCAATCCATACGGTGTAAGAGGTCTTGTAGGCACCCATGAAGTTGAAGTGCGTGCCCTGCATGAGATTCTTCGAGAACGAAGTGCTGAAGGTGAGGTTCTGCCAGCGGTCTTTCTTCATCTGATGATCGTAGACCAGACGGGTCATGAACACGGCGGTGAAGAACGATACGCAGATACCGATGATAAGGGTCGTAGCAAAACCGCGGATAGGACCAGTACCGAAGACATAAAGGATGACACCCGTAATCAACGATGTGAGGTTGGAGTCGAAGATGGCCGAGAAGGCGTTGGCATAACCTTGGTTCAGAGCCTCCTTGATGTGCAGACCCTTGCGCAGCTCTTCCTTCGTACGCTCATAAATAAGCACGTTAGCATCGACAGCAGTACCGAGGGTAAGCACGATACCGGCGATACCCGGCATGGTCAGGGCAGCCTGGAACGAGGCAAGGATACCCAGTGTGAAGAAGAGGTTGAACAGCAGGGCCATGTTGGCGAGCATGCCGGGGATGATGCCGTAAAGGGCGAGCATGACACACATCAGCAGGATGAAGGCCACGACGAATGACCAGAATCCCTGCTGGATGGACTGTGCACCGAGGGTAGGACCGACGACCTGCTCCTGGACGATGCGGGTCGGGGCGGGCATCTTACCAGAGTTCAGCGTGTTGGCAAGGTCCTTGGTCTCTGAGGGAGTGAAGTTACCCGAAATCTGCGAGTTACCGCCGGTAATCTCGTCGTTCACACGGGGTGCGCTGTAGACGGCATCGTCGAGCACGATGGCGATGGCGCGGCCGATGTTCATCTTGGTCAGGTTGGCCCAGATGCGGGTGCCCTCGGTATTCATCTGCATGGAGACGACGGGTTCGCTCTTGCCCAGACCCTGTGAGAAGTCATCCTTGGCATTGACAATGACGTCACCGCTGAGGGGAGCCTTACCGTTGGGGTCGGTGACCTTGATAGCGTAGAGCTCGTAGTAGTCGCCCTTGGCACCCTCGAGGCGTGCGGGCTTGGCACTCCACAGCAGTTTCAGGTCTGCGGGCAGCACCTTCTTGGCAACATCGCTATTGATAACCTCGTTAATCTTGGCAACGTCGTTGGCGTTAGCATAGCCGAGCAATGCCAGACCAGAGAAACGAGTGTCGAGATAGGCAAACAGCGGGTTCTGACGGCGTACGCGCTCAATGTCTTCGTCGGAGCTGGACAGGGTTTTCTCAGCCTCGCTGATTTTCTCAGCAGCGGCATCGAGAGCATTCTTGGCGCTGTCAATGAGTTCCTCAGCCTCGGTCTTCTCAGCAGCCTCTGCAACCTCAGTAGCCTCTGTGGCCTCTGTAGCCTCGGCAACCTCTGTGTCCTCTGTGTTGTCAGCATTGAGGTGACTCAACTCTGCGGCGTATGCCTGGTTGAGCTGTGCCAGATAAGGCAGGGCCTCCTGGGCATTGTAGGTCTCCCAGAACTCCAGGTTTGCACTTCCCTGGAGAAGCTTACGTACACGCTCGGGCTCCTTCACACCAGGCATTTCGACCATGATGCGGCTCTGTCCTTCGAGTTTTTGTATGTTGGGCTGTACGACACCGAACTTGTCGACACGGGTACGGACGACAGTCTCGGCGTTATCGACGGCGGCGTCAACCTCGGCGCGCAGGGCCTTGAGGACTTCCTCGTCGGTGCTCTTAGTATTTACGGTGTTCTTCATCTGCTGGGTGGCGAAGATGGCAGCCAGGGGACGGCCGTTGCCATTCTCCTTCCAGCGATTGTAGAAAAGCGAGATGTAGTCAGACTGACTCTGCTCTTCGTCCTGCTTGGCCAGTTCCCAAGCCTTGCGATAACCCTCGTCCTTCTTGTGGTCGGCAAGCACGTCGATAATGTCAGGTACAGAAACCTCGAGGATAACGTTCATACCGCCCTTCAGGTCAAGGCCGAGACCAATCTCCATCTCACGGCACTCCTTGAGGTTATAGGTCATGAGATAGACTTTGGTTGATGATACCGAGTCCAGGTAGGCCTGTCCGGCTTCCTCTCCGGCCTGCTCAGTAAGAGCTGCGGCCTTGTTTTCGTGATAGCTTGTCACGAAGGAGAAGGAAAGATAGAAGCAGCACACAAGGATGAGTGCTACTGCAATAAATTTTACAATTCCTTTGTTTTGCATTTTGTTATTTGTTTGTTATTAAATATATATACTCTATTTCGAGCGTGCAAATATACTGTTTTTTTTACACACGGAAAAACTTTTGGCCAACTTTCGCACTTTTTTTAGGGATTATTGTTCATTTTCATGCTGCAAATGACTGGATAGTGGTCGCTTGCGTCCATCTTGCTGTCTACTTTGCATGTTATGGGGGTAAACTGCGAGGAGCATAAAATGTGGTCTATGCGGAAGTTGAAACCTTTCCGATTATATGACAAACCGA
>JAEEGL011230759.1_pt1 | contig 15847 bp, 10 predicted proteins | sample 9134231 | NCBI WGS metagenome assembly JAEEGL01 (sample SAMN16246548, study PRJNA631951) | gut metagenome | biome: gut microbiome; feature: rumen; material: fiber-attached | host: Bos | place: Iran: Karaj | collected 2018-10
GCCTTGCGGAAAAAGCGCGAGAAGTAGGCTGGCGTGCCAAATCCAGTCTCCGTGGCAATCTGCGCAATCGGTACGTTTGTGCTCGCAAGGAGATGCATGGCCCGCCGGATGCGCAGGGCGATCTGGTATTCGAGCGGCGCCATGCCGTTGTACTCGCGGAAGCATCGGCGGAAGAGCGTGTAGCCCATGCCCAGCCGATTCGCGAGCGCGGCGAAGTCCACCACTTCGCCAAGATGGTGCGCGATATGCAGGTTTGCCTTGCGGATCGTCACGTTGTGGGAGGTTTTCCCATGGCGCGCTATCTGGTTCTCGCAGAGCGAGGCAATCAGAGTGGCGGCCTTGAGTGCGAGCGTGTAGGGATGCTCTGCGCTGGAGGATTGGATCTCCTCGACGAGCGCCATGAGATCGTGATCGAAGCGTCCGTTGGGTGTAATCCTGATTAATGTAGGCGATTGCGGGAAGAACGGTTCCGAGACGATGTGCTGGAGATATTCACCACCGATGCCGATGTAGGCTTCGTTCCAGCCGGTCGTGGGGTCGGGACGGTAACGGTGCCATTCACCGGGATGGAGAATGATGATGGTGCCGCCACCAATGGCGATGCTCTTTCCGCGCTTGAACTGGATCGTGCCTTTACCCTCGCGTATGTAGAGAAGCTGATATTCCCAGTCCGCAAGCGCGCGGCCGTTCCGCCAGGTGAAATAGTAGTCCGACGAATGATACTCGTGCGGATAGGGTTCGCCGGGCTTCGTCAGTTCATGTCCGGCGCCGGTCACGTACAGCCCGAACTGGCGTTGGATCGGGCTTATGGGACAATAGTGTATCTTGTTCATGCACGACAGCGCTCCGGCTCGGCAGATAGTTGATTATCGCACGGCAACATTAACTTCATATTGTCGGTCGAGTTCTGACGCGGGATCTGTCGAGGATACCGCGAACGGCGAACCGTAGCGGATGACGTTTTCGCGTGGCCGTATCAGGTTGGCAAAAGAGAACTGTCCGGTTTTCTCGCCTTGGATGGCGAAGGAGATGTCATGCGCGGCCCATTCCATTGTCTGTATAAGATTCTGTCGGCCATATCTGGGGAAGAAATTGACTATTCTGGCAATAACTTTGTCATCGTGTTGAGCCAGCTTGTAGTCGAAAAAACCGGTCTCGTCACATTTGAGTATGATGCCGAAGCACGCATTCTCTTGCGAGATGGGGCTTGGACGCAAACTGACGGTCACTACTGTGCAATTGTACGTATTACCCATGTGCGTTCTCCATCAGAATTTTCTTGATCTGCGATATAGACAGAACATCGCTTCCGACATCTGCCCATGCATCAGGCATTTCGCTCCAGATCTCATCAAGAAATGTTCCTGCGGCCAATTCTGCCACGGTATGTCTAATGCGGGTCTTTTCCTCTTTGCAAATCGCATCTTTGAATTCCCTTAAAACATGTTCTTCGGCAAATGCAGAAGGAGAGAATGAAGGATCGAAAGCGTTGTTGTGGTCAATTATGTAAACATTTCCGTTGACAAGGAGATTGCTGTTCCAGCTTGTTCTGTCCGTGTTTTGGATGATATGATCGAACAGGTATATTCTGGCGAGCAGGGTTTTGTCGATATGAGCCAAGTCCTCTTTGGGTTCCATCACGTCTTTGCTGTTGCTGATATTCAGAGAGGCGAAGACATATTGATTGGCTGCGGTCACGATTTCCGGAGGTGCTTCAGACTTATACCTGCGCCATTCATTGAAAAGAGAAAGGTCGAGTTTCAAGATTGCAAAATCAGGAATGGGTAGTTCAAGCTGTCTTGCCAGTCTGGCGCAAATCCATTCAGAAATGACGGAACGAATTCCGGTGTGGTTACCCTTGCACCAGCGTATTTCGCCTTTCTCATCCGTACAAACATACGGTCTTGAAATGCCCTGCTCGGAGATTTTCAGTATTGTCGATATTCGTTCCATCGGCAGACATTATACCAAAAATGGTTTTTCACGACAAGGTTGCCATTTGAAGTATGTGTCAAAAAGTGAAAGTCGTGTCAAAACTTCATATTGAATCACAGGCGGCAGATATGGTAAACTACGCGGCGCAAGGAGAATTGTGCCGTGAAATTCAATCTTTGTCATAAACTGAAAATGCGCCGCTGTGACGCCAATGGTAGGGTGGGTAGTCCCCTGCCCGCCGTATCGGGAGGGACACGCTCCTGCGCGTCCAATGGTAGGGCGGCGTGTCCTCATGCCGCCGCCATCTTGTCGGCTCTTGTTTGCCTGTCCTTGAATTCCCTTGCAGCCAATTACGACATTGCCGCATACGTGTGGCCGGCGTACCACAACGAACCGCGTTGGGCGGAGCTGGGCATCTTCGCCGACGGCAAGGGCGAATGGCAGAACCTCTACGAATCGACGAAGCGCACGCCTGACGACTATCAGGGCGTGAAGCCGCTCTGGGGCTACGAGAACGAGGCGGACCCAGTCGCCGTCGCCCGCAAGATCGACGCTGCAACCGCCGCCGGCGTGAACGTGTTCATCTACGATTGGTACTGGTACGGCGGGCGTCCATTTCTCGAAGACGCGCTCAACAAAGGCTTTCTCGGCGCGGCGAACTGCGAGCGCATGAAGTTCTATCTCATGTACGCCAACCACGATGTCAACCGCCTTTGGAACAACAGGGTCGGCGGCGAGGCGAAGGATGAGACCGTTTGGCCCGCGATGGTCTCTGATGCGGATTGGCGGACGATTGTCGCGCGCTGGATAAACCAGTATTTCAAGCGTCCCAACTATTACAAGATAAAAGGCTGCCCCGTGTTGATGATCTACAGCATTGAGGCGTTGGTTGAATGGAATGGCGAAGATGTGACGAAAAGCCGCATCGACTATCTGCGTTCGGAGACAAGGAAGGCGGGATTTCCGAATGTGCATCTTCAGTTCCGCCAGAAGTATGATGTCAATCTTGTCGCGGATTCCATGACGCTCTACAATTGGCGTGACAAGACAGGTCGGCGCGTGGATTCCGCCACGGAACCGGAGCTGACGTACCGCCAATGGGGTGAAATGACAATTGCGTCGTTCGATGACGCAAAGTCCGCCGCCGCGAAGAAGGGATCGGTGTTTTTCCCGAATCTGACATGTGGCTGGGACACGAATGCGCGTTACCCGAAGAACGAGCGGAAACCCATCGTGCATGGCGCGAATCCAAAGGACTTTGAGAACTTTGCACGTCGGATCAAGGCGTGGGTGGATGCGAACGTTCCCGCCGATCTGCCGAAGCTGATAACGATCAACTCCTGGAACGAGTGGACGGAGGGCACGTATCTCGAGCCGGATGACAAGTTCGGTTACGGGTATCTTGATGCGCTTAGGAGAGTTTTTGTCTCAGAACAAGAAAGGAAAAATCCATGAACAAACAATACCTGAAACTATTGTGCGGTGCGATTGTGGCGGGAATCGTCACGCTTGTACAGTGTGCGTTCGCCGATCCGAGCATCTGGAGGGCTGGTTCCACGGGGGGATGGGGCGATCCCGACAGCTGGGATGGCGGCGTGCCGGGGTCTTCGTCCACGGTGCAGGTGCCGGACAACGTCGATCTGCCGGTCACGGATGACGACGTGTCGTACGTCGGCGCCGTGGCGGCGATTGAGCTTGGCAGCGGTTCGCGCATCGTTTTCAATCTTGAATCCTCGAATTGCGACGTGAACGGGACAATTACCGGCAGCGGTTCAATTGTCAAGAACGGTTCCGGCACCACGGTACACCTGAAATCGGTGACAGTGAATGGCTACCAGACGACAGGCGGCATGGTGGTGAATGCAGGAACGTTGGAGTGTCCGCAGACCATTACGACGTCTGGCAGTGATCAGATGAAGGTTGGCCCTTTGCATGTGGAGGATGGGGCAACCTTTATCCCATACGCCAAATATCGCACGACAACCGTCTCTTCTCTTACCGGCGACGGAAGAATCGCGCATGACACTGCATCGGGAGGATATTGGCCGTTCCGCGTTCAAACGTCCAGCCGCTCTACATTCGCAGGACGGCTCAATGGGTATATGAAGCTGATTCTAGATGGGCCGGTTGATTTGACGGGAACAACCAGCACGTTTTTCGATGGTGTTTCGTTCTATCCAGGATCGGATGTTGGAATCATGAAGTTCGGAAACAGGGACGAAACATCGTCCTCCATCGGCAGCGGCTACCGTACATACGCCACGCCGAAACAGTATAAAGATCCGTCTTTTGAGGGTATATGCGTCGTCCGCTACCTTGGAACGGGCGAGAAGACAGACAAGAACTTTCTGCTCAATGGTGGGGCGAGTCTGACGATAGACGCTGGCGCAACGGGAAATCTCACGCTTGCCGGGAAAATATACCAGAATTCGGCAAAACAGGCGGTTGTGACGTTCTCCGGCTCCAACACTGTCGCGTCTGCGTTTACGGGCGCATTTGATGAATACGGCGACAATTCCACCTATCTAGCCAAGTCGGGCACGGGAACATGGACGCTGTACGGCGCGACGAACAGGCTTAACGCCGGTGTCGTGGGCGTGGAGGAAGGAACGCTTTGCTTCGACACCTTGAACGAGACGAATGTTCCCTGCTCGTTCGGACTTTCCACGCGCCTTGCGCAGAAGTACACGGGGAATTGGGACGCATCGAAGGCGGCGGACTACGCAATCCTTCTTGGCTCGGCGGACGCCGAGGGTGTGCTTGAATGGGCGGGGACGAACCTTTGGGACAATGCCGCATCGACGCGTCCTGTCGCGGTCACGGGCAAGGGCGGACGCATTGTGGTGAACGGGGTAAATCGGCGCATCGGCTTGAAGGGCGCGTTCGCGGCGGACGCGGGCGGCGGTACGCTCACGTTGGCCGGCGACGGCACGACGAACTACCTCTACAACGTCTCGGACGGACACGGCAAGATGTCTCTTGCGAAGGGCGGAAACGGTACGTGGGTGCTTGCGGGCGACCAGACGTTCAGCGGAATGTTGGCGGTGACCGGCGGCGAGGTGGTCGTATCCTCGACGCAGGGAACGGAATACAAATGGTTCAGATACACTGTCAAGCATACGCGGTGTGCTGACGAGAACGCTACGGTGTATAACAACGCGCAGGTGCGTATCGCGGAATTGGCGTTGTACGATTCAAGCGGCAACCGTCTTAACCGGTCGTTTACAGATGCCGGCAACAGGTGGATTCCCGGTCAAGGGCAAGCGAGCTTTTGGATGAAGTCCTCTCCCAATCCAGACGGTTATGTCGGAACCGAGGTGGTCAAGCTTTTTGACGAAAGCAGAGATACTGGGCATTTCTTCTCGGGTTGGTGCGGCGGAAGCGCTCCGCGCACGAACAATGTGGCGAGCTGGATTCCCATTGTGATGCGGTTGCCGCAGAACGCGGCATCGGTGGCGTCGTACGATGTGTGCACAAAGCAAGAATACAATTACTCCTGGACTCCGATGGCTTGGACGATGGAGGCGAGTGCGGACGGACTCTTCTGGGATCTCGTGCATGAAGTCAAGTCCAACACCGTAGAGTTTGCGGCAAACTCTTGGATGAGCAACGGCCAGGCGTTTTCGGCCAATGCGAAGAGGACGGGTTTCGCCTTTGGCCTCGACAACGGCAAGTCGCTGATTTCGGGGACGCCGGACCAGCTCGCGAACGCGACGGTCTCCGTCGCAAACGGCGCAGTCCTGAGGGCGGAGGGTGACGTGACGATCAAGTCGCTTGAAGTCGATGTCACGAAGCCCGCCGGAACGATTGACGGGTTCGCGTTTGCGTCGGACGGCTCGATTTCCGTCTCTGGAATCTCATCGCTGCAAAACGCAATCGTGCTTCCTGTCAATATCGCCAACGTCGCCGGAACGCCGAACTTCTCCGGCTGGACGGTACGGGTTGGCGGCAGAAAAGGACGGATCGCATACGTCGGCGGACACCTCATAGCGAGTCCTCTCGGTATTGTCGTCAACTTCCGCTGACCAGGCGATCAGGAAAGGATTGAAATGAGAATTGTGCTTACGGCGACGCTTGCCGCAGCCGTTGGGGTGTTTTGCGCCGAGGGTGTTCCATCCATCGAGCGGATGGAGGTGCCGAAGGCCGGTGTGCGGTTGGCGGCGGAATGCGGCGAGCCTGCCGGTTTGGCAAAGGTCTGGGACTTCACGAAAGGGACGTTGCCGGAAGGTGTACGGCTCAGGAAACGCGGACACCTGTCGGACAGCGGGCTTTACACCGACAGTTTCGCGGACGATTCATGCCAGGGCGGCGCAGAGTTGACGGAGAAATTCACCCCTCAGGGAGCATTTCTCTTCGAGGCGGAATTCGACGTCGGCGATTTCGCCGCAACGGCGAAGGTCGAGCGTACGAGCCGCATCTGGGACGACATGGGAATTCACTACGGAGACAAGTGCGACAACACAGGTCTTGAAATTGGCCTTACCCAGGTTCCGAACGGCTATTGGACGCCATACGCCATTTTCGGCATGGGCAAGGACAGGTTCCGCGTGGAGGGCGTGATGCGCCGCCTGTACGCCGGGGCGCGGACGAAGATGTCCGTGTTTTTCGGCGCCAACGGGCGGGTTGTCATGGAGTTTGGCGGCCTCGTCGCCGAGAAGCTGCTGCCGGTGGGCGGCGGACTCGCACAGTCGAAACGCTATCGAACTGTGATCGGATCGCGTCCGTTGAGCAACTATTCGAATTTCGATGGATTTGTGAGGCGGGTCTCCATTACGCCGATGAAAGGCGATCCGGTTGCGTTTGTTACGCCTGGACGCATGGCGTTTCTGCGCGGCGAAAAGAATGCGACGCTGGAGATGTCGGTGGTGAACCGTTCGGGAAGGGAGCTTCGCGATGTGCGGGTCGATACGGAACAGTTCTGCGATGAAGGGCGGGTGAAGACGAATGAACGCCGTGAGGGGAGTTGGGCGGACGGCGCGGCGCTGTCTGTGCCAGTCGCGATCGAGACGCGCATAAGGCCGGGCCGTCACGTACTTCGCGCAACGCTTCATGCGCATGGCGCGGGCGGTGCCGAATTGACATTTTCGCAACTGATCACCTACGCCATCGGCCCGCAGATGGGCGACAGGATGCGCGTCGCTATTTGGGGAACGCCGATCGAGACGCCGCCGGATGTGATGCGCAACTTCGGGTTCACGCATAGCTTCATCTACCTTGGCATGCCCAATTCTGTCGATGCCGGTTTTTCGCCGAAGATGCTGTTTAACACGCTTGATTCGCATCTCGCGAGCGGCATAAGAACGCTCAATGGGTTTGGCCCCGGTTTCTATCCAGACGGCGAGCCGCAGGAGAAGTATATGCGCTGGGGAAGAAACGGCAAGCCCGCCAAGCGGCTGGGGGCGTTTCAGCCGGAGGTCTCGAATCCGGCTGTGATTGAGCGCGTCCGTTCCGTCAGCGAATTCGCGGCGGGGCTTTTTGCAGACCATCCTTCGCTTCAGGGCGTTCTGCCGTATTCGGAGAGGCGCGAGGCGTCGTTTCCGTCGTTCAACACAGAGCACCAGCGGTACAAGGCGGAGACGGGACGCGATGTGCCGAAATGCGTGACTGGTGCGGGGACGACGAAATTCAGCATAGAAGGGGCTCGCAAGCGTTTTCCCGATGGCGTGGTTCCGGACGACGACGAGGTGTATCTCTTCTGGCGCTGGTGGCTCAAGGGCGGCGACGGATGGCCCGCGCTGCATTCGGCCATTGCGGAAGAGTTTCGCAAGCGCATTCACCGTAAAGACTTCGTCAGTTTCTGGGATCCCGCCGTCAGATGGGCGCCGGCGTGGGGCGCGGGCGGAAGCGTTGACATGCTGAACCAGTGGTGCTATGCCGTGCCGGAGCCGATGAACGTGGCCGGGCCGTGCGAAGAGGTGCTTGCCATGGCGGACGGCCGTCCTGGACAAAGGGCGGCGATTATGACGCAACTCATCTGCTACAGGGCGCAGATGGCGCCGAAGGATGTATCCGTCCCGCAGCCGCCGGCGTGGGTAAAGAATTTCCCGGAGGCGGCGTTTCCCACGATTCCGCCGGACGTTCTGCAGGAGGCGACATGGTCGATGCTCGCAAAGCCCGTAGATGCCATCATGTACCACGGGTGGGGTACGATCTTCGATACGCACAACAAGAAACGGTATTGCTACACCAGCCCGGAGTCCGCCAAGCGGTTGACGGAACTTCTGAACGGTGTGGTGGTGCCGCTCGGCCCCGTGTTGCGCCGTCTGAAGCGCGAGAAGCCGAAGGTGGCCGTACTTGAAAGCCTTGCCACGTTTGCGATGGGCGGGGCCGTCACGCGAGGATGGAAAGCCCCGGCAATCACATGCGCACAGCGGGCGAAGCTCGATCCGCGTGTCGTCTATGAGGAGACGATCGCGCGCGACAGATTCGGCGGCATCAAGGTACTCTATGCGCCGCAGTGCAGTTTCCTGCCGAAGTCGCTAATCGGGAAGATCCAGGATTTCCAGAAGGCGGGCGGAATACTCGTGGCGGACAAGGATATCGTTTCCGTGCTCAAGCCGGACGTGTCGATGCCGATCATGAGCTTCGATCCGCCGGAGGCCGATTTCACGGAGCAGGTCGAAGCCAGCGAGCGCGAGCGCTCGGCGGCGGACAAGACGCGCAAGGGTACGCGCCTTGCAAAGCGCGTCCAGCAGGATGCCGCCGAGGCGCTGCGGCGGAATCTCGCCGCGCTTGGCTATTTGCCCGATTCGGACAGTTCGTCGCCGGAGATCGTCGTGTACAACAGACGGTGGAAGTCCACGCCTTATCTCTTTGCGATAAACGACAACCGCACGTTTGGCGATTACGTGGGGCAATGGGGACTCGTCATGGAGAAGGGGCTGCCCTACGAGGGATGGGCGTCAATCCGCGATTCCGAAAAGAGGATTGGTGCTGTCTACGAGCTTTCGCGCGGCGGTGAAGTCGCATTCTCGCGTGATGGGGAGAATGTGAAAGTCCATGTGAAGTTCGATACGAACGATGGACGGATGTTCGTGTTTCTGGCGAAGAAGATTGGTTCGGTGGAGCTTGATGTGCTGTCAAGTGTGGTGTGTGGCGATGAAATCAAGGTTTCGATGACGGTGAAGGATTCCGACAGCAAACCTGTCGAGGCGCTTCTGCCTGTCGAGATTCGCCTGTATGACGCATCGGGGCGCGAGATTGACGGCGGCGGATGGTTCTGTGCCGAGGGCGGCGTGGTGTGCGTGACGTTCCAGACAAACCTTGACGATGCCGAGGGCGATTACCGTGTCGTCTGCAAGGACAGGGCATCGGGACTTACTGCGACGAGAATGATTGGAAAATAACCAGAGAGAACTGAAAATGAAAGCGATCGTTATTGACGAAGAAAGAAACCTCGTGTGGAGCGAGGTTCCAGACCCTGTTTGCCATGGCGAGTTCGACGTGAAGCTCGCCGTAAAGGCCTGTGCCGTGAACCGAGCCGACCTCATGCAGAGGCAAGGCATCTACGCGCCGCCTGAGGGCTGGCCGCTTTGGCCCGGGCTCGAATGCGCCGGCGAGGTGGTGGAGTGTCCGGCGAACGGGCGCTTCAAGGTCGGTGACAAGGTGTGCGCACTCCTTGGCGGAGGCGGCTACGCCGAGCAGGTCGTCGTTCCTGAGGGCATGGTGATGCCTATGCCGGCCGGCTTCGACTTCTGGGAGGCGGCGGGAATACCCGAAGTCTATGCGACGGCGTACCTCAATCTCAAGATCGTCGGCGAAATCAAGAAGGGCGAGACGTTCTTCATAAACGGCGGCGAGGGCGGACTCGGAGTTGCGACGATCCAGCTTGCGAAGCATGTATTTGGCGCGAAGGTTGTCGCCCAGGTCGCGTCCGACGAGAACGGAGAGTTCTGCAAAGGTGTAGGCGCGGATGCGGTCTCGAACCGTTTCAAGGACGATCTCGTCAAGACGCTGACGGAGAATCCCCCGAATGTCGCCATTGACCCGGTGGGCGGGCCGCTCATGGGCAAGTGCATCGCGACGATGCCGTATCGTGGGCGGTGGATATCTCTCGCGTCGATGGCGGGTCCGGAGACGACCCTCGACGTGAACCTTCTCTGGCGCAAGAACTTGCGCGTCATCGGTTCGACGCTCCGCAGCCGGTCTCCGGAGGAGAAATCCCAGATTCTGGCGGGGCTTGTCCGCGACGTGTGGCCGGCGTTCGAGGCGCGGAAGTTCGCGCCTTTCGTCCACAAGGTGCTGCCCATTACGGAAGCCGCCGAGGCTCATACGATCCTGGAGCGCGGCGAAAACCGCGGGAAGGTCGTATTGACGATAGGATGAGGGAGAACGGAATCTTGTGAAGGACTCGGGATACAAGTGGGCATTGCTCGTTTTCCTGTTTGTGGCGTTCTTCCTCGAGCTCGGGACTCGTCAGCTCTACAACGCCGTCCTTCCGCAAATATCCGTTGAATTCGGGCGGTTTGGCGTCACCGACGCGCAGTTGGGAATGGTCGGCTCCGTGTTCGGGGTGGTTTTCGGCATTGCGCTTGTGGTGTCCGGTCTTGCTGCGGATTTCTTTGGCCGTAAGCGCGTGCTCGTGGTCGGCACTTTGCTGTATTCCATCGGTGTGCTGGGAAGCGGTTTCGCGGGCGGCATCGCCGCTCTCGTCGTGTTCTACGGAATAGTCAATGCTATGGGACAGTGCTGCATCGCGCCGGCGGGGTATGCGCTCATCACAAAATACCACAAGGAGACTCGCTCCGTTGCGATGGCGTTGTTTCAGAGCGCAGTCTATTTTGGGATTATCCTCTCCAGCGTGTTCGGCGGGACTCTTGCGGAAATGGGCGAGGGCGCTTGGCGCCGGTCGTTCTGGATCATGGGCGCGATCGGGGTGGCATGGGCGCTCGTCATGCATGTAGGCATGCGTCAGGAACCGACTGGAATCGGCGAGGGCGGCGAAAACAAGGCGTCCGTCAAAGAGGCGTTTCTCGCGCTTCTGAGCAAGCCGACCGCTGTTCTGATAGCGGTGGCTTTCGGTTTCTTTGTGTACGCGTCGCTCGGCATCAGACTTTGGACACCGACGTTCCTTGCCCGGTCGTTCGAAGGCGTGGGCACGGCCAAGGCCGCTCTGCATGGCGTCCTGTGGATGAACGCCGCATCGTTCGCCAGCTGTCTCGTCATGGCACGCTTGATAGACAAGTTTGGCGTGAATCGTCCCAGGATTCGGCTTGAAGTCTCGGTGATAGGTCTTCTCCTTTGCATCGCCCCAATGCTGTGGGTGGCTAAGGCCGGGAGCTTCCCCTCCTGTTGTGCGGCGCTTGCCGCTTTGGGCGTGACGGTGGGTATCTACGAGGCGGCGCATTATCCTGCGATGTTCGACTGCATTGCGCCGCGATACCGCAGCGCGGCGACTGGGCTTACGGGCTGCATGGCGTTTCTCATGGGGTCGTTCGCCCCGGCCGTTCTCGGCTGGATGAACGACCATCTCTCGATGCGGACTGGTTTCGCGTCTCTTGGCTTGTTCTATCTGGCCGGTGCGATTATGCTCGTCCCCGCCATATTCCGGTATTTTGCCGGTGACTACGTTAGAGAATCCGTCCCCGCCGAAGCTGGGGCGAACGAACGTAGAATGGAGGAACGGAAATGAACAAGCCCTTGAAAACGTTGTTCTACGGCATGAGCCATGAGCATGCGCCCGGAAAGATCGCGACGTTGCGTTCTCTTCCTGACGACTTTGAGGTCGTTGCCATCGCCGACGACAGGCCGCGGTGTTCTCCTTCGTTCTTCACGTTTCCGTTCGATCCGACGGGATTCCGCGTCGTATCCGAGGCGGAGGCGCGGACGCTGGATGGCATCGATGTCGTTTTCGTTGAGACGGCAAACCGCGACCTGATGGAAATCGCCGGCATATACGCCGGGCGCGGCATCGCCATGCACTGCGACAAGCCGTGCGGCGAGACGATGGAACCTTATCGCGCGATTGTCGAAAAGTGCCGGGCGAAGAACGTGCCTTTCCAGATCGGCTACATGTATCGCGGCAATCCGGCGCTGAAATGGATTTGGAATTTTGTCAGGGAAGGCGGTCTCGGCGAAGTGCGCTTCATCGAGGCGGACATGAACCACAACTATCAGGCGATAGGGTATGCCGAGTACCTTGCCACGTTCAAGGCCGGAATTCTCTACAACCTTGGCTGCCACCTTGTCGACATGGTTCTCCCGATGGTGCGTGGCGAACTGGTAGAGTCCCATCCGTTCGTTTCGGCGACAAGCGGCTGCTCGCTCTTTCGCTTCGAGGGCACGACCGTCATGATCCGCACGAGCGCGAACATGCCGGGCGGCGTCCTTTGCCGGCGGCTTCGCGTTGACGGGACTAAGGGGACGATCGACCTCTGCCCGATAGAGCGCTTCGACGGCAAGAACCTGACGCTGACCTTGTCGTGCGGCGACACGGTCGAGACCATGGACTTTGGCGTGCAGACGGATCGCTACGCCGACCAGCTCGTCGACCTGGCGGCGATCGTGCGAGGCGACAAGCCGAACGATCAGGACTATGATAGGGACTTGAGAACGCATGAAATTACATTGCGAGCGTGCGGGTTGGTTTCACAAGAATGTTGAATTGTAAAAGCGTGGTATGTCATTTCATTCAAGAAAGGAACAGAAAATGAAGAACGTATTGTTGATAGCCGGGACGGGGACGCTTGGCGGCCCTGCCTATATGGAGCTCGTGCGGCTTGGCTGGTCTGTGGACGTGATTTCGCTGGAGGATTTCGCAAGCGTGACCCCCAGACTCAATTTCATCAAGGCGAACGCCGGGACGGAATGGGCGGCGAAGTTCCTTGAGGGCCGACGATACGACGCCATAGTCGACTTCATGCACGTGCCAGAGCCGGACGAGCAGGGGCGGCGCATCGACGTCATGCTCGACCACACCGACCAATTCGTGTTTCTTTCCAGCTACCGCACGTACACCGGCCGCGACAAGGTGGTGACCGAGTCATCCGAACAGTGGATCGACGCCCCCGCGAACGACCGTATGCTGGCGGAGGACACCTACGCCATACCCAAGTCGCGCGGCGAACGGCATCTGCGCTCGTTTGGCAGGCGCAACTGGACGATCATCCGCCCCGTGATATCCTTTACGCACTATCGCCTCGACCTCGTGAGCGTTGGCGCGTATGCGATCCTGTTCAGGACGGCGGCGGGGAAGAAGATACCCCTCCCGATCGAAGTGCGCGACAAGCACTGCTCTGTCACGTGGGGCGGCAACACCGGGCTTCAGATCGCCCACCTGATAGGCAAGCCGGACGCACTTGGCGAGGCATTCACGCTTGGCACGGACGAAGGGCTTACGTGGGCCGATATCGCCAAGTTCTACGAGGAGCTTGCCGGCGCACAGTTCGAGTGGATTCCAGCAGCGGACTACCTGGAGATAGCGACGACGAATTCCTATATGGAGCAGCAGATGCTCTGGACGGACCGCAACCTCGACCGCCGCGTTGACTTCTCGAAGATGCTTCGCGTGACGGGGCTCGATCCGTCGCGGTTCATGTCCTGCCGCGACGCGATAGCGCACGAGCTGACGATCCTCTCCGAGCGCCCCGACCTCGTCGCCCGCTTCGACACTCCGCTCCGTCGCGAACTCGATGTGAAGATGGATGCCTATTTCGAGAAGAAGTTTCAATCGCAGTAAGACGCGCAGACATCATCGTTCCGGAGGCAGTACCATGAAAATCGCATCCACCATCATCGCGCTGTACATGGCGCTTCTTGCTGAAGCGGCGTGCTCCGCTGTCATCGAAAACGATGCGCTGAAGGTTGTGTTCTGCGAGGCGGACGCCGCGTTCGACGTGACGGACAAGTCATCCGGACGTGTCTGGCGCATGATGGAGGGCGAGGGCACGGCGCTGGCGGTATCGGACGTCAGGGTCTTCGGGGCCGAGATCTCGTTCGCCGCCTGTTCCCGCGCCCCGGCGCTGGACATGCGCATGCGCCTTGCGCTTGAAGGGCGTGAACTTTCGGTGTCGATCTCGGCGCCTGCCGATGCGAAAATTGCGGAGGCGCGGCTTGATTGGCCATATCCCTTCGCAGGCGAGCGAGGCGACAGGGTGCTGCTGACGCAGGGGAACGGCTTTGCCTTCCCCGTGGAGATGACCGATCTCGGCACCGACAAGATCGATCTTTCCAACTACCCCGGACGCGACATGGAGATGGGCTGCTGGGGACAGTACGCCGAGACCATTGCGCCGGACGGCGAGATACTTCCGGCGGCGGGATGTCTCGCGATCATCGAGACACCGGAAAACAGCGGGATTCGCTACACAGTCAGACGAAACGGATTCCGCCAGGCGAATGTGAGCTGGCTGCCTGATCGCCTCGCGTTCGGGCATGACCGTCGCATCCGCTTCGTTTTCGGCAAGAAGTTCGGACCTATGGAAATGGCGCTACGCTATCGCGAGGAGATGAAGCGGAAGGGTTACTGGGTGACGTTTGCGGAAAAGCGCCGCCGCTACCCGCAGCTGGCGGAGAAGATCGACCTTCTTGTCGGTGCGCCGAATGTATGGTACTGGGCCGACGGCGGCGACAAGGCCGGTGTCGCGCGGCGGCTCAAAGAGCTCGGATTCGAAAACGTTCTCATGCAGTTCGCGACGCGACGCGACCTCGGGAGTTGGGTGACGCCGGAGGAGATCAGTGCAGTGGCGGCGGTACCAGGTGTCCTGGCAGGCGAATACGACATCTACAAAGACTTCATGGATCCCGCGAACCTTCCGCTCATCGACTGTCCGCGCCCGTACTGGCCTACGAACGTCTGGGAGAATGGCGACTACGTGATAAGGTCCAACGGCACCGTGGCGCGCGGCTGGGGCGTGGACCGCAAGGATGGCAAGGGGCGGATCGGCTGCGCCTCGCTGTGCGAAGCGAAAGCTTGGTCCTATGCGCGCGACCGCATCGGAAGAGCCATCGCCCAGGCTCCGCATGCGTCGCGCCTTCTGGACGTCACCGGTGGGGGCTTAAGCGAATGCTGGAATCCGGCGCATCCGCTGGGCAGACGTCAGAGCCGGAAAGCGCGCACCGCGCTCTTCGACAACATCCAGCGGGAATTCGGCATCCTTGTGGGAACCGAGGACGGCGGTGAATGGTGCGTGCCGGTCTGCTGTTACTTCGAGGGGACGATGAGCGCGCCGAACCACTACCGCATCGATGGCGGAAGATACATGTGGAAGGTGTACGACGACGTGCCGGGCAATGTCCGTCGCGGGCTGGACGAGACGACGCGCGTACCATTTTTCGAGATGGTGTTCCACGGCTGCGTGGTGACGTATTGGTACTGGTGCGACTACAACAACAAGTTCACCCCTCTGTGGCGGAAGCACGATCTCTTCAACGCGCTGTACGGAACGCCGCCCATGTATCTCTTCACGCCGGAGACGTTCGCGAAAATACAGGACCGCCTTGCCGAATCCCGCGTGACCGCCACCGCCACGGCAAAGGCGGCAGGCATGTCCCCGATGTGCTCCTACCGTTGGCTCACGGCCGACCGCAAGGTGCAGCAGAGCCAGTTTGAGAACGGCGTCGTCTGCACGGTCAACTTCGGCGAGAACCCATACAAGATGGACGACGGAAGCGTCCTGCCGCCCAACGGCTTCAAGATGCAGAGCGGAGAGGCAGCGCGATGATGTGCTCGGAACGGTGGAGCGCATCGGCGGTGAAATCCTCACCTAAATTGCAAATGCAAAATAGGTGAGGATTCAGAGTTGACCGGCGGGATGGTGATTTAAGGCAAGAAGGGGTCTGTCCCCAGCTGACTGCCACGTTGCCTGACGGTTGCCGCGTCTATCGTGACGGATCGAACTATCTCCACCTCTTCGTCGCTCGTAAGCGCCTGTTCTGCGTAAGCTTCAGATAGCCGCTACAACGACGGGAGGAC
>JAEEGL012085445.1_pt1 | contig 15847 bp, 14 predicted proteins | sample 9134231 | NCBI WGS metagenome assembly JAEEGL01 (sample SAMN16246548, study PRJNA631951) | gut metagenome | biome: gut microbiome; feature: rumen; material: fiber-attached | host: Bos | place: Iran: Karaj | collected 2018-10
CGAACGGCCTGCCGGAGGAGGAGCTGATGCGGAAACTCCTGAGATGGTACGATGGCTACCGTTTTTCAAAAGCGCCGACGCATGTTTGCAATCCCGTCTCTATCTCGAAGTTTTTCAATCAGGGCTACGATTTTTCCAACTACTGGGATGACACTGGAACGCCGGAGTTTCTTGTAAGGCTCTCAAAAGAAAGAGAATACGATTATGAGGCGGCACTGGATGCATGGTACGCCGAAAGCATCTTCTCCGCTTACGAACTTGATTGTCTGGACATAACGGGACTGCTGTGGCAGACAGGCTATCTCACCATAAAAGAAGTGCGTCAAGGGAGGCGTGGCTTCCAGTACCGTCTTGGTTTTCCCGATCTTGAAGTCGAGGATACATTCAGTATGCGTCTCCTTGAATCCTACGGAAAGATGGAAAGAGGGGCGGGCGACAATTTGGTTGATTCCTTCTCATATGCGATTGACAACGACGACCTGCCACGTTTTATGACTATCTTTCAGGCGTTCCTTGCGAATATTTCGTATGAGCTCCACATACCGCATGAAAAGTACTATCAAACCATTTTCTTTAGTGTCTTCAAGCTGATTGGCACAGGAATTGAAGCCGAATCATGCACGAATGAAGGGCGTATCGACGCTTATATCCGTACGGCGAAGAAGGTGTATATCTTCGAATTCAAACTGAACAAGACGGCGCAAAAAGCAATCGGCCAGATCATGGATCGCCGTTATTATGAGAAATTCCAGTATGGCAGCCAGCCTATCGTGCTGGTTGGCGTGAATTTCGACTCGTCGAAGGGACGTCTTGATAATTGGGCTGAAACAACGATTGCCAATTCATAATTTATTTTTGAATAGTAAATAGGGGGAGTCATAGTGTGATGGCTTGTGTCATACTTCGGCGCAGTGGTTGCGCCTAGCCCCAATAATCATTGTGCATATTATTCATGTGCAATTGTTCTTATGACACAGGGTGCGTGCCAGTGCGAATGAATGCGCAAATGTGCAGGCAATATCAAGTATCCAGCTGGTAAGGAAATGTCCATTAGACCATGTAATGTGGACATGAATCTGGACACAGATGACATCTTACGGTAGATGCAGTTATTTTTAATTCGATGAAAAAAGTATTAGTCACAGTTGACCACCAGTTTGTTCGGACACCAGATGGCAAGGTCTGGGTAAAGACGATTTATGGCTATGACTTTTGGAGACGATATCTGGAAGTCTTCGATGAAGTTCGTATTGTTTGCAGACTGAGGAATGTTGACCGTCTGGAAGAGGAGATGCTTCTTTCAAGTGGTGAAAATGTGGAATTCTTTGCTCTTCCGCAGTATAGAGGTCCGAAGGAATTTATCCTGCAGTATTTCAAAATCAGACAACGGATGAAGAGTGTGGCAGATGGTTGTTCATGTGCGATATTCCGAATTCCAAGCCCAATTGCAGGAGGGGTAAAGAATGAAGTGGTCAAAGCTGGTCTTCCATGGGCGGTGGAGGTCGTCAACGATCCATGGGATACGTTTGCTCCTGGTTCATTCAAAGGATTATCAAGACCGTTTGTTAGATTGTTCTTTACACGACAGGTCAAGCAGATGGCCATGCAGGCGAATGGTGCATCGTATGTCACCCAATATGCGTTGCAAAAACGCTATCCAAACTATGCCATGGTTCATGGAGAGGATGAACGTCATTTCCAAAGCTATTATTCATCCATCATTCTGAAAGATGAATATTTCTATGATCATCATGAATTGCATAAGCCGCCATATACAATTATTCATGTGAACAGCTGTATCACGGATTTTTCCAAGGGGCATGATGTTGTGTTGAAAGTCTTGAAATCACTTCGTGACAAAGGGCTTGAGGTTCGTGTTGTATTTGTCGGTGATGGGCCTGCTAGACCGATGTTTGAGAAAATGGCGGATGATTTAGGCGTTCGAGAGTTTTGTGAATTCACAGGGCTAATCTCCAAGCCGATGGATTTGAGGCAACGGTTGATTAATGCAGATATCATGGTTTTCCCTTCAAAAGGAGAAGGGTTGCCGCGTTGTGTTATTGAGGCAATGGCAGTCGGTTTGCCGTGTCTTTCGACGCCTGTTAATGGAATCCCAGAGTTGTTGCCAGCTGATTGTCTATTTACACAACAAGATGTTGATGGATTTGCTTCAAAATGCATTGAATTATTCCAATTAAGGAATAATTGGAATTATAAAAGTAATGAAAATCTTCAGAAATCTCAAGATTTCAGTGAAGATCTTCTTTCACAGAGACGAAAGTTGTTTTATAGGCAACTGTCTGTGATAAGAAATTAGAATAATAATCATATGTATTTGTTGTATTTAATATTGACATTGTTGCATATTCTTGTGGCATGTCTATTTTATGTGAGCTGGAATAAAAAATTGGATCTATTTGATCCATTTTATTTGATTAGTGCTCTTTATATTATGATTTTTGTCTATGCACCATGGATATGGATTTTGAATGTGAAAACAGAGTATCAAGGTGTTGAAGTCATGTCCCAATTACCAGTTGCTACTATTGTTTTTAATATTGGATATTTATTTTATGTTATGGGAGCGTTTGCAATAAGTGGAAAAAAACTAGATGTTGATATTAATACAACTGCACATAATATTGATTATAAGAATGAAAAGATTAGGTTGTTTATTATAAAATATGCAATTATAGTTTTTGTTATTAGTATGTTTTTGTCGATGCTATATTATTTGTGGATCGGGAGAAGCATTCTTTCTTTGTTGACATTTGGGCAAACTGGAGTGACGGTTTATAGAAGAGATGGGGAAGGTTTTTATTTTCTTAAGTGTTTTCATAGAAGTGCAATACCAGCATCTATTCTTTTTATTGCATATAGTAAAAAGAAATTATGGGCATGGATATGTGCAGTTATTTTAGCAGATGTTTGTATTAATACAGGGTCAAGAAATTTGGCAATAACTGTCTTACTGTCATTTTTTATTTATAAATATATTAAAGATAACAAAAGACCTAATTATGCAACAATAATTATATTGATTATAATTTTTTATATTTTTATTGGTTTTATAGGGATATTTAGAGGAACAATTAAAGCGGGAGAAGATATAGACTTGTCGATTGTTGATTCTGATGCTCTTTTTCATGCCTTTATGTACAATGCTGAAATTTTCTATCCATTTTATAACGTTGTATCATTTATTCCTCAATATGCCCCTTATCATTATGGACTTGGCATCGTAAATATTTTTGTTCAGTTTATACCTCGTATTATTTGGCCAGGAAAGCCTATTATGCTTGGTAAAACAGCATTTCAAGCAATGTATGGAAATAGTATGGGAGGAGCAGCTTATCCAAATATTGGGGAATATTATTATGAGTTTGGCATCACCGGAGTTATCATATTGATGTTTATAACAGGTTATTTTATGAGAAAATCATACTTATATATGTTAAAAAGAAAAGATGAGTTAGATTTAATTCTATTTTCCATTCATTTTGGATATATTGTACAGTTTATTTGTCGTGGTCATTTTGCTTCTTGGGCGATAGATTATTTATTTATGTTAGGACCAATATTTTATCTTAAATTTTTAGTAAATAAAAAGTATAAATGTTTGACTATTCAAAAATCATTGTAGCTCACCCAGGCCGGCAGCATTCGTTTCGTCTGGCTGAGGCTTTGGAACGTCATGGCATGTTGTTTAAATATGTCACGACTGTCTATGATTCATCTAATTCTTTTTGGATGAAATTGACGAAACTGTTTATTCGTGGTGACGATCTTAATCGAGCAAACAAACGAAAGATATCAAATGTAAATGATTCGAAAATTATACAGTTTTGTGAATTACTTGGATTAATCCTCCTTCTTGTATATCGTTTTGATAAAAGTCAACGTTTTTCACGTGCTTTTAGTAAATTTGTTTCTTATTGTTTTCAAAGAAAACTAGCAAATTATATTATTAAAAATAAAATAGGTATTGTCATTTCATATGATTGTAATTCTTCAATATTATTTGATATCTTAAAAGCAAAAGCTCCTAATGTAATAAGAATCATTGATGATGCACATCCTAATCGAAATTATCTTTATAAGGTGTATAATGATATTCTTGATACAGCGGGTGATTTTGCTAAAACTTATCAAGTATGTGGTTATCTGACTGACAAGAAGTGTGCTGAAACATACGGAGAGGAAGCTAGAAAAGCAAACTTTCATATAGTTGCATCAAATTTTTCAATGAAATCTGTGTTATACAATGGTTTTAAAGAAAATCAAATTATCTTGGCTCCATATGGAGTCAGTAATTCATCTTTTAAACCAGTTGAAAAGAATTACACACATGGATTAAATGTCTTGTTTGTTGGAGAAGTCAATCAGAGGAAAGGAATCGCTCAGATATTGGAATCAGCAAGACAACTAAAGATTGATGGTAATAATGATATTGAATTCAATATAGTTGGAGGAGGATCTAGCCTCTGCTCTGAATTGTATGAACCGTATAAAAAAATTGTTCATCTAAGAGGAAGGGTATCATTTGAGGATTTACAAAAATATTATGGTCTAAGCCATATCTTTGTATTCCCATCTGTTGGAGAAGGTTTTGGTCTTGTCATTCTTGAAGCATTGTCAGCTGGACTACCTGTCATAGCCAGTCGCAATTGTGGTGGTCCAGATATCATACAGGATGGTTACAATGGTTTTCTTATTGATGCTGGAAGTACAGAGCAATTGAAGGAAAAGATATTGTGGTTCCAAAACCATATGGAAGAACTTCCTCAAATGAGTAGAAATGCCGTTCAATCTGTTTCCAATATGACATGGGAGCATTATGGTGACAATCTAGTAAAACAATTAAAGACAAAAATCAATTATCTCTCTCGGCAGTCCCAATGAGAATCGCCCTATTGACCAATATATTGACACCTTATCGTTGTTCGTTCTTTGACAAACTCCATGAGAGTCTGAAGAAGAGCAATGGTGGTTTGTGTGTTTTTGTCATGACAGAATCCCTGCCATTGCGTCCATGGACTTACCAAGACTTGTCAAGAGATTATACGGAATTGCTGAAAGGCTATAAATGTACTTTAGGCAAGCATGAATATCTGTACAACCAATCCGTTGCAAAGAGAATAAGGGCTTTCGAGCCGGATGCCATCATCGTCGCAGGATCGTGGACATATCCGACTACATGGAGGTTGATATTCTCACAAAGACTGAAACGAATCTGTCCTGTCTATTTCTGGACGGAATCCCACAACCATACGGGCATTGACAATAAGAGCAAGAGCAGTGGTTTCATCAAATGGATAAAACAGCTCATACTGAAGCAGTTCGACGGTTTTTGTGTGCCTGGAAAATTCGCGCAGGAGAATATCCAGGAGCAAATCAATATCGATGACAGGCAATTTATTCATCTGCCTAATCTCGTTGACAATAATTATTATTCCAAAGCATTGGAAATGAGAAAAAACAAAACGGCTCTACGCAAAACTCATGGACTGGATTCGGATACATTCGTATTCTTTACACCAGCTCGGATGGTCGAAGTGAAAGGACAGATTCCTTTTTTTTCAAATGTCGCAGATGCCGTGAAAAACAGGAAGGTCACATTCATTTTGAGCGGGGAAGGACCAGACAAGGAAAACATTGAAGCCATTGCAAAGCAGAACAATTTGGATGTTCGTATTTATCCCTATCAGAATCAGGAACAAATTCGTGAATGGTTAGCTCTGGCGGACGCTTTCTTGTTGCCTTCCCTGTCTGATCCAAATCCATTGAGCAACATTGAAGCCGCTTGGGCCGGACTGCCATTGTGCATTTCGTGTTATGTCGGAAATGGACCGGAACTGGTGGAAGACAAGGTAAATGGTGTGGTATTCAACACATTGAATGCTGATAGCGTAACAGATAAAATAAGATTCATCCTTGATCATGATGATGTTTGGTTATTAAAGGCAGGCAATATATCCCATCAAAAAGCAGAAAATGACTTTGAGGCAACTAAAGAGACTGAAAAATTCATTGAATACCTTTTTGAACATATTGGTATTGGTACACTATGAATTCATTACTCATAGAAGATTATGAGCGTTTTACTCCTCATCGATTCAAGATTTTACCATTTATGGTAAGATATTTTCGTAATCATGAATTACGCTATATATTTTGGGGACGTATATTGGCAAATTCAAATTCATATATAGTTAAGTTATTATCATCATGTATAATAAGACATTACAGAAGTATATATGGTATTGAAATAAATTTTAAGAATGTTGGGGGAGGTATTCGACTTATCCATCCATGGTGTATAACAGTCAATGACAATGCTATAATTGGAAAAAATGTGACACTTTTCAAAGGATGTACAATTGGAGTTATTGAAACTGGGCTCAAAAAAGGCAATCCTGTTTTAGGTGATAATGTTACAGTATATGCCAATGCAACAATTTGTGGTAATATAAAAATTGGAAATAATGTAATTATTTCAGCAGGTAGTTTTGTTAATTTTGATGTACCAGATAATGCAATAGTAATAGGGAATCCAGGTCAAATACATCATAAAATTAAATTAATGTGAATTTATTCAATGTAATAAATATCAACAATAATATTTTTTATTTAATTAATATATAATGAATAGAATTGTAAAAAATTATATATATACATTAATATATGAAATATTTAGTATAGTTTCACCTCTATTAACTGCTCCATATCTGACACGAACATTACATCCAGAGAATTATGGAATTTATAGCTATATACAATCTTTTGCTGGTATCATCATTACGATATCATTATTAGGCATCTACTCATATGGAAATAGACTTGTGGCCTATGTACGAGATAATCCACAGATGATTTCTAATGCATTTTGGGAGATAATGCTCCTTAGAATGATACTTGGTCTTGTTGGCACTATTTTTTATTTCATAATTTCAAGCTTCAATCATTACAATATATATTTTGTATTGTACTATGCATGCTATTTATCCAATATCATCGATTGTTCCTGGGTGTATGTAGGCACGGAGAACATGCTTCCATGTGTTTCCAAGAACATTATCGCAAAACTTCTGACTCTTGTTGGAGTTTTCTTGTTGGTAAAGAATGAGTCGCATGTAGGGCGTTATATCGCACTTGTTGCGATTTCTATGCTTATTACCAATATTTGCGTATATGTGCAGTTGAGGGGAGTTGTCTTGAGACCACAAATTCATTGGAGAAATCTTATAGATCATCTGAAGGGGAGTGCCTTTTTGTTTCTTCCCCAAATAGCCAGCATATTGTATTTGCAGATGGGAAAGGTAATGATGGGAAGTATGACTGGTAGGACAGATCAAGTGTCCTTTTACGACCAGGCTGAAAAAATTGTCACGGTCGCATTATCCTGCATCACCGTGCTATCCACGGTCATGATGCCAAGAATCGCCAATGAATACAAAAAGAACAATATAGAGACCGTCACCTATTATCTTAACAAAGGGGCCAAGTATTCAATGGCCATAGCTGCCCCGATGATGGTTGGCCTATGGTGCACTGCTGTTTATTTGATACCATGGTATCTTGGGAAGGACTACATGCCGACTGCATATGCAATTATGATCATCGCACCAATCGTAGTGTTCAATTCTTTGATGGGGATTTCGGGACGTCAATATTTTGTTGCCACAAATAAAATCATACCGCTGACAATGGCTAATATTATCGCTGCCATATCGAATATCCTGTTAAATACGATTCTGATTCCCCGATGGGGGTACAAGGGGTCTGCAGTTGCCACAGTCGTCTCAAGTTCTCTTAATGTGGTTTTCCAATTCTATTGGATGAACAAAACGATTTCTGTGCGTCACATCATGAAAGGGAGCTGCCGATATTTGTTCTATGCAATTGTCATGGGGGGTATAACTGTTCTAGCAACATTTTTGATGAAGCTCTATGCAAGTGTATGGACCACAATTATTCAAATGATTGTAGCAATATTTGCATACAGCTTTATCCTTTACATTATAAAAGATGAAATCTTTTTAACTGGAAGAAAAATAGTGTTTGATTGTGTCAATAAGTTTGTTCTGAAAATACACAAACATTGCTGACTATTCCAATGAATTGTGAAATCATGGTTGATTTGTTCTCTAAAATCAATATGTTTTATAATATATTTTTAAGATTTGTTTTATGAGAATGATATGGTTTAGTAATATAACAATCACGAAATCAACTTGTTTAATCAAACAATATATACTGTTTAATTATTGATGGAATTGCATATGTAGAGAGGTTGGTTACGCCAATTTAGTACATCTAATGTAAAATTATATTTTCTATACATAATATTTTTATAAAAAATAAAATTATAATATCTTATGCTTTTACTTAAGAAAAACAAACTATATTTTCAACAATCACATTGTACACAGTGTGGCGTCTGTATCAGTGTTTGTCCCAAAGGGGCTTTGCAATTTGTTCAAGGTAAAGAACTTTATGATGTTCATATTGATCATGAAAAATGCATAAAATGCGGTCTTTGTGTGAAACATTGTGCCGCACATCTTCTCCCGTCTAAGCCAAGTCTGGAAGAAGCATTCAAAAATATTGAAGTCTGTACTTCATATAGTAAAGACAATGATTTGAGATTCTATGCAAGTAGTGGCGGTTTTTGCCGAAGCATAATTATTGAAACTTTAGAACGGAAAGTCATTGATGCGGTATATACTTTAATAATGCCAAAAGATGATGAAAAAGAAGTCCAAGGAAAGTGGCTTTGTACTGTCCCGCTAAATCAAGACATTCCTCGATCAGTTTACAGAGTAGCTCCTTGGGGAAGCAATATTGTGAATATTCCGCAAAAAGTAAATAATGTATTAATAATCGGACTTCCTTGTCAATTGCGTTCTGCTGTTAGTATCTTGAACTCAAAAAATCCAAAGTTAAATATTTATACAATTGCAATATATTGTAATAAAAACAAAAAATTAGGTTTTACAAAATATATAAAAACAAAATGTGCTTGTAAAGATATTCCAAATAAAAATGTGATTTATCGAGGAGATGGATGGCATCTTTATTTCAGATGCATTACTGATGACCAAAAAGTCTATTCTTTAAAGCATAGCGCCTATTTTGCACATTGTTGGAATGTACCTGCCTGCAAATACTGCTTTGACAATATCTATTTGGAGGGTGATTTTGCGGTTGGAGATCCATGGAAACTATGTTCTCAATCAGAAGAGAAACTTGGTAAGAATATTCTATTTATAATATCTTCTAAAGGAAAAGAACTAGTTAGTAAATTGAGCAGCATTGTATGTGAAAAAGTAGAAAATGCAAATGCTGCTGAATGTTCTGAATTAAATTTCAAAAAAAATAAATTTTTTAATATGCATCATTTTAATCTGAAATATTATTATAACAGATTAAAAGGATGTATAGGAGAATTTTATTTAATGCATTTTAAATAACAATATATTAAACAATCATTAAAGAATATCAATTTATCATGTCAATAAGAGTTGGAATCATAACAATGCATCGTCCAATTAATATTGGATGTGCATTGCAGGCTTACGCAACCTGTCAAACATTCAAAAAATTGGGGCTAGAACCTGAAATTATTGATTATTATTATCCAAATAAATTACATCACCAAGATGGTATCATAAGAAAAATTCAACATTATGGTAATAGGTTTCTTGCTAAATTTTTAATTGGAAATGCATATCCCCGTAAGGAAAAGAGATTTTCTGATTTCCTAACTAATGATATACAATTATCAAAGCCATATTATACTTATGAACAACTAAAGAATGCATCTTTAGATTATGACATATATTGTTCAGGAAGTGATCAAATATGGAATCCAAAATATATTTGTGGTGATGACACATTCCTTTGTTCTTTCGTTCAACAAGAACAAAAGTGTTTTTCTTATGCTTCATCATTTGGTGTATCTTCATTAAATGAAATTGATGCAGAACTCTATAAAAAACAATTAAATAAGTATATTTATATTTCATGCAGAGAAAGAAGTGGCGTCAAACTTGTACAGAGTCTTGGTCTTAAAGCAGAATTTGTTCTAGATCCAACATTATTATTGACACATGATGAATGGCTTAATATTGCTTCACCTATAGAACTACCTACAAAGCCATATATCTTATGTTATGGAAATGAAGTCAAAAATATGTTAATGGAAAAACTTGGTCGTGAATATGCCAAGGAACATGGATATATGTTTTATAGAATCGGTGGCTTCCCATGGAAACGATATGCTAAAGGCATTGATTATTTATTTGATATTGGTCCAAAAGAATTTATCACATTATTCTCAAATGCAAATGGCATCATAACTAGCTCTTTTCACGGTACGGCTTTTGCACTTAATTTCAATAAACCAGTCAATAGCTTTATATCTCATAATTCGGAAGATACCAGAGTGTCAGGAATTATGGAAGAACTTGGATTGTCAGACAATTTAAGATATATTGAAGATACCAATACCAAGATAGATTTTACATCGAATAACCAATATTGGGAAAAATTAAATAAATTAAAAGATGATTCATTGCAATATATTAGCAATGTATTAAAAATATAGTATTCAAAATTCTCAAAATGATTTCTAATTACTCGTTTGAGTTACTGATTAAAAAATAAATTCGACTTAACTTTTTATATGTTGAGAATATATTAACCTTTAGAAACATAGTCCAAAGAGTATTGTAAGCATGATAGCACATGTTGAATATTAGATAATGATTTTTATAATATATTATTTATAATGAAGCAATTATTTGTTGTACATACACAGTATAATTTAATTTTAGCTTCTGGTATTGCATTGGATAATCCAATGAAAAATGATTTAATTTTATTTAAAGATTTTTCATTATCAGAGGAATTAGAAAAACATTTTCATAATTTATTTGACAAAGTCCTGATATTGGATGGTAATTTCCCTAAGAATGAGATGAATGTTTTTCAAAAATATAAAAAAATCAAACAAGACTGCAAGACTATAGAATCATTCATACTGGAACCGTATGAACGACTGTTCATTGTCGATGATGTATGTGTTCAAGAAATGGCAGCTATGAAATTTGCATACAGAATTAACAAAACGTGTGAGTTTGCATGGTTGGAAGACGGAAGTAATGCATATTTCCATAATGGAGCTCCTTCTGGTGGATTAGGCAGAAATATTTTTCTTCAATTTATACGAAAACATCTATTGAGTTGCCTATACAGATTATATGATTTCTATGACTTGGGAAGATGTTTTGGAGATCATAAGCTTTTGACCAAACTGTATGTGACGTTCCCTAAATGTGTCCGTGAAGAATTAAAACATAAGGAATGTTGTGAGATATCACAAAAGCAATTCCTTAATGGAATACAGTTCATGTATGGGGATAAGCCCTTTACTATGTTAAGGCCATCTGTGGTATTTGCCATGGATAAATTGAATGTGTATGGGGACAGATTGACAATCATCGATAAAATGATTAAAAAAAAAGTAGAAAAGGCAATAAAAGAGTGTAAGATCATCTATTGCAAATATCATCCTCGAGAATCAGAAAAACTTCCAGCTTTATCACATGCCATAGAATTAAATTCTAAAATAGCAATAGAATACTATCTAGCTAATACCACTGACAAGGATATGACACTTATTGGCATCAAAAGCACTTCACTTCAGACAGCAAAGAAGATGGGATTCAAGGTCGTTTCTTTGATTCAAAGTTTAAATGAAAACAATAAGGAAATAATTGATTTTTATAATAAAATTCAAATTATGACAATATGATAGAGTAGAATATAATGTCAGTATATGCATTATTAACAGGAAGAGGCAATAATACTCTAAAAAATAAGAATATTCTAAGTATTCTTAAAAAACCAGTATTATATTATATTGCAAATGCTGCAATTAAATCTTGTCTCATTGATGATTATTACTGCAGCAGCGATGATGAGGATATCTTAGCGGCAGCAGATGAATTAGGTTATAAAAGAATTAAACGCCCCCCTGAGCTCGCATTACCAACATCACAGCATAAAGAGTGCATAATACATGCATTAAAAGTAATTCAAATAACTAATAAACTTCCTGATATTCTAATTGTTTTACTGGCAAACAATGTCACATGTAAATCAAATTGGATAACAGATTGTATTCGTATAATGCAATCAGATGAAAATATAACAGCAGTTGTACCAGTTTATCAAGATAATGATCACCATCCGCTTCGTGCCAAAACATTAAATGCTAATGGATCTTTGGAGATGTATGAAAAGAATATAACTGACATAATATCAACTAACAGACAAGATTTGCCAAAATGTTTATTCTTATCCCATAATTTCTGGGTACTACGTACATCATATTTATTATCAGGAAAGGATGGTCAACAACCATGGGGATTTATGGGAGACAAAATAATTCCTTATGAAATTGATGAATCAATAGATATTCATAAAGAGATTGATTTAACAATCGCGGCTGATTGGATAAAGAGAAATTATACAGATTAATATATATTAATTATTGTTTTATTAATATAATAATGCCCCTGAATAAAACTCATAGTACTATTTACAAAGGTATTGCTATCCTTTTGATAATCACTTGCCATTTCATGGGGAGATTTGGACATGGCATAAGAGTTTTTACTCCGTTAGGAGGTATAGGAGTTGCAATATTCTTGATACTGTCAGGATATGGAATGAATGAATCATGGAATAAAATCATAATCGGGGGAGTTATTCATTAAATAAAACATTTTGGCGGAAAAGAATTATTGCTGTTTTTATTCCATATATCATAATACAATTAGTATTCTACTGGCCTAATCATCTAAAAAAAATTTCGGCAATTGATTTTATCAGTGATATAACACTTTTGAAGCCACTGTATTGTAATGGATGGTATTTACAATATATTTTCCTTCTTTATATTATCTTTTATTTTGTCAAATTAACACAAAAAATACATAATCATCCAATTATATTTTTAATTATTATTTCTCTAATCTTATTTCTGACACAACGTGAGATTAAGGCTGAACAGTCATTATCATTTCTTTGTGGCGTAGTATTCTCTGAATACAAAGAAAAGATTGACAGATTGTTTAAAATCCAATATGCTTTACTAATGATTATTTTTGGAACATGCTTACTTTTATTTAAACAATTACCAATTGCACGTTCCTCACCGCAGATCATCATGAATATAATCCAATTATGTATAAAGTTTCCATGCGCTCTTGGTCTAATCATAATCATGCATTGTTTATCCATTCATCCTCTCCAAAATAAAATATGCACTTTAATTGGCAAGTGTTCTTATGAATTGTACCTAATCCATGGCTATACTTTAAACATTGTTCCAACGACAATAGTTGGAGCCGTTACGTTTTTCATTGTCACCCTGATTATTTCATTGTTATATCATGAGTTTCTATTGCGAATGAAACCATATCTTGCCAAAGTGTTATTTCTCTATATAACAACATCATCTCCATGATCAATAATCCATATGATATCATCTATCCTGCTCATTTTTGAACATTAAGAGAGAATATATTATAGAAATGAACTGTATTGAACGATTCGTAGAAATCTACCATTCTGAACCAGAAGACATCGCTTTCTGTCCGTACAGAATCTGCCCAATTGGAGCGCATGTCGATCACCAATTAGGGAAAATTACAGGACTGGCAATTGATAAAGGGATCCACATAGCCTATAGAAAAAAACATAATGGTGTCATTGAATTGTCATCCTTACAATTTGAGAAACGTGCACAATTCCACATACATGAGACACCAGAAGTGAAACAGGATGATTGGGCTGATTATCTTCGTGGGGCAACTATTGCATTGTCGCAAAAGTATAGACTTCAATATGGATTGGCGGGAGTGATTGAGGGAAGTCTGCCAATTGGCGGACTGTCATCATCTGCAGCGGTCATTATTTCGTTTTTGTCTGCATTATGCAAGGTCAACGATATCATACTGACTCCACAGGAAATGATTATGACGGCGCTATGGGCAGAAAACCAGTATGTTGGCGTGTCATGCGGTAAACTGGACCAGAGTTGCGAAGTGTTGTCAAGACAGAATCATTTGCTGTATCTCGATACGAAGGATGACAGCTATGAGCTGATTCCAACGCTAACACAAATGAAGCCGTATTCCATAGCAATATTTTTCTCTGGCATCGAGAGGACACTAGCTGGATCGAAATTCAACATGCGGGTGGATGAAGTCCGGTCTGCCGCCTACGCATTGAAAGCGTATGCTGGTATAGAATATGGAAAGTTCAAAGAAACGTATCTACGGGATGTTCCGCGTGATGTGTTTGAACAGTATAAAAACAGACTACCCAACAATTGGCGGAAACGTGCGGAGCATTGGTACTCAGAGCAGGAGCGTGTTGAGCAGGGCGCCGAAGCATGGAGGCGTGGAGATTTGGAAGAATATGGACGGTTGTCGTTTGAGAGCGGTCGGTCGTCCATAGAGAATTGGGAGACGGGCTCTCCTGAGCTGAAAAAGCTGTATGAAATCATGACGGTGACGGACGGCATCTATGGTGGACGGTTTTCTGGAGCGGGATTCAAAGGCTGCTGTATGGCGTTGATCGATCCTGCGTATGAGGAGAGCATCAAGGAGAAAGTCACGCGGGAGTATCTGAAGGCGTTCCCGCAGCTGGAAGGTAAGTTTTCGGTTCATTTCTGTCAGAGTGAGAACGGCGTCTCGTTGGGACGTTAATGGGAACCACGAAAAACACGAAAGAACACGAACAATTTTGATTAAAAGCTCCACAGAAGACACAGATTACACTGAATGCCTCCCCGCAGGAGTCGACAATATCGGAAAATCGGAATTGTGAATCGATGATATCAAATGGCGAATGAATGCAAACGGCTACCTGCGGCTTGGCAGTTGTCATCGCTGCGCGGGATTTTTCAATTCATAATGCATAATTCATAATTATTGTAAGGAAAGAACTTAGTAATTTGCTTGCTTTTATATATAGGAATTGTATGAAATGCCTTGTTTTAGCGGCGGGATATGCGACTCGCCTATATCCGTTGACGGAAAACTTTCCTAAGCCGTTGCTTGAAGTAAAAGGAAAGACAATTCTAGATTGGCTGGTTGACGATATTGATTCGTGTGGATTAGTGGATCAATATATCGTCGTTTCTAACCATAAATTCGTCCAGCATTTTGAGCAATGGGCGGCGAATAAGAAACAGAACATTACTGTATTGGATGATGGAACATCGACCAACGATACACGCTTGGGGGCGGTGAAGGACATCCAGTTCGCCATTGATGAATTGAAGCTGGATGATGATTTGTTGATTATTGCTGGGGATAATGTCTTGGATTTCAGTCTGGGGAAATTCATACAGTATGCGCAGGAGAAAAAGACATCCTGCATCATGCGGTATTATGAACCGGAATTGAAGCGGTTACAGAAAAGCGGCGTGTTGGTGGTTGAAAATGACGGTCTTGTTATCAACATGCAGGAGAAGCCAGAGGAACCGAAGAGCACATGGTGCTGCCCACCATTCTATTATATTGTAAAGAAGGATGTTACGTTGGTGGCAAAAGGCATCGAGGCAGGCTGCGGGACGGATGCTCCTGGCAGTTTCATCGCGTGGCTCTACAAAAAGGTACATGTCTATGCCATGAAGATGCCTGGCAAACGGTATGATATTGGAACGCTGGAAAACTACAAGAAGATCAAGGCCACGTATGGTGGAATTTCCAATGTATAATTCATAATTCATAATGCATAATTATTGCATGAACGCGAACACAATATA
>JAEEGL012272352.1_pt1 | contig 15847 bp, 11 predicted proteins | sample 9134231 | NCBI WGS metagenome assembly JAEEGL01 (sample SAMN16246548, study PRJNA631951) | gut metagenome | biome: gut microbiome; feature: rumen; material: fiber-attached | host: Bos | place: Iran: Karaj | collected 2018-10
ATCGATTTCAAGCTTTTTGCCTGAAGCATTGATCTTCATCTTACTCTCTGCTTCAAGCGTAATGAGCTTTATCTCATCAAGCGCCATCATAACAAGGCTCTCTTTCTCCGTTTCAACTTTCTGGCCGGATGAAAGCCTCATTTGTTCGGAAAGAGTCAAACTCTTATCCTTATCATCATATAGATTAACTGTCCCCACCAGTCTCTGGAGTCGGATGTTAACCGCTTTTGTTGTCTTTTTGGAAAATCCAAGGAATATAACCAGAAAAATAACTATAAGAAGAATTACTGCTCCAACAACAATCTTTTTAACATTTTTCCCCGTCATGATGTCCCCTCACTCAAAAGTATTATGAATTAATTGTTATTACAAAAATTCATATATATACAGATTATCACAATTACATCCCCATGTCATCGCCAAGAAGTCAAAAAAGCCGTCAACTCACTACACTTGAGTAAGTTGACGGCTTTTAGCCTCAAAATTCTTAATCGCGAGGACGCATATAGAAGTTACCCATAACTTCTTCTGTTCGGATTGAATTGACGAAGGCTGCCGGATCAATCTCCTTGATAAGAGGAATCAGCTTTCTGGTATCGGAAGCACTTACGATTGAATAAACTATTTTTTTATTCTTGTGGCCAAAAGAGCCTTCACCATCTATGAGGGTCGCTCCATGACCGGAGTTTTTGTAGATAGCATCGCAGATTTCCTGCGGCTTGTCGGTTATTATAAAGAGCGTCTTCTGCTGATAGGTTCTGTAAAGTATGTGAAGAGCCTGAGTAGAGACATACTGAAAAATCATTGAATATAAAGCCTTGTCCCATCCAAAGAGAATTCCTGCGATTGTTAGGATTACGACATTTCCTGCAAGAATGTAAGGGAACGCATCTACTCCTTTTTTCTGGGAAAGAAAGATTGAGATAAAGTCCGTACCACCGCTAGTTGCATCCACCTCAAGACACATTGTTATGGCTGTTGCGTTGACGATACCTCCAAAAACAGCTATAAGAAGCGGGTCGTGGGTAAGAACGTGCGGATGAATCATGTCTACAAAAAAGCCGTTGGCAAGAACCATTATCATGGAAAAGATAGTGAACTTCTTACCAATAAATCTGAATCCAATGTAGATAGGAATCGCATTAAGCGCAATACTGATTGGTGAATATGGCACCTCAAGGCCAAAGAATTTCAAAAAGATACGCTGGATAATGATCGTAAGTCCAGTCGCTCCTCCGGGATAAAGTCCTCCCGTATTTACAAAGGTCTGGATATTGGCAGCCATTAAAAATGCAGCAAACAGAACAACCACAAGGCGTATTAAATCCCACCTGAGTGTTGTAACTATCTTCTTCTGCTTGTCGGACATAAAAAACCTCACTCTCGGCAAATCTAGTTTGCGCCGCAACGTTCATTATAACATAGGTCAGTTATATTTCAATTAACATCTATTATTTACTCCACAGTAGCGACATTTTTCCATTTCTTTCTGATTGCATGTTCAGATATACTGCCGGTTCCATAGTCGAAGGATCTTCAATACCGACATATATCTTTGCCCCTTTTGTAGTAAAAACACTTGCGGGAATATAGGATGAAATGGTTGTCGCGCCACCCTCTCCTATCGAAGTAAGATCAGCTCTCAGTTCATATCGTAGATACTCCAAGCCATCAATCCTCACTATCTCTCCCTTTTGCCCCGACTGATCTTCCACAAATAATCCGGGTAGGTTCACATAAATGCATATATTCCAGTCAAAATAAACCGGCGCTACGCCTGAATTTTCTATTGTCAGTTCAATATTATCTGCGCCCTTCACAGCTTTTTTATCATACCCAAAGGAGCTTACCCAGTATCTGTAACCTACATTTTTAAGGACTTCTTCAGAGCCTGATTTAAGCTCAGGCTTTTCAACAGTATTTGGAACCATTGGTCCTATGAAGGTCATGTGCGAGCCTCTCACAAGATCAACTGTCTTAGAAAGTGATGAGTCAAGCATAACACTCATAGGTGTTCCACTTGTAAATTCTCCTCCAACAGGCGCTTTTTCCCATATTTTAGGAGCGGCGACAATACCTCTTTCTTCTCCTGTGGCATCGTAGCTTCCGCCCTGTGCTATCCACATGAGCCACACGGTCGTGTCGTTTGAATCTCCTGTCATGTCATTATAGACACCTGCAAGTTCAGGCCTTTCTGCAAAGGGCCTTCGCATCAACAGTTTCGCATAGGGAAAAGCTTTTTCGTAAGCAGAAACATATTTTTCCCTCACATCAGTCAGTGGAATCCTCGGAATCCCCGCAGGATAATAGGTGTGCCACTCGCCCCAGTGACCAAGACTTCCAAGTTCGACATAGGCCAGAAAATCAGGCATTTCTTCGCTAAAAAATCTTCCTATTTCCCCTATTACTCTCTCATGTTCAGCAATAAAGGTTTCATTATCATAATCAGGGCAATAACCGCTTCCGTACTCAATATCGTAGTATTCTCCATCCCCCGTCATATCATAAAGCCACTTTGGAATATCCATGTGGTTTTCGGAGGTAGGATAGTCGCAGATAAATCTAAAGACAAGTCTCTTTCCATCACTCTTCCACTTATCAAGATTGTATTCTTTTATAAAGGAATCCCAGGCAAAATTCCCCCTTGCAGGCTCAAGCTCAGCCCAGGTAATGCTGGCATACACAAGAGACGTACTTACACACAGTTCATCACTCCTGCCATCAGGCGCATATCCCATAAGGGGATTTGTATAGAGAGTTCCATCGAATTTATATGTAATCTTTTTAGGTCCAAAGAGATTTGAAAACATATAGTATCCCCACAGGGCAAGCACTGCAGCTAAAGCGATAGCAAGCAGGCTTACAATAGTTTTTCTGGTCATTATAGTCCTTCTTTATCCGTTATATTCGCCGTTGTACTGGATCAGAGTTATGTCCTTTACGCTCTCGAGTTCACCAATCTTTTCCTGGAAAAAGAGATTGTCCTTCTTCACAGCAATCTCAATAGCCAGTTCAGTAACATCTCCTCTCACTGTCCTGGACTTGATGTAGTGCTTATTCTTCCCAAGAATTCTGATGATCTCATCCAGTGTCTCTTTTCCCTCATAATGAATTATCGCAATGTAGATCTTGCCGTCTGATGACTTCGAGTAAAAAACAGCCAGCATGATCAGCATGATAATAGCGGCAACAAGGGATAGAATATACATTCCGGCGCCGGCGGTGATACCTGTCGTTATGGACCAGAAAAGATACAAAAGATCCAACGGGTCCTTGATCGCAGTCCTGAATCTTACGATTGAAAGGGCACCCACCATACCGAGGGAAATCACGATATTGGTGCTTATTGCAAGTGTAACCATACAGGTCAGAAGACACATTCCAACAAGAGTCACAGCAAAGCTCTTTGAGAACACAACCCCCGCATAAAATCTTCTGTATACAAGAAAGATCAAAATACCGAGGAAAAGAGCTATGACAAGCGAGATTGCTATGCTCCCCACATCCACTGAACTGTAGGCCTCTGAATTTAAAATCGAGTTTTTGACAAAATCCTTAACGCTCATACTTACGCTCCTTTAAATAATGTATTTCTCATCCACATAGTAGGTACTGTCTCTTAAATACTGCGTCTTATCGCAACATAACACATATTTGGAAGCCGCCACAAATTCGCTTGAAGAAGGCGGTAGAAGCCCCTTTGCAACCTTTGGCAGTAATTCCGTAAACTTAACCTCCATTATGAGCTTATCCTCAGGGAGGGCACTTACTGTGGGAAGTTCCTTGTCAAAGATATCAAAACCAAAGGCTGCTGCCCTGACTTTTTTATCAAAGGTTATTCGCACCGTTCCCACATCCAGCATAAACGGCGTTCTGTCATAATCAACGATCACGATTGGCCTCATGAAATTGCTTATGCACTCAAAATAAAACTCTCTGCACAAAGGCTCATCGCTCTTTAAAAGAAATTCGTAATTTCCATCAAGTATCCGATAAACCTCATCCCTTGAAAGAGTCGCCGACTCTTTGCAAATATACTTATCCTGTTTTATTTTTCTCTCCAGCTTAATTGTCTTATCTGAGCAGTTGTAAATTCTTATCCTGTACTTCTTTCTGAAGTTCACGCCCATATCTTTTTCCTCATAGGCGCTCTTCCAGATGTCATCAAAGTATAGGCTCCTTATCATGTACTCCCCATCCGTCGCATTTGGATCAAGCGAAAAATATGGCTTCATCCTGACCTTTAGAGCTTCATATTCGCCGTAGTTTATTAGATATTTGTACTCGTGTCGAAATCTCGCCATATCCTTCCTCACAAATAATTCCATCTAACCTTAATACAAAACATTTATAGCATCCCCTATACTTTCAGCATTTCTTTAGTACCTGGTCACATTTCCTTTTTTATCCACATAGAAGCAGATAATGGAAAAGAATTTGCCCTCGTCTGTCTCGTAATAATCAAAAGCCTGCTGCTCGTGCCCCGACTCGTCATGGGCTGTCACCTTAATAAAATACTGCCCCTCATCAAGCGCATCCGTCTCACAGGAATTCCATAGTCCCGAATACTCATAAATAGGATTTGAAAAATCAAGATTGTCCGAAAGCACAAAATCATAGGTTATGTCCTCAAGCTGAAAATCATAGGACTCGTCCCAGGTAAAAGAAATCTTTCCGTCCTTCTGCTCCGGTGATCCAATGAAGAACGGCATCGGATTATCCAGCGACTCATTATATTTATCGTAAAAGAAATCCACCAACGCCGGGACTCCTGTGCTAATCTGTTCATACTCCTCTTTTGTCAAAGGTGCATAGTTCACATCAGGCTCTTCGTAAAGGTAATTATCTATAACATTCCTGTATTCTGAGATAAGTCCCTCTATCTTTTCTTTACTTAGAGTTCTCTTAACATCTGCCATTGCCAGATCAAGGCGCCTTCTAAAAGCCGTAGATTTAAGGCACCTTTTAAAGAGAATATTTCCCCAGTAGTTACTGATACCAAATTCCCAATCTGCCCTGGTGGTACCTCCAAGGAGTATGTTTTCTTCGTAGTTAAAGGCTCCGTCAATATCCCAGCAGTATAAATACCAGATATCAGAGTTCTGTGCACTGTAGAGATAGGTGTTTCTGCTCTGGGTATCAATATTTCCCACAAGTATGTTAAATGCCATCCAGTAAGCTAGATTCTGGATATCGAAGTGTTTTTCCAAAACATCCTCAATAGGCATCGTATAGTCATTGAGGTCATCGAGCATTTCGATAAGCTTTGTGTGGTCGCTGTCTCCTTTTATCTCAAGGTACTGCTCAAACTTCGTCTTGTCATATCCGGGATCAGTCTCCTTCATGATGACATCCGCATATCGATAGAATTCAAAGAAATTGACCTTGTAAAGATGCCCCTTCCTGTCAAGTCCGTGAGCCCTTAAAGCCGTTTTATTCAGCTGCTCAACCTGCGTGTAGAGGCCATAGTCCACAAACTCCGCTTCGCCATCTTCTTCCTCATCGGGCTTCTCATCAGCGTTTTCCGTCTCTGCCTTTTCTTCATCTTTGCTAACTTTTATGATGTTAAAAATAGAAGTTTCCGGTTCAGCCGTCAGGTCTTTTACATAGAGATGGACAAACTGGGTTCTGAGGCTCATGAGCTCATCTATATCAGATAAAAGATCAAAGCCCAGCTTATTCCTGTATCTCAGGCCGTCATTCATGTGCTTGTTGAGCGCAATAGTGGTCTGACCGTTCCAGCTTCCCTGGTTTTGTTTAAGCTCAATCTTATAGTTCTTCTGAGGATTAAGACTCGAAGTCTGGCCGCGGATCTGAACTGTGGCATTTGGTGCAACTCTCCCATATCCAAGGTTTCCTGGCTCCACACCCTTTTCCGTACCTATCTGCAAAAGAGCTTCAACCTTATATCTGTCGATTCCCTTCTCATCGTAATAATATGCAGAATGCTCATTTATCTCCTGCCAGGTATGATTAGTCCCCTCAGAAGCATTTCCCTTCCTGATAGTGAGATACATAGTCACCACATCAGTTCCGGGATTCTCATACAGAGAGTCATAATCAGAGATATTCCCTTCTCTGAAAGCCGCAGTATCTCCGCTCACAAGCTCCATCACCGCATCAGCCTCAGTCTGCCCAATTCCCTGTGCCACAAAGATATTATAGGCAGAGGAACCTGCAATCAAAGCAACCAGGATTATTAAGATAAGTATTATCGACAAAGGACTCTTTTTCATGATCAATCCTTTCTTTTTAATATCTTTTCATAAAGCTTACATGCAATTCCCCGCCTCGGCTCCGAGACTACGGGCTGCGAACTTAAGATATGATAAGGAAGCCTCTTTGTGTAACGCCTTAACTTCATAAGTGTATAAAGAAAATAGAATATACTTCCAAGTGCAAACGCAAAGCCGTAGTACTTGCTGTCAAATGACAGCGAGAAGTAACTACCTGCCGTTGTCGCAACTGCAAAGAGGATCGAAGCCTTTTTTGCATCCTCATAATCAGTAAAATACATAAGTATCAGCATCAAAACATTTCCCACCGCATAGGCGCCATAGCCGATACAAAGTATTCTGAAATACCCTTCCATAAGCGCATCAAATCCAAGCGGGAGGCGCCCCAAGATAACAAGTCCCACTGAGAGCATAAGCGCTGTTCCGTAAAACTGCCTTCTCGCTGTATAGACAAGTTCATGCTCAAGAACAGTCAGCATCTCATTTTCAGCCTGCTCTATCTCGATGATGGAGCCTGCTCCGTTAAAAAGATCGTAGTATCTTCTGTACTTCGGATAGAAATTAACTTCTACAGAAGCAACGAAGTTTATGGTCGTAATAAGAATTGAAATAAACGCAAACAGCGCTGCCACATCATGCTGCGGAGCTCCGTAAAAAAGTCCCTTATAGCCCACTCCGATTTTGCTCCACCAGGCAATGATAAGATGCCCAAAGAGTCCCACATTGGTAAAAAAGCCAACTGCTGCCAATTCTCTGTACTCATCAAACCAAGGAAGAAAAGCAAAGTGATTTTCCTGTGAGTTTGGAAAATATCTGTACAAAAGCACAATGTCGTAGACGAGCATCACGCCGTAGCCCACAGAAACACTAAAAATCAGAATGTGAAGCGAAGGCCCCATAATCCTGCAGCCTGTGTACGCCACAATCACCGAAGCAATTATGGCGTATATGTAAGACAATAAAATTCCTCTGTAGTCCTTTATTGCAGTCAGATAATTCATTTCGGTCCAGGCCACCATAAGTTCCATAAAGAATACCAAAAGCAAAATTGAAAGAGTGACTCCTGCCCCTGCAAAAAGAAGAAATGTAAGCCACAGTATCCCGCCAAAGGGAAGAATAAAGCAGAGAATTCCTTCAAGTGAAGGAAGTACATCCTCATCTTTTTCCTGATAAAGAAGGTCAGCAACATACCTTGTCATAACCATAGAAAAGATACTTGTCACAAGCATTGATGCAAGAAGCGAGTAGGTTATCATGCAGACAAGAAGGTCCTGGTCGTTCTTTGAAAGTCCGGAGAGCTTACCAATTGTACTTATGCTCAGCAAAAACAGAACTCCTAAAAGCATAGGTCCCGCCGTTACCATTCCGGTGTAGCCGTATGCCTTGAGCACTGATAAAACACCTGTGGCTCTAAAGAGCTTTTTTAACTCAAATCCTATTCCTGCCATATTTTTCTCATATTTTGCTACATATTGCAGCAATCACATTCCGTAAGCTCCCTCATAGAGCTTTGCATATCTTTCCATCATCTGCGGATGCTTAAAAAACTTCTCAACTCTTCGCCTTCCGATTTCTCCCATCTCAAGGCGGGCTTTTCTGCTCTCGCACATCTTGAGCATAGCTTTTGCAATTCCCTCCCTGTGCATCGGAGGCGCTATGAATCCCGCTGTTCCAAATACGTCGTCCTCTGCCCCTTCGCACAGGTCTCTGCAGCAGCCAACGTCGGTTGTGACCGCAGGTCTCCTTGCGGCAAATGACTCAAGAACAGATAAGGGCTGACCCTCCGAGATACTTGTAAGGATGGTGAAATCCAGTTTTTCCATGTATTTCACAACATCCACCTGGCCTACGAACTTAAGATTCTTAAGTCCCAATTGCCTGGCAAGCTGATAACACTCCTCCGCATACTCGGGATCATCAATACCACCCAAAATATGGAGCCTTACATCCTTTCTCACACTGCAGACTTCGTGATAGGAGTAAATGAGCGTCTTAACATCTTTTATCTGAGCAAGTCTTATGACTGCTCCTATATCTACAAAACCATCATCTTCCTTAAGCGGAATGTCACAAAATCTCTCATAATGAATTCCGTTTGGAATTATCCTGCATCGCTTGGGATCTGCCCCGAGCTCTATTTGTATCTTATTGGCATTTGCAAAAAGACAGGTGATGTAGAAAGCTCTTTTGTACACTGCATCTGAGAGCATATAAAAGAACTTGATCCACTGCTTTTTAAAAGAAGGAATAACCCACTGTGCTCTGATTATCTCCTCTTCGCGTTCTCTGGAGTAAATGCCGTGTTCAGAGAGAATAAGAGGTTTTTCTGTCTTTATATGTGCCAAAACTCCCAATAGTCCCCCATAGCCTGTGCAGATAGTGTGATACATATCCGCTATCGGGATCTCCGCACCAAGAAGATACAGCACAGGAAGCAACATCGATCTTATGGTGTGGAAAGTCTCTGCAAATGCCACGTAAGGATATTTTTCCTTACAAAGAGTCGACAAAACATCCAGAAAATCATCGCTCATAAGAAATCCCGCAGGGTTATAGCGCTTATTCTGGAACATATCCACCAGAACCTCCCAGTCAGGCGGATCACAGTCCATCATGTGGGCAAGTGCCTTTTTTTCATCTATGTTCAGAGAAAACCTGTCTCTCTTATTTGGTCTTACTTTAAGTGCATCATCAAGAAACATCTCATGAATTCCCACTACGTTCTTCGGAAGCTCATACTTATATACTCCCTTGTCGCTTGCGTGCGCGCCAATAACCCACAGCACAAATTCATGCTGTGGCATAGCCTGAATATACTGATGCATCCAGGAAGATACCCCACCAAAGGTGTAGGGATAGCTTCCCTCAAGTATTAGGCAGATACGCAAACTCTGTTCCTCCGTAGAAATCCCATGTTAGATATGTTCTTGGATAAAACATAAAAGTTTTGATGCTGTAATCATTTCCGTCAGTTAGTGCTCCTGATAAGCGTTACTTTTTCCGATTTTACCTGTAAAAGATACAGCGTATCATTGAGCTTTGTAAGGTCACCACCATAAGCAGCTGTTATCTCTCCGTCATTGCATCTGATCATGTAGTAAGCTGAATCTATGAGCCCGTCGCAGTTTAGGGCTACACTGTTGTCGTATACGGAATAGGAATGCGACACATTAACAAATCTCTGTACAGCGCCGGCCATTCCCGAACCTGTGACATGCCTTATGGAAGGCGCCGAGGTATCGATCCAGGTCATGTATTCATCAAGGTTCTCTTTAAGCACTTTCCAGCCAAGAGCTGCTCCTCTGTCCTCATCAAGAAGGTCATCAGGGTGCATGAAATGCGAAGTCACATAGTGAAAATTCAGCTCCGAGAAAGACGCAAGTTTCATGTAGTCATCAATATTACAGCTGCTGACTATACGAGGAGTTTCAACTATTCCATCCTCAGAAACCGTAAACTCCTGGGAATAGGCATCTGGTCCTTCAAAATAAATACTGGCGATTGTTTTGATCTGCGGTATGCTGTAGCCAATTATCGCCCTTCCTTCCTGCGAGAGTACATCAGAAGGTGGTACATACACAGACAGCTCTGCTGCCGGAAAGATACCTGTCGAAAAGCTGATGAGTTCCTTCATGGCATCTATCATTTCTTCGCTGCTTTCCCAGGTATTGTAACCAAGGTCATCCTCGTAGACGTAGTCTGGTCCGCAAAGCGGCTGATGATTGTAGCCATGATAGCCAAGTTCTCCGCCTTGATTAAGCAGAATATTTCCATAATAGTAATAATCCGCAGTTGATTTATTAGCTTCCAGCTCGCCACTTGTTGTGTCGTTGTAATTCTCGATTATAAGTCCCGTATACTTGATTCCATGCGTCACACCAAGTGATAACATGTCAGGCCACCAGATGGATGAGTAAAAATCTGCGATTCCCATTCCATAGTCTCTTTGTATATACTGTCCGTCTCCCGAAGGAACCGGTGATGGGAAATCATCAATATAAAAGGTCGACGCGTTTATTACAGGATAGATACAAACGTCATCCAAAAGAGAATATGCGCTCGAATAGATTCCTCTGTATGCCTTGGACATATAGGAAAAATTGCAAAAAACAAACTTACCCTCCCCATAATTACTGCTCCAAATAAGCGGAAGCTTGCCATCTGCGGAAGTTGCATAAACTGTGCAGGAGTCGTTAAGCTGCACAGAAAGCGCTGATTCGTAAGGATCCTCTATTACATAGGTATTCTGAGAGCCTATCATAAATGATTCTTCCGAAGTAAAATCATTCACCGCCGCATAGGAATCCCCGGATTCCATTATTCCAAGTCTCGAGCTAATCATATTAAACTCTCTTGTCCTTGTGGGAGTAAAACCTATGAGAACTCTTCCTCCCTCTTTTACCCAGGCTGAAATATCAAAGAGAGTTTCTCCGAGCGCTGAATAATCATTTATGCAAAGAACAACGTTTTGCATGTTTTGCTTTTCTTTACTAAAATAGCTGCTATCAAATTCCACTTCCGCAAGATCAACAACCTCTACGGGAACGCGCATATCACTGAGTATCTGGCTGTACTGTGCATAAGCATCTGCACTTGACGCATTATCAAGGTCAATTATAAGAAGACATTTTTTCCCCTCTTCCTTAGCCTCTTTTACATGTACAACCTGATCACTTGAAACCATCTGAATATTTTTCGCAGAGGCTCCGTACAGGATACCAACTCTCTCAAGAAGAAGCAGGGAAAAGATTCCTATAAAGCCGAAAGCCACTCTAAAGAGCGGTGAAAATCTGCTCTTTTTCATGCTCCGGCCCTCCCATTTTTAGCGGACCAGAAGCTTACCACTTCTCTGACCTTTCTTGAATAAAAGCCTCCTAAGTTGACCTTATCGATCATCTCCCATATCTTGCTTCCGGCTTCTGTCTCATAGTAATACCTAAATCTAAGGAGCCAGGTCTTTTCATGTTCAGGCCAGCGTTTCTCCATATCAGAGAGCGCACTGTCAGCCCAGATATACTCTTTACTGTCTAAAAGACTCTGAGCAAGCGCTGCGTACCCATCAGGAGTGGGCCTTATGTTTACCTTCTCTGCAAGAAGCTGATGATAGGTATTCTGCTGAATGTCCTTAAACTGTCCGGAGATCATTCCACTGGTGATATACTGATGCAAGAAATCAATGTAGTCATCCAGCAGTCCTTCCTGATATGGATTTTCTGCATAGCGTGTTGCAAATTCCTGAAGCTTTAATTCGTACTCTTTTGAAAGAGTGGCCATCGCAGTTGTCGCATAATGAACAACTTCAACATCATCATTCATTCTGGCCTGGTTGAGGACAGGAATATAATCACCCGTATCCTGCATCAAAACGTCCATCATTACGGATCTTCTTACCTTGGGATCGTCCATGATAAGCGCATCCTCAAGGGGAACTATGTTCTCAGATTCATTTACCGGTATCGGAACACTTTCAGTCTCAAGGCCTAAGCCGGTGTAACTTTCGATATCTTCTCTCTTTTGTCCGCTCTTGCCAGCATTTACGATAAGGGTGATAAAAATAGCAGAAACCGCACCCCAAACAGGGATGCACAGTATCACGATCATCATGATACCGTCCACCTTAAGTAAGTTCATCCTCATCAGAATATAGATGAGAAATACTATGCATAGATGAACCAACAAAAAAGTTATGCCTATCATCCAACACTCTCCACAATATCGCAGGTAAGTCCCATGGATCTGAATCTGTTTAACACAATATCCTGGCTGCTCTCATCCACCTGCGCAGCGAGTAAATATATGTTTCCGTCATTGCCAAGTCCGACAATATCGTTGTTTCTTGTCTTGGCTCTGAAAAGCTCGTCCATTTCAGCAAGAGTCCTGTTTTCACGAAGGATTCGCAGAAGCCTGAAGGTAGTAAGCTTGTTGTCTGCCATATCCTTTTGAATCTCAAACTGCTGTAAAAAGTAGTCTGTCTTCGTGATGTTGGTGCCCTCGATATAGGTTTTTGCTGCAACCGCCCTCTGATATTCCCATGCCTTCAGGATGAAGTTCTCCATAAGTCCGGAAAGGATGCGGATAAGGTTTGTATAGTACGTACTTATCTGCAAATATTCAACGTGATAGATCATTATAAGAACCGAGATCGCTCCGTCTGATTTTATGCCCGCAACATAGGTAGGAAGGCCTTCCTCAATCTGTGAGTTAAACCAGATATCGTTCTGCTCTAATATCTCGATAACCTCTTTATACTCTTCAAGATTTATGGATTTCTTAAGAGACGCGCTGATAGGCTCAGAGGAAACTGAAAGTCTTGCAAACCTTGCAGAAGGGTCATTGATGGTATAAATTGCAATAGCCCTGTTATCAAGAACATCCTCCATTACAGGAATGGACTCAGCAAATATCTCCTCCGGCACAGTTGTACTAAGTCTCTGAACAACCTCAAAGATTCGACCGAAACCGTCCCTCGATCCGATAAGGTCCTGCTTGTAGTGGTCCTTATACTCCATCGCCTCTCTATATAGCTGAGTTATGAATTCATTCTCAGCGTTGATGGTCTTATTTTCCTCTTTTATAAAAGCAACTTCCTCATCCTTTCGCTGCTTGACATATCCGCATACGGCAGCTGCAACAAGAAGCAGGATAAAAGGAATCCAGTTTCCGGGATCGTAAAAGATAATAAGGCCGTTACTTCCCTGCTTGTAATAAGCCCAGACAAGTGAAGCTATAGACATGAGCGCAGCAACTCCGCCAACTGTTGTTCCATAGACAGATGACATCAAAACGACAAAAAGGAGCCTGACATCTATCATTCTGAACTGAACACTTCCGGAGGAATACTTGTTATAAAGCTCTACAAAACCCGCTCCCAGAATAAGCTCAATTACCATCATGTATTTGCTGGTTAGATTAAACCGCTTTGCGATCCATTCAGATATGGAGGGCTTTACATAGTATTTTTTCCTATAGGCTTCAATGAAGGTATCAAGCTCAGATGCAGCATCTTTTTTGGCAAACCATCCATAGTCGTTTCTTGCGATGTTAGGGCCATAGACCTTATTGATTGATATCCTGTTTTTCTTAAAACGAATCTCTGCATCCGGATAATAGCGCTTTAGCGTCTCTGTAACCTGCTCGTAGGTTGTCTTTGCTCCGCTCTTTAGATAAATGCTGCTCACACCGGGATAAGAATCTTCTATCTGCCAGGTATCAAAAAGACGCGCCAAGAACTCAGCGAGATCTTCTATTTCAAGAAAATCCGCTATCTCGTCCTTTGACGCGTCAAAAACAACTTCTTCTTTTTTCTCCAGATTATTAAATGTTCTGCACCAAAAATCATCCTTATAGGTTCCGCTTATAAGGTGGGGAATATTGATGATGCGAAATTCAATGGAATAATTTCTTGCATAATATCTGCAGATATCCTCCGCAGATTTATAAATGATAGAAACACTGGTCTCAGTGTCCTTGAGAATTTCATCCGATGCCACATAAACAAACTGCTTGATGGCCGTTCTGTGGCTCATATACAGAACGCGACGAAGCTCATCCAGCTCGCCCCTGTACTGCTGGTTCCTGGTAATATATCTGGAAAAGTACACAACCCTCTCAAACCCATAAGTCATGAAAAGTCGCTCAAACTTTTCTGAGATAATGGGTTGGTTAAACCACCTGACTCTGCTATCCTTGCCATCCTCATGTTCTGTGTCACAAACCACGATGTTGTCGCCGGGAAAGGCATGATTTAGAGCTTCCGTTGTCCAGTATCCTGTGTTACCTGCAACAAGTACGTCCATTTAGGCCCTTCATTTTCCTGAGAGCTTCTCCGCCTGTTCTGCATACTTTATGCGGTAAATCCTGCTGATTGATTCATTGATCCGGTCTTCCGTCAGTTCACCGTTTTGCAGAGCAGAGAGAATTCCGTTATATGCCGCCTCAAAATCCTCAGGAAGGTAAATGATGTCAGCGCCTGCCTTTAAAGCTTCAACTGCTGCCTTGTCAGAGGTGTAACTCTCTGTTATGGCGCCTTCATAAAGTGGTCCTGTTACGATAACGCCATCAAAATTCAAAGCCCCTCTAAGTTCTTCCTGAATGATCTTTGATGATAAAGAAGCAGGAGTATTATCTCCTGTAAGCTGAGGAAGAGCTGCATTACTTACCATAACTGCCCTTGCCCCCGCCATAAAAGCATGTTTGTATATCTCGTATGCACCGGTCACAAGCATCTCGCTTGTAGACTCGTCAATTACTGAACCTGCTGATGTGTCTGCTGACACAGGGAAATCATGAACGCAGGCTGTGATACCCGATTCCTCAAGTCCGCTCACAAATGCTCCCGTGATATCCTTGGCAGCATCAAGGTCTGTGCCATATTTGCCTTTTTCTGTAATATCGAGATTCGGTGCAAGATCAAAGTTAAAACCATATTTGAACATTGCAGAAGCTATGCTTCCTGCTGTTGAATACGCCGCATCTGAACTGTTGATATCAACTGTCTCAATGCCGCCAATGGTCGATGTAATGACCGAGCCGGCTGATGTATCTTCTGTTACTGCGGTAAAAAGAGGATACTTACTCATATCAGAAGTGGCCTTTAACATCTCGGCCGTCTGATCTGCAGACTTAAGATTCTTAGAAGAATAAACGATTCCTCCAACTGCATATTTTGCCAATGCATCCTGTGTGCCTGTCCCGGCCTTTACTACTGTTGCTACACCTGTTATCTGCTCAGGTGTAACCATAAAGAGCCCCGCCACCTTATCCTCAAGTGTCATCTCAGAAACAATGCCGCTAACAATCTCATCAAGGACATCATTCTCGGACATCTCTTCAGCTTCCTGTGACTCATCCTCAGGAGTTGCAATAGCTATGCTGCCAGTAGTCTCCTCAACTTTTTCAGTCGTACCATACTCTATAGGTTCCTGGCTCATATTACTCGTCAAAAAACCTCGAATAAAATAAACGCCAAATATAATCCCCGCTGCTATTACAATTATTATTACCGCCAATAATATAAATGCTAAAAGCTGACTGCGCTGCCTCTTCTGTCTGCGCGCCAACCTCTTCTCGTCAAAATCCTGTTCGTCTAATCTTGCCATTTTTCCCCAACCTGACTAAATCCCAAAATTATGTATTATTGGACTAAATTGCAGAAATGTGCACTACGCTGCGCATTTCGTGTATTTCAGCCATTAATTAACGTCAAAACGTCAATTTCTCCCTTATATATAATAATACCACAAAAAAAGCGCAAACTAAAGGGCAGAAGCTTCATCATATTACCTGCTTCTGCCCTATACCGAGTACTTACTATCTAAATCTAATTTTTCTCCGTCCAATGGACCTGACCTCCGAGTTCTCAGCTCATTCTTTCCATTCACATTTGCATTCATATGCTGTGGCTGCAAGTTATTTATATTGCAATTACCACTAATCATGTACTCGACTGCTGTACTTTACTTCTAAAACTTACTAATAACTCACTACTTAACCAACAAATTACTTACTAAAAATCTTTAAATTACTCTCTTAGTTGTCTGGTGGTCCGTACCATCCTTTCCTTGAATATTTTAATTAACTATCCCTTTGGAGTGTACCTGCCTTTCTTTCTC
>JAEEGL010670706.1_pt1 | contig 15846 bp, 12 predicted proteins | sample 9134231 | NCBI WGS metagenome assembly JAEEGL01 (sample SAMN16246548, study PRJNA631951) | gut metagenome | biome: gut microbiome; feature: rumen; material: fiber-attached | host: Bos | place: Iran: Karaj | collected 2018-10
ATGAGAACCATTATTTATAATAATATGTATTAAATTATTTGGCGAATTATATCCCATTAATGCTAGTGCCCCCATATGCATTAACACTGCTCCATCACCATCAATACACCATATTTTTTTGTTCGGTTTATTTATTGCTATTGCTAAAGCAATACTCGAAGCATGTCCCATACTTCCGACAGTAAGAAAATCATATTTATGACTTTGATTATTGCTTACTCGAGCTTCAAATAACTCTCTTGAAGCTTTCCCAGTTGTCGAAACAATTGGATCTTCACCAGAATATTGAATTATGTGCTTGATAATATCTTCTCTAAGCATTACGTTATTATTATCATATTTTACTTTTTCATCATACAATAATGCTCCTTTTTTAATAACAAAGGCAACATCTTTTCCACTATTTAAAATTTTGTCAAACTTTTTCATTACTTCAATAATATCATCCTTTGTTGTTTCTTTATCAACAATACAATATTCTATCGACATATCATCTAACAGTTTTAAAGTTACTTCACCTTGGTAAATATGTTGTGGCTCATCATGTACACCTGGTTCTCCTCTCCAACCTATTACAAAAATAGTTGGAATAGCATATACTTTATCATTTAATAATGAGGCCACAGGATTAATTATATTTCCTTCTCCACTATTTTGCATATATACTACTGGTATTTTACCTGTTGCTAGATGATAGCCTGCTGCAAGTCCAACAGCATTGCCTTCATTAGCAGCAATAATATGGTGTTTAGAATCGATACCATATGTGTTCATTAAATAATTGCATAATGCTTTTAATTGTGAATCTGGAACACCAGTATAAAAATCTTTATTAATTACATTAACAAAATCAATTACTTCCATTATCGTTCACCTTCTATTTCCTTAAATAAAATTGTATATATTTTCTTGATATCCTCTTTATTTAACTTATATGGATTATTTTTTAACCGATCAACATTTACATTATTGACTAATTCATCAATGTCTTTTTTATTATAATCCAATTTAAACAATTCTAGTTTTATTAATAAATCTTTTAAAAATGTCTTTAATTCATCTAAATTACTTAGATGCAAAACACTAGATAAATCATTAAATATCTCAATTAAATTTTCATCATTTGAATTATTAATCATATATGGTAATAAAACACTATTTATGAGCATTGTCGCAAGTCCATGTGGTATATGATACAAACTTGTTATTTTGTAAGCTAATGCATGTCCCGCAGTTGTTTGAGTAATATTAATTGCTCGTCCAGCATAAAAAGAGGCAAGAAACATCTCATCATATGTACTATCATCATTGTTTAAATAATTATTCATATTATATAAAACCAAATTAATTGCTTTTTTAGAATATTCTATGCTTTCTTCATTTCTGTTTATTGACCAAAAGGATTCTATACTATGACTCAAGGTATCTAATAATGTTGCCTTTTTTTGATAAATAGGCAACGTTTTGAGAAAACTACTATCAAAAAAAACAACTTTTGGTATTATACTTTCACTTGTAATAGATTGTTTTTGGTTATTATAATAAATAACCGAATATTTTGTTTGCTCACTTCCAGTTCCAGCAGTTGTAGGACATACAATTAAAGTAATATCATTATCTTTGATAGTTTGATCAAGATAGTTTATACTTTTATCCATAGTGCAAAATGCTTTAATACATTTTGCAACATCAATACAACTACCACCACCAATAGCCATTATTACCTTTGAATTACTATCTATGAAACAATCTATCCCTTTTTCCACCTCTTCATATTTTGGATTAGGAGTAAAATCACGAAAAATTGTAACTTTATAATTCTCTTTTAAATATTTAACTAAGAACGGCTCATATTCATAATCATAGACAACAAGAAAAAAATTATTAATATTATTATTTTTAAAATACTCTTTCAATTCTTTATAATTATTTTCCCCTTTTATTATTATACTACCCATTCTAATAATCCTCTGGTATTAAAGTAATTATCTCTTTTATCGAAATGCAATCATCATCAACTTCTTTCGCACGATGATTTGTTAATATTTTCTTTGCAACATTTTGCATAGCAGGAAAACCTGCTCTTATTAGTTGATTTGCATAAATAACAATATTAACTCCTATTTCTTTAAATTCTTCCTCATAAACTGTATTAAACGATGTTGGAACTACAACAATAGGAGTTTTATCATTTTTCTTTCTAAAACTCTTAACAAAAGTAATGATTTCAGCTGGATCTTTTTTTCTACTATGAATCATAATTGCATCTGCTCCAGCATCAACAAAGGCAAAAGCTCTTTTTAACGCATCATCCATACCTTGTTCTAGAATAAGACTCTCAATTCTAGCACAAATCATAAAGTCTTTACTTTTTTGTGCATTCTTTCCAGCTTTAATCTTTTCACAAAAATTTTCAATTGAATCTTGTTGTTGCTTTACTTCTGTACCGAATAATGAATTCTTTTTTAATCCCATTTTATCTTCGATAATAATCATAGATACACCCATACGTTCAAGGGTTCTAACTGTATAAACAAAATGCTCTTTTAACCCCCCTGTATCACCATCAAAAATAATTGGTTTAGTAGTTACCTCCATAATATCATCTATTGTTCTAAAACGACTTGTCATGTCAACAAGTTCAATATCTGGTTTACCTTTGTCTGTTGAATCACATAAAGAACTGATCCACATCGCATCAAATTCTTTTAATCCTCCGCTATCAGGAACTTTTGTTGTTTCGACAATTAGACCAGTTAAACCACTATGAGCTTCCATTGCAGTAATTAAACCTTTCATTGCTAGAGCTTTTTTTAACCTTGCTCTACGAAAATCTGGTAGAGATAACTGTATTCTAGATAAATTATCTATATCTTTATATTTTTGATCATCAGAATAAGAATACTCTATTAATTCTCCCCCATATGTTTCTAATACTTCTAAAACTTCATCACGAACTGGCTTTTGAAATCCAATCTTCCAATTATCACCATGTACTACATAATCAGGTTTAATCTTTAACAAATTTTTCTTATAACTTAATGTTTTTTGCTCTACTACTCGATATACCCCATTGATGTTTTCGTATAGTGTTTTACGCTCTTCAAATGGTATTAAAGGAAATCTTTTGTAACTAGATACTGCCTCATCAGATAAAACCCCAATAATTAATTTTCCTAATTTTGATGCCTTATTTATAATTTTTATATGTCCCCCATGAATTACATCAGTAGACATACACATATAAACTATTTTTTCTTTTTCCATTATTTTTCCTCCATAATTCTCTTTCTCATAATTTTTAAATCTTCTAAATTGTCTATTTCTCCACACAATTTATTTTCAATATCTAATGGATATAAATCTAGTTTAATACTTACATCATTTAATGCATTTTCAGCATAACAATTATCTTTGCCTTGATTGATATAATTATTAATACTATTCAACCAAAGTATCCAATCTTTCTTTTCTAATTTATAAAGCGGTTGACATGAATACGCATCATCAAAAAATTCTATTCCTATTTTACTTACTTTATTATTCACAACTACGGCCTTAAAATCCTTTTCAGGGAGCGAAAGCGAGCTACTGATAACTACGCAACTAGTATTATTTGAAATAACACTTTTCAAAACCTCATTGCTAAAAACTAGATCTCCATGCATAAGAATAATATCATCTAATAGATTATCTCTTGCTCTATATATTGAATAAATATAATTTGTTTTATCATATAAAGGATTATTAACAAAAACAATATTTAATTCAAGTTCTAATGATTGACAATAGTCAATTAAATCCTGTTCAAATGGTCCAGTGGTAATTACAACATCATTAATACCATTTTTTTTAAGAAGTTTTAATTGCCTCGATAAAATAGTTTCTTCATCATATATTTTTGTCATACATTTGGGATGATTTTTGGTTTCCTCTCCCATTCTTTTACCTAACCCTGAATTTAATATCAATGCTCTCATTTTTTATCATAACCTCCAATTTCTTATTTTAGTAAATGATAGATTTTTTGTAAAGCAATAACGTAAAACAAATCATTACAAAATCTAATTAAAAATAAAACCACAATTCATCAATGTAAAAATCATGGTTTTATTATTTTAACAAATTATCCTATTTTAATACTTCTTCAATTTTTGCTTTTGCAACTTCAATTGATTCTTGATCTGGTATCATAACATACAATTGTTGTTTAGGGAAAGAATATGTATAATTCATTGAATCAGTTCCTGTTACATTTGCTGATTCAAATTCCCATCCACGCATATCATTTAATTGAAATTGAATTAATGAAGTAATATTATCTGTTGATAAATCTGTTTCAAATGATTTATTTAAAGCAGATAATATTTTATCATAGTTTGATAACAAACTCTTTGATGAACTTAATTTATCAATAATTAATTGAATAACTTGTTGTTGATTTTCACCTCTATGTCTATCACCTGTAGAATATGCATGACGTTCTCTTGCAAAAGCAAGGGCACATTTACCATTGACTTTATTATCTCCTGGTTTAATAACACAATTCCTATCAGTCCAACATCTAAATGAATAGTTAACATCACTGTTAATGGTTAATCCGCCTACTGCATCCACTAGTTTTATTACAGCATTAAAGTTTACTCGTGCATAATAATCAACTTCAATCCCAAATATATCTTGCATAGTTGCTCTTGATAAAGCTACACCGCCATTAATACCTGCATGAGTTAATTTATCTTTTAATCCTGTTTTTCCGTGTAGTTGTACATAATAATCACGAGGAACATTAACCATTAATATTTTTCTAGTTTTTGGATTAACAACAAGTAACATATTTACATCACTTAAGCTTCTTGAAGGCATTTTGTCAGTTCTTGTATCAATTCCACTTAAATACACTATAAATGGTTTTTTCGTAATATCTTCTTTATTTTCTTTCACTTCAATTTTCTTTACCAGTTCAATCTTATCAAGTATTTTATATTTTTCTTCTTTTTCTTGTTCTTCTGGTAAATCAACTTTATTATCAGTTGATTCATTAATATCATCAGAGTTTTCCTCTTCAATAATTGATTCATAACTTGATTGGTTAATTAGTATTATTTTTTCTTTATCATTATCTATTGTTTCAATCAATTCAGAATAGTTTTCTACTTCATCTAGAATAACATGAACTTTGTTATCAACACTTTGTTTTAATTTATCAAAATCATCAACATCATTATAGTAATATACCACTTTGTTTTCAATATCAGCAACACTCTGATATTCACTGTCTTTATTTACAACAAGATAATAGTAGTCGGTTGTTTCTTCTACTTTCATTCCGACATCTAAGAAGTGATACATTTGATTAAGTCTATAGACTCCATATCCTTCTACGGCAACAATAAGTATAAATAAGATATCAAATACTATTAATATCCATATCTTTATTTTTTTATTAAATGCAAAGAATAAAAATAATAATTCTAATATTCCTAATACTCCAACAATTAAATAGAAATATTTAGCTGGAAGTACATTCATTCTTTTTAAAAATATAATAAATACAACTAAAATTAATAAAGCAATTATACTTAAAGTTTTAGTTAATACTCTAATTTCTTTTTTGTTTTTTGTTTTTGTCTTACTCATATTATCTCCTAACTATTCTCTTTTAATCCTCTTTTATAGCCCCTTCTATATACAAAATAGTAAGAACCATAAAATAGTATTCCTGTAATTCCACCTGCAGTATCAATTAACACATCTTTTACCGCACCAGTTCTTCCATCAACAAAAGTTTGATGGAATTCATCAAAACTTGCTGCTAGAATAACCAAAACAAGTGCTATTATAGCAGAAATTACATATTTCTTGTTATGAAACAAATAATTTGTCACAAAAATTATCATAAAAGCAAGAACAAAGAATACACTTGCGTGCATTACTTTTCTCAAAGGTCTATTCAATAATTGACTTGCTTTCTCTAATTTTGTTTCATCTGGATGAGAATCGGTTATGCCATATTTATTAGTTACTTCTAATGTGTCTTCAATAAACACACCAATTATTCCTGAACTTTTCCCATTTGAATTGCTGGTATTCATGGAACTTAATTTATAAATCCCTCCAATCCATAATAATACAAGACAAACTAGAACAATTACAACAATAACCCTCTTATTTTTCATTTTTATCACCTAATTAATTGAAACGCTCTTTGAATTAATATGAACTTCAATGTATGTACGGCCATCATTAACATCTATTTCTTTACCATTCTCATAATAATACTTACTTTTACCATAACGAGAATCTTTCTTCCATGTAATTGGCACATATTTCCCATTAGTTATATAATAACCTTTTCCTGTTCCTGTTGTTTTCAAATTCCAATAGTAATTATCAGGCATTACACTGTAAGGAATTTTTACAATTATTATATTCTTAGTTGTAAATGCTTCTTTAGTATTATGATCTTTAGCAGTAGAACCATTAACTACTCTTGTATACATTTTTGTTTTAGAATCATAATTGAATTTTGTAGTAACACTTCCATAAGGAACCGATACAGTATTTGCTGGTTTGTTACCATCAATACTTCCTAAATCAATTTCTGTTTCACTATAATTTAACAACTGACTTTTATCACTTGTTTTTCTATATTTTTGAACATTTGTTGTAAAATTATCTAATTTTTGAAAACTAGTATAAGCAGTATGCTCACGAGCTAATTTTTCAGGATTATTTCTCCAAAAAGCGCTTGCCCAAACGCTTTCATTTCCATTTAAATATTCATAATGACCTGCTTTTGCTTCTTTCGGGAATTCATCTCTTGCATAATGACTCCATCCAAAACAAACTAATATAGCATCACTTTCTGTAGAATAATCAGAAAAATTATGTCGGCAACTTCTAATTGTACCAACAGTCAAATCTTTAACATCTCTAAACAGCGCTATTAATCTTGATGTATATCCTTCTGTTGGTAATTCATAAACAATATATGCTTTATTTAATCCTTCTTGAACTTTTATTGCTACTGGCGTATTATTAATTACAATAGCATATGGTCTACTATTGGTTGTAGTATCAAAAATTTTATATTTACTAACAACTGGCTTAGGAGGATCATCCTGCTTAGTTGGCTCTGTTGTATTATTTGTTGGTATATTTTCTTTATCATCACCAAAAAACAAATTTGGGAAAACCAACATTCCTACAACTACGAGAATTGCAACTATAAATAAATAAGGTACAATATTAGCAAAACCACTTTTTTTTCCAACTTTCGTTTTACTCATATTTATATCATCTTTTTTTTCAGAAATATCATTAGTATTCATATAACACCTCTTCACATATATTATTATATATATGTATATATATTTACATACTATATTATAAAACAAATTACCTAAAATTCATATAGGTAATTTGTTTTTTTTATAACTCTATTTCAAATGCTCTTTTTATTACATCATCCATATCATAATATTTATATTCGGCAAGTCTTCCACCAAATATAACATTTTTCTCTTTTTCTGCAAGTTTTCGATAATCTTCTGCTAATTTATTGTTTTTATCATCGTTTATTACATAATAAGCTTCTTTACTAGGATCCCAATCATCTGGATATTCAAAAGTAACAACTGTTTTATTATCTCCACTCATAAATTCAAAATGCTTATGTTCTATTACTCTTGTATAATCTACTTCCCTACCCGTATAATTAACAACTGCATTCCCCTGATAATTATCAACATCCATTACTTTTGTATCAAATCTTAAACTACGATATTCAAGTCTTCCTAATTTACAATCATAAAATTCATCAATCATACCAGTATATACAATTTTCTTAGCCATTTTCATATATTCTTCTTTTTTATCGAAGAAATTTTCATTAAGTCTTACTTCAATACCATCTAAAATACCTTCAACAAGTTTTGTATATCCACCTATTGGTACACCCTGATATCTATCATTAAAATAATTATTATCGTATGTTAATCTAACTGGCAATCTTTTAATGATAAAAGCAGGTAAATCTTTACAATCTCTATTCCATTGTTTTTCTGTATAACCTTTAATTAGTTTTTCATATATTGTTCTTCCAACTAAAGAAATAGCTTGTTCTTCAAGATTTTCTGGATTTTTTCCTGCCATTTCCTTCTTTTCTTCTTCAATATGTCTTACTGCATCTTCTGGAAATACTACATCATCCCACATTTTACTAAAAGTATTCATATTAAAAGGCATATTATATATTTCGTTCTTAAATCTTGCTATTGGACTATTTGTATACCTATTAAATTCAACAAAAGAGTTTACAAAATCCCAAACATCTTTATAATCAGTATGAAAAATATGTGCACCATATTTATGAACATTTATTCCTTCAATATTTTCAGTATAAACATTTCCTCCAATATGATCACGTTTATCAATTACCAATACCTTTTTACCTTCTTTTTTTAGTCTGTTAGCAACAGTTGCACCAAATAGACCTGCTCCTACTATTAAATAATCATATTTCATTTTCTTCTCCTCATTTTTTACAATATTAAAAATCTATAATCCAATAACTTTTACATCAACACCTAAAGAGGCAATTTGCTTTTTTAAAATATCTAATTCCTCATCTGTTATTTTCTCAAATTTATTTATCTTTTTATTTAAAAGTCTATATTTATTATCACCCAAATTATGTATTCGAAACAATTCTATTGTTTTAATTTTATATTTTTTTATAAAAGCAAATAATTCAGCAATATTATCGTTAGTATATGTTATATTTTTAACTAATGGCATTCTAAAAATAATATTTACATTATTCTTTATAAGTTTTTCAATATTTCTTAAATATACTTTATTATTAATACCAATTAAATCTTGGGTTTTGAAATCAAGTATTTTAATATCAATATAATAATAGTCAACATATTTTAAAGCAATATCAACAAAATCACTACTTACATTTAATGCACTTTCTACACATATACTAATATTTTTATCCTTTAATTTTTTTAGCAATGGCTCAATTTTTTTAAACTGGAGTAAACATTCCCCGCCTGAGAAAGTTACACCACCATCTTTGTCATAAAAATCTTTATCTTTTAATATTTCTTTTTCCAATTCATCAAGTGTGATTTCATATCCAAAATATTTAATTTGCCCATTCTCTACATATTTTTGAATATCAAAACTAATATTTTCAGGGTTAGAACACCATGGACATTTTAAATTGCACCCTTTAAAAAAAACTGTAGTTCTAATTCCAGGACCATCTTGTAAACAAAATCTTTGGATATTACTTACTATAACCTTCACTTTTTAATGCCCTTTCTATTAAATAATCTTTATACTCATCTGGTAAATCTTTAAAATATGCACTAAATCCCCATACTCTAACAATAAGATTTGGAAATTTTTCTGGATTTTGTCTTGCTTCTATTAGCGTTTTACTATTAACAACATTCATTTGCATTTCAAAAAATCCTTTTTTAATGCTCAATGTGATAAAATCTACAAATTTTTCAAAATTATCTTTAATAAAATTAGGTGACACAAAAAAGTCTACTACATTTCCATTAAATCTATTTTCATTGTAATCTAGTTTCGATGCAAAATTAATTAATTCAGTATAGCCATTTGATATATCACTAGAAATGTGAACTCCAAATGGTTCGTTATTCTTTCGACCATCAAATGTTGCAGGAAAATTTCTTGATTCATCAATGTATGATGGAGCACTTAATCCAAATTTATATTTTCCACCAAGTGGGTTAACCATATTTAAGGCCTTACTTGTAAATTTAATTATATCATTTGTTAATTCAATAACTTCATCATAATCACTACCATATTTAAACAAGACATCATTTTTAATATCATTTATTAAATTTTCATTATCTACATAATTGTTTAGTCTAATATTATTCAATTCTATCAAACTATATTTTTTTTTATCAAAAACTATTGTTTTTAATGAAAATAATGAATTAATCGTATTTGAAAGGCCAACACCGGTAAAACCATAATTGTTATATTTTGCACCACCACAGGAAATATCTTTTTCCCTCTCTATACATTCATCTGTAAACAATGACAACAGTAAATCTTTACCAAATTTTATTGTATCAATATCATTTATAAAATTATTTAAATAGATGTTCAAATATTCTTTATATTTTTCAACAAAATCTTTAAATGAATTAATTTCATTTAAATCCTCTTTACATAACATTTCATTTAAAGGATTGGCAAAACATATGGATCTTATATTATTCTGATCAAATGACTTTCCAGTTATAAATGGTTCCCAACATGCAGCTGTTCCATAATCATAAACTTCATTCTTATCGAATCCATATTCAACAAGTTTATCAATAATTATATCATCATTCGCAAATAATGGACAACCAATTCCTGTAGCAATACAATCTATTGATTTTTCAATTAAATCTCGTGGAGTTTTAGTGCTTACTCTTAACAACAATTTTGGATCAGGCTCATTTAACTCTTTAATTAAATCAATAAACATATATGTTAAATCATTACAACAATAATTATCTTTGTTATCTTTTCCACCTATAATTATTATTTGCCCTGTATCACCAGCCAAAGAATTACTCTTGTAATAATAATCATTGTGCAATACAATTAAAAATTCTTTTAATAATTTATATGCATCATCTTTTGTTAATTTCTTTTCTTTTACATCATTTATATAATATTTTTCTAAAAGTATATCTAATCTCCCAAGTCCATTTAAATAATGACCAGTTTGCCACATAAGTTGATTAAAAAATAATATTCTCTGAAGTGCATCAAAAAATGAAGATGCTTTTCTATCTTTTATACCATATAGAGAATTTTTAATTACCTCGTCTTCACATAAATCTATTTCTCTATCTATAAGTATGTTAATTGATTCAATTAATTCTTTCAGTTCTTTATGATAATCATCATTAGTCAGTTCTTTAGCAAAATCATTCAATGAATAGTTCAAAACTTTTGAATAATCTAACATTAAATTAGCAATAACATCACCATCATATAAATATGATTTATAATAATCTAACGAGTAAAAAAAGTATTCTGATTTATTACATAAGTTTATATTTGCAAATAATTTTTTATATGATGAATACATTTTACAATTACATATCAATTTTAAAATCGTATTATTATCAATTTTCTTTTTATTTAAACTCTTTATATATCTCAAATAATTTAGGTTTTTATACCCAATACTTTTTTTTATTATACTTTTGATATTACTCATATGATTACCTCCTTATTATTCTATTATTTATTCTTCTAATTAATAGATATTAATTACTCTTTTCTATTATCTTAAAATATTCATTTTCTATTTCTTTTACATATTTTTTTCTATCATATTCTAAGATTTCATTCGTTTGAATATCTCTTTTGATTGAATTATCATTATATAAATTTATTATTTTATTTGCCCAATCTTCTATAGGAGCATCTAATGGTATATAAATAACATTTTTATTAATTTTGCATTCCAAAGTAATATTTTCTGAAAAAACACAAGGTAAACTATTTGCCTGTGATTCAACTGCAGTTAATGGAAATCCTTCGTAAATAGATGGTAAAACAAAGACATCAAAAATATTTATTATTTCATCAACATTATCTTTTCTTCCAAGAATAATAACATTTTCAATTTTTTCTAATTCTATAATATTTTTAATATTATCCATTAATGGACCATCACCAAGTAAAACCAAGAACGAATCTTTTTTTATACTATTAATTTTTTTGAACACTTTCAACAAAAACTCATGATTTTTTTCTTTGGACATTCTACCAATAGTACCAATGACAAATGAATTATCACCTATTTTATATTCTTTTCGATATTTATTCCTTTTTTCTAGACTAAATTTGTATTTTTTAATATCTATTGTATTTTTTACTATTTTGCACTTTTCATCTACTAATTTTTTTGGAAATTTCCAATAGGCAGCATTTTTTGAGCAAGACCAACAATAATCAGCATATTTATTGAAATAATGAGCAAAAACGCTTTTTACAACTCTATGTTTAAAACTATTAAAACCAGTTGCATGTGAATGTACAATGACATTCTTCGCACCATATTTTTTAGCTAACTTTGCTCCAATAGCCAAGCAAAATGTACTTCCAGAATTTATGTGAACTATATCATACTTTTTTCCATACATTTTCAAAAATCTTTTTGTATTTTTATAAAAATCTTTTTTACTACCCTTCTCATTCTCAAATTTCCCATCATAAGAGTAAATCTTTCCATTTTCTTTTTTTACAGCTTCTTCAATTAATTCATTTTTGGAAACATATGGTGTGAATAAATCTATAACCATTTTATTATTATCTATTGAATTAAGTATATTCAACGTATAAGTTTCCTGTCCTCCCATATTAATCCATTCACCATACATATATAGAATTCTTTTTTTATTATATGGAGCGTATTCTATTGGTGGATTAAATTTTTTACCAATTTTTGACGCACTATTAATAATATTAATCTTTTCTTTTTTATTGTTTGAATTAGATCTTAATACTTTAAATTTATGATATCTTATTTTCAAAAAATAATATAATCTTCCAACTAATCCTTCTCTTTTAAATATATACCTTTCATTTCTATAAGAATAATTGTATCTACTTAAATTTTCACTTTCATCAATTGCAATATTAGAACCAATATTATTCTTAGATTTATGCGTAACTACACTATCATTAACTAAATAACAATTATATTTCCTAGATATTCGTCTAGAATATTCTAAATCATCTGCCCAAATAAAAAAATCAGTAATCGGAAATCCGACTTCGTTAATTACGCTTATAGGCACTAAAAAAGAAACAAATGTAGCCATAATTATATTTATTCTATTCGTATTCCAATCATCATTTTTTTTAAATAAACTGTTTTTTTGAATATTCATTTTACATATTGTATTATCTTTCCATAAAACTTTACTTGATAAAAATCCAAAATCATAGTTTAAATTTTTAGCATGATTCATTAATTGTTTTAGCGAATCTTTATGAACTATACAATCATCGTCCATAAGCCATACAAAATCACAACCACTATCATATGCTTTTTTCATTCCATAATTGAATCCACCAGCACCACCTAAGTTTTCACCAGTATTATAGTATTTTATCTTATTCTTATACTTTTCTATACTCTTTTCAGTTCCATCTGTACTAGCATTATCAATTACTAATATTTCACAATTGTCATAATTTTGATTCAATAAGGCATCAATACATTCTGTTAATAATTCCTTTCTATTATAAGTTACAACGACAGCAGCAACTTTTTTACAATTAGAAACTTTTTCCATATTTTTTACCAAAAAACTTTGCTTTTAAAAAACTAGTCCCTTTCTTCCACCAATTTACTTTTTCCATACTAATAACTTTAACTTCTTTATAATTATATCCTTTTGTATTTAACCAAACATCAAATAATAATTCTGATACTCTACCATAGAATCTAGCATGAAAACTATCATATTTAGTATTATCAATACGTTTTTCTAATTCAAATAGAATATCAAATAACCATGTACAATACTCATTTAACTTGTCTTTTTTCATTATAAACATATTGAACATATGAGCACTAGTTCTTTTTTTCAATTTATCAAACTCAAAAAGATAATTCGGATATTTTTCTTCAATTATTTTTCTAGTTTCGTCAAGAGGCTCAATATACATTGTATGCTTATAATGACCATATAAGTTTTCAATATAATACTTCCTTTTCTTCGGTGTAATAATATCAAAATCTTTAAATATTAAGTCTGCTTCATTTAATGTTAAAACACTACTAAACAAATCTTTTTTATTAATTTTTTTTGATGCAAAATGTCTTCTATAATGTGCTAATCCAATATAATCGGCATTTAAGTTTTTCCACGCCCAATATAATCCAGTTAATTCGCAAAAAAAAGGATTCTTTTCAGATATATTGTCTTTTGTATTATCTCCCTTGTATCCAATACTATCTTTTCCTTCCGCTCCTACATGAATAGGCATATACATTTTATCATTTGGCATTTGATATTTTTTATGTGTTGCAACAATAACTTTTATTTTTTTCATAAAACCTCTTCCTTACAAATAAATTTTAACATAGAGTTCTTCTATTCAACAAGTCAGTTTGCATATTTAATAAAAAAATGCTTCTTAAAGAAGCATTTTTATTATAAGTTTTATTTTGTAATTTGCTTTTTCGTTATTTTCTTATTATCAAGAAGATCTAAATTACATGCAATTCCAACAATTAAATAAAATCCTGCAAAAAGTAACGTATCAAAAATTCCAAGTATTAATGTAATTATCAACGATACTAAAACAACACTTGCATATTTATTGTTCTTATTCTTATTTAAGCAATCTACTGTTATATATATTATGGCGCCAAAAAGAACAAAACCAATAAATCCAAATCTATATAAAATATCAACAAAAGTATTATGAGCATGATTAACAGCATATACATCAGATACATATTTTCTAAAAAAAGACATATCAGATGCCTCTGATTGCATTCCTATTCCAAATAAGAAATGTCCTGTTGATATATTATCGAAAACAGCATCCCAAATCAAAACTCTTCCACTTAAATGTGGAAATTTTCCTATCATGGTTAATAACTTATTAAAAGCATATGATAGCCTAAATCTCACAATAAAAATATCAAATAAGAAAATTGAATTAATTATTAAATTCGTTTTTTTCATTATTTTGAATTTAGGAATGAATAAAGGGATAAGCCAAATAAGGAAAGTAATCATAGCTGCAACAGTATTTACAGCTAGTAATGATAATTCCATTAGACAAAAGACTATAATACTTTGCTTAGTGATTTTACCATTTTCATTAATATCAACCAATGCCTCAGTAAGCATCCACGATAAATATGTAAAGACAAATCTATTATCTATTCCATAAAAATATATAAATCTACTTTCTGGTGAGAAAAAACTAATAATGATTGTAATAAAATTAATAATAAAACATAACCTAAAATATATATTTAAACATTTTAAGCTTGTAAATAGAGACTTATTATATATAAGCATCTCAACAATCATCAACACAATAACTGATGTGATAGCCGGTCCAATAAATCTCATTAGATCTCCATTATTAAAAAAAGTAATTAAAAAACAAACAAATTGATATAAGCATACAAGTATTATTATTTTTGATCTCGAATAATTACTATTTTTGTACTTATATAGAAAGTACTTAATAAATATAATACCTGAAACTAATAATTTTAGATAATCATAAATAGTATCAATAAAAACATACTTACTCTCTTTGAATAATCCTGGTTCAAAGAAAAGTATTAAAGTAAAAATGCAAACCATAGTAAAAAAAATATCTTTTTGTTTATTTTTAATCTTCATATTCTCACAACCTTTCTAAGATATTAGACAATTGTTTATTAAAAGTAAATAAAATTTGCTATTTATTTGCCTTTTTTCGTGAAAAAATATCAATAAATAACTCTTTATTAGCAATTAATGAAAAAGCAATCATATATATAATCAATAAAATATTCAATATCTTTATTCGATATATATAACTAAATGATATTAAAATGACATTTATTAGCAATATATAAATATACTTTTTGGGATACTCTAATTTATGAATCTTATTTATTTCATAATTTCTAACAACAAATATGATAATATAAGATATTAATGTTGATATTGATGCAGCATATAAACCAATTAATCTAATAAATACTAAGTTAATTATTATGTTTACAATAGCTCCTATAATTGTTGTCCTACCAATAAT
>JAEEGL012500067.1_pt1 | contig 15846 bp, 12 predicted proteins | sample 9134231 | NCBI WGS metagenome assembly JAEEGL01 (sample SAMN16246548, study PRJNA631951) | gut metagenome | biome: gut microbiome; feature: rumen; material: fiber-attached | host: Bos | place: Iran: Karaj | collected 2018-10
CTTCGGGCTGCTGAAGAGCACCGCCGCGCCCAGGGACGGCTACTATGCCTTCGTCTGCGAAGAATGCGCCCCCGGCTTCGCCCATTACGGGTACGCCGCCGAGGCGGCGGCGCTGGAGCGGGCGGCGAAGGAGATCTATGAACGGCCTTGAGCTCTCCCGCGCCTTCTTCGAGGAGTGGGGCAGGCCCATGCTGGAGCGGGAATTTGCCTCCCTGCTCCCCTATCTCGCCGCCGGACTCACCGGCAGCGGCTCGGAGTGCTTCGGCTACGACGACGAGGTATCCCGGGACCATGACTTTGAGCCCGGCTTCTGCCTCTTCCTCCCCGACGAGGAGATCGTGGACCGGCGGAGCGCCTTTCTGCTGGAGCGGGCCTACGCGAAGCTCCCCAGGGAGTTCCGGGGCGTTCGGCGGCCCGTCCTTCTGCCGGTGGGCGGCGCGCGGCGGGGCGTCCTGCGCCTGGGGGAGTTCTTCGAGGAGAAGACCGGCTCCCGGGACGGGGCCCTCACGCCGGAGGGGTGGCTGTCCGTCCCGGAGGCGTCTCTGGCCGAGGCGGTGAACGGGGAAGTTTATTTCGACAATTACGGCGCGCTGACCCGGATCCGGGAGGCGCTGCGCCGTTACCCGGAGGACGTGCTTCGCAAGCGCCTGGCGGGGCAGCTGCTCCTCATGGCCCAGGCGGGGCAGTACAATTACCCCCGCTGCCTGCAGCACGGGGAGACGGGGGCGGCGCAGCTGGCCTCGGCGGAGTTCGTAAAAAGCGCCCTGTCGGCCCTGTTCCTCCTGGGACGGCGCTACCAGCCCTATTACAAGTGGGCCTTCCGGGCGCTCCGGGAGCTGCCGGGGACGGCGGGCGAGGCGGAGGCGCTGGAGCGCATCCTCTCCACGGGAAACAGCCAGGCGGAGGCGAAGGAAAAGACGGCGCTGATCGGGTCCGTCTGCCGCGGCGTTTTGGAACGCCTGACCGCGGAGGGTCTCAGCGATGCCTCCGGCGAAGAGCTGGAAGCCCACGCCTACGCGGTGAACGACGGGATCCAGGACCCGGTCCTTCGGACCATGCACATTCTGGCCGCCGTGTGAGGGCGGATCAAAAGATACGGGAGAAGAAAGAATGCAGTATCGGCGATTGGGAAAGACGGAGCTCCGGGTCAGCGAGATCGGCCTGGGGGCGGAGTGGCTGGAGCGGCACGACGAGGCGGAGTGCCGGGCGGTGATCCGCCGGGCTTCCGAGCAGGGGATCAACATCCTGGACTGCTGGATGTCGGAGCCGGGCGTCCGCACGAACATCGGCAAGGCCATTGCCGGGGAGAGGGAAAGGTGGATCATTCAGGGGCACGTGGGCTCCACCTGGCAGGGCGGGCAGTACGTCCGCAGCCGGGACGCGGCAGCCTGCCGGACCGCCTTTGAGGACCTTCTGCGGCGGCTGGACACCGATTACGTTGACCTGGGAATGATCCACTACGTGGACGCCCAGGAGGATTGGGAGGGCATCCTCCACGGACCTTATCTGGACTACGTCCTCTCTCTGAAGGAGAAGGGGACCATCCGGCACGTCGGCCTCTCCACCCACAATCCCCTGATCGCCATCCAGGCGGCGGAGAGCGGCTTTGTGGAGATGCTGCTGTTCAGCGTGAACCCGGCCTTCGACCTCATGCCCCCCACGGACGACATCGACAGGTATTTCGGGGACTACGAGGACGAGGCCATGGCGGGCATCGACCCGGTGCGGGTAAGGATGTACAAGCTCTGCGAGCAGAGGGACGTGGGCATCACCTGCATGAAGCCCTACGCCGGGGGAAGGCTCTTCGACGAAAAGCGCTCCCCCTTCGGCGCGGCGCTGACGCCGGTGCAGTGCATCCACTACTGCCTCACGAGGCCCGCCGTGGCCTCGGTCCTCTGCGGCTACGACACGCCGGAGCAGGTGGACGCCGCCGTCGCCTACGAGACGGCCTCTCAGGAGGAAAGGGACTACGCCGGCGTCCTGGCTCAGGCCCCGAAGCACAGCTTTGCCGGGGGCGAATGCACCTACTGCGGCCACTGCAAGCCCTGTCCCATGGACATCGACATCGCCATGGTGAACAAGCTCTACGACCTGGCGGTGATGCAGCCGACGCTCCCCGCCTCCCTGCGGGAGCACTACGCCGCCCTCCCCCGCCGGGCCGGGGACTGCGTGGGCTGCCGGGGCTGCGAGGAGCGCTGTCCCTTCGGGGTGAAGGTGGCCGCGCGGATGGAGAAGACGGCCGCGCTGTTCGGGGGGTAAAGCGGATCTCCCGGGAAATGCATCAGGGCATTTTCCGGGAGATCGTTCTTTGTCATGAAATGGAATAAAGAGCTGCATTGGATGCGGATCTGGCGAATAGTCGAAGGCAAATGAGAATCATTTGCGCCACAGATAAATCGTTCTCTTACTTCCCTCCACGGGTCGTTTTTCTTTCATCTGATAATATTGTCTGAAGGAAGCTTCGAAATGTGCCTCATCATAGTCAGGAAAGATATCCTCCCTTGTGGCAAGCAATACCTGTACCTGTGAATCATCCTTCGGTACAAATTCGATGATCAGGTTATCTGTTATCCTTGCGAGCCATGCGGTAATCCGCTCAAACGGAAGATTGTTGGAAATCGCCATGTGGTGGATTACCGCCAGCATCATGACGCAATCTGGCTTCTGCCTGTCACCGATGTTCTTCCTTTCCTCATTCGCAAACCCGATGGCGGGGCTTGGGGCAGACAGATCCAAAATAAGAGGCAGCATTTTTCGGTGCGACTTTTTTACCTCTTTCCAGTTGGCGCCGACCGCGTTTTCATCAATATCGAAAGCCACTGTGTGGGCACCGAGTTCGCTGGCGATCCGGCTGTAGCGCCCGTCGTTCGCGCCGAGATCCCACACGTTTTTCAGGGATTCGATGCTGCCAAGCAGTTCCTCGACGAGCTCTGCCTTGCGCTCGGCGGAGGCATACGAATAGTTGGTGTTAGAGTAGTAATCCCCCCACTCCGTTACGCTCCTCATCGGCTGCAGCTTTGCTGTGTCCTTCCGAAGCGAGTCACAGAACGCCGTCAACGTACTCTTTTTCATAGTAGCCGGTCGGACTAAACCCTTTTTCCCGTCATCGTTATGTCTGGCCACCGACCTTGCGTGGGCATGGATGTGCATCTGAGCGGCCATGCCGCCCCCCTTCAGGAGGGTGGAAGCGAGGTCGATGGGGATGCCGTCAATGAAAGACTGCATCAGTCTCCCAAGGCGAAAATCCACGTTCGCCATGAGCATCAGTGGAGCCATGAAGTGGCGGCAGTATTGCCCGTAGGCACCCCAAGGAGAACCATCCTGGTAGAGTTCGAAGGAGAGTGTGTCAATGAGGACGGCATACCCATTCAGGAATTGGATGTTATAAGCGCTGGCATCCTTCAGCACCATGCCGTATTCCAGCGCGAGGTTTTGGATGTCCATTGTGGCAAGGGCAGCGTCCTGATACTGCTCGAAGCACCACTCATAAGGATAGGAAATAAAGGGGATGCGCTTGGGCTGGATGACAAGGCCCCCTGCGGCGTCAAATCCGTCCAGGACGACTTCCTTATGAGCGACCATCAGCCGCCGGTCAATCAGCGCCTGATACAGTCCGGAATCCATCAGGTGTCGGTATTGCGGCAGATAAGCAGGACTGATCCACCGATAAACCTTGCCTTCCTGGGAGAAAACATAGCCTGACCTATCGCGGAAGGAAGCGTTATCCTTAATCATCGTCGATTTCCTCAAAAGTATCGTTGGCTTTTGTCTCTTCGGGAAGCGGACTCCCATCTGCGGGCGGCTGCTCAGTAGGGGCATTATCTCCCTTCTTTTTGAAGATCTTTTTCCGAAGACCGATGAAGAACGCACCGATCACGGGGATCGCGCCTATCAGGATCTGTATCAGCATCGACCCGGTTCCTGGATCAAAATACATGGTCAATCCTCCTCGTAGTAGTACAAATACTCGTAGTTTCCTTCACCGACATAATGATTTACAAGGTAGCGGGTGATGTCCAGCGGGTCAAGCGGTTCCGTCAGGGTCCCGTACTGCGGGGGAATGCGGACGGCGGAAATGGTGCTGAAGTTCATTTCCAGCATCTGCTCATCGGTAAAGCCCTGGGAAGCTAGGTCATTTCGACTAAAAGCGTGGATTCCATGATCTCCCTGAATGATGATCACAGCGTCAGGGTCCTTTTCTATGATGTAATCGACCATACCCAGCATAACCTTGACCGTGTACTTTTGCTGGGGGAGATACATCGAGACGATATGATCCGACTCCACATCCTGAGGAGTACCAGTCTCGTCGTATTTAAACGGAAAGTGCGGCATCAGATCCTGCAGATAAAGGATTTTGGGAGAATCTCTGTTTACGACGTCTTCCAGAATAGATGCCATGGTTAAGTCATAATGCTCAATTCCATCAACTACATAATCAATATCAGGATTGATATAGTCGATTGTTTCGTCCAGAGTAAGTGTCGTATCTCTAAATGTATGCTGCCAGATCGTCTGCTTCATATAATCCTGCAGGATCGTTAAAAGGCTATAATCTGACAACAAGTCTATGATACTTGAAATATGATCCTGTTCATTGATAAGGTCATATGAATAATCCTTATGTATCGTCTCAAGCCCGCGAACAATATCAAATAAAACGCAATATGTTTTATATCCATTTGTTTTGAGCGCTTCGAACAGCTCCAAATCAGAATAGGCTTCGTAGATATTAAAGTCAGGGTCCAGTCGCGATAGTCTTTCAAGATGTACCAGGCCGTCCATGGTACTAAACAGCGGTTCAAAAACCCCATCATATAAAGATGGGCTTGTCAAAACAGGTATTGCATAGGAAGTCCACCCCACATTCAGTGAGGCACTGGTATTGATCTCAAAACCACGCTCCAGGAGAGCGCCCATAAAAGCTTCCTGATCATCACCGAGTATGGATTCTACTGTCTCAAAACCCATCATGCCATCCATATGAAGCCAGTAGATATCCGGGTGATCCGTCTCTGCATCGACGATAAAACCGGTTTTCGGCCGGTACAACTCGGCCCTCCGATTCGAAGCATGGATGCTTTGGATTCCCGCAGCGGCAAAGTTGTAGAGAAACAGCATGCAAAGCACCCCGGCAAAGACTCCGCCGGTGAGGCCATCGAAATGAACCCGGAAGGTAAAGAACAAGGATATACCGAACAGGACGATTACAAGGAGCCAAAAGAAGACCTTGCTCGGGTACAGGTCAATGACATAGGGATATACCCAAAAGAGAACCCAGATCAGCAGCACCGGGCCAATGGCCAGTCGTTTGTCGCCCCTGAATGTGATGAACAGATAGATCGTTATGCTGAATACCGCCAGAAGAAAACAGAGCAACAGACAGTCAGTAAACCTGAAATTCACGGCGTTCAGAGAGACGTAGTGAAACAGCATGACGGACGGCATCAGCCCGGCAGCGCAGAGATAAAGGATCGCTTCTGCAATGGAGAGCGGGCTCTCTGTGCGTTTCTTCCCTTGGATAATCAGGAGAACAGCCCCGGCATAGAGGCAAAGGAAGCCAACCATTATCGGAATAGCATTTGCCAACGGCAGAAGAAGAACCTTTGACAGGAACCATTGTAATGCAAATGCGTACACAAGACCAGTCACAATTGAAATCGCGGTTATAGAGCCACGTTTAAGATTTTGATTTGTTTTCATTCTCATTATGCCGCTCCAAAAAATGCGCCCTAATGTGGCTTAAGTAAATCTTACGAGAATTCGACGTTCTTATACTGTCTAGTATGCAACGTCCCTAGTCTTCATCCCGCTTCCCCGAACATAGCGTCCCAATATGGCTTGATGACCTCTGACATGGGAACCCCGCTCTCGTACTGCTCCCACATCTCATCCGTGATGGCAAGACCATTCGGCAGTCCGTATTTCGCATCTGCAAGCGGCTCCCGGTCATACTCCTCCAGGAGGTCCTTCCTGAGAAAAACGGGGAGCAGTGCGTGGTAATTTTGGCTCTTCCAGATGTAGTTGACCTCGGGGGCAAATACCAGTGAATAGTCCAGCATAGAAACGGCATCCCCGTAAAGGGCATTCAGCTCTGGTCTGCCAATCAGAACCTCCGGGGATCCCTTTTCCCCGCCGGGCCGGGGACTGCGTGGGCTGCCGGGGCTGCGAGGAGCGCTGTCCCTTCGGGGTGAAGGTGGCCGAGAGGATGGAGAAGGCGGCCGCGCTGTTCGGGGGGTAAAGCGCGCTGTTCGCAGCGTCCGGCGTGCGCCACGAACGGCATTCCGGGAAATGAAAACAGCAACCGTTAAGGGGAACCGACGTTTCCGCCTCTCAACGGCTATGCTGTGTATTTGTGCGTTCAGACGAGTTCGGAGGAAACGCCGCTCATCCCCAGCTTTCGCTTTTATCCGCCGGGGTACGACTGTTGGATGCGGTCGTTCAGTGCGTCCACGGCCTCCTGCGCCTGCCGGACCGTGTTTTCGCCGGAAGAGGCGTCAGCGGAGCCCTTCATCCGCTCTGCATATAACTAATAATCTCTAATACAATACTTAGTTTTCGATCCCGAACAGTTCGTTAAACAAAGGCTCCAGGTATTCTTCTACTGGAATACCCGCTTCATAGGCCTCTTTTATCTTTTCAATAGAAATCATTCCGTTCAGAAACCCATATTTTGCATCTGACAACGGAGTCAAACCCTTCTCATCCAATAGCTCATTCCTTGCAAAAACCGGAAGTACAGCCCTTGCCTGCTTATCCTTCCATATATTTCCACATTCAAACGCCTCAACCAGAGAATAAGAGGAGTATGAAAAAGAATCACCATAAACCTGCTCAAGTTTCGGATAGCCGAAAATGAGATCAGGAGCGCCCGATTTTTTCCAATCATCAACCATAGAACGACTGACACTATAAGACGGGATTTTTCGATAGACAAACGCCTTGTTATCATCTCCGCTATTCAGATTATAAAAAATATTATGATCAAAGTAGGCTACGATGGGAATAGCGCTATCTATCCAATATGTATTTATATAATCGTCATGACCTTCATTATAATTTTCAACATTGATCACACCATTATTCCATCCGCTAAATAACGTACAATTCTCCAAGTCCTTCTCCCGAATAAAGGAAGCTACTGCCCGTCCGTAAGAATAATCCTGGCGGACTTCCTGTACAGAAGCACTTATGCTCCAATAAACCGGTACGAGAAGGCAAGCAATGCATAATACGGTCGTTGATTGCCTGATGAGGATTGCATCCTTCTCATTATGACATATTCTGCCTAATAAATTCTTTCCGATCTCGCCTTTATTCCTATCTCTACTATTATATTCGATCCAGAATACCAGGACTATCAGCACCAAGCCGATATGATGTGTTGAGAAATAAATCGTTGAAGAAAATAACGCAAATAAGCAATACGGAACTATGAGATACTTCAGACTTCTTTTTGAAGCACTACAAATCAATAATGTCCAAAACAGACAACCAAGCAAAGAACTACTCAATAACTCTGCAGTTGATATCGACATGGTTCTGATAGAAATCATTTCGATACCTAACCAGGAACCATTTAAAAGCGTTACATTCGGAATAAAGGTTAGAAAAGAACAAATCAGACCAACGAGAAGTGAATTGCCCCCAATCGCTTCCTTATTACTATATCCGTCCGCACGGGGAAATAAATCGATCACAAGCAAAACTGCTATGAAAAGCAAAATAAGCAATGCCTTTGTACGATGGTCAGAGAACAGTTCTTTGAAAAAACGAATCGCACCTTTTTCTTTCACTATTTCCAGAACAATACAAAATGAAATACCGGCTGCGAATATGATTCCATAAGCACTGCTCAGGCACAGCAGTACTTGCACTAATAATACACGCAATGGGTGCTCTTCACGTTCAGGCAAAAGCATTCCAAGCATGATCATCGCGAGAAACATAATGGAGTATGGCCTTACTATTACTCCATATTGATAGAAGAGAAAATAATGAAACGGCAAAAGGAGCCGGAAGATTCTTGGCAAATGAGATTTAAAAAGAATTAAGAAAACAGATGCAGAAGAGATCAGAAAACCCGTTACTTTAAGACCAACTTCATAAGGCACTCCCGTCTTAGCTGGAATAGAAAGGACCAAATGCCACAAAGGAGGATGTCCTTCATAAGGAGGAATAGAAAAAAGGATTTCTTTTAAGCTGGCACATTTTCCGATCTGCCACGAAAGTGCTTCATCATACCATGGCTCATGAAAAAAAGAAATCACACCGTAACCAAGAATAAAAACGGAGAAAACGGCCCATTCAAGAAGCTTTCCTCTAAGCAGTTTTTGCTTCATTCTTCTTCTCCACTCTCAAGTTGATATAAGGAAAACAATTCTTCAAGTCAACCAGAAGGATTCAACTACAATTATACTTAATAATTACAGCACTGCCGCATGTGTCAGAAAGAGGCATTAACTGTATTTTCTTTTCTTTACAAAACTGCCTCACCGCCTTTTTTGACCCCGGATACATTTTGTTCTGATAATCATGGACCAGAACATATCCACCCGGCGATAAGTATTCCCAAATAACATTTAAGCCGTTATAAATCGGTTGAAACAGGTCAAAATCGATACTGACAAATGAAAATGATTCATCAACTCCAACAAAGGAGTCTGGAAAATAGCCTTTTTTTATAATACAGTTTTCCCGAAACTTCATTTTTGATAATACGATATCTATAGTCGTATCTGAAAAATTCTCTCTCTCCGCAGTACTTCTCTCAGGTTCATCCTTCAAAAGATCTTTCTCAGAAAACCCTTCAAAAGTGTCAAATAAATATAGTTTCCTATCTGGAAAAGCTTGGTTGATCATTTTAGCGTAATCACCGCGAAACACGCCCAATTCGGCTACGGCTCCAGGGATACACTGCTCATATATCTCTCGGGAAATCAATTCCAACGTAGAATTTCTAACATAATCTCCATCACTGTATATGTAATTGCTTCGTTTGAAATATGTTGGAATAAGATCAAAGGAAAACACGCCTACTCTAACTATTCTGTTTATAAAGCCTGGCAATACTTTAACAAGCCTTCGCGCATTGTATTGAATTTTTGTGCGATACATATAGTGCTTCATTATTAAAATCTCCTAAACAATCAGAGAAAAGTATAGCAATACACTGGCAGCAGAATCTGGCTTTTTCTCATTTCAAATCAAGGCACAAAATGGAGCGACAAAACTTGCCAATCCGGAAAAGGGCTGTCTTTTCCGCTTCTGTCCAGTTACAAGTCCGGCATGATAGCCCGCTGGTTACATGCAGATGATAGCATCGAATACTTCATTCGTTATCCATTAAACATCGCATCCCAATAGGGCTTGATGACCTCCGACATGGGGATGCCACTCTCGTACTGCTCCCACATTTCATCCGTGATGGAAAAGCCGGTGACCATGCCGTATTTCGCGTCCAGGATCGGCTCCAGCTGGTACTCCTCCAGAAGGTCGTTCCTGAGAAAAATGGGAACGATGCCGTGGTAGTCCCGGTTCTTCCAGATATAATTGACCTCCGGTACCGCCACCAGAGCAAAGTCCGAGAGGAAGACGGCGTCCCCGTAAAGGGCGCTCAGCTCGGGTCTTCCCAGCAGGACCTCCGGGATCCCCTTCCCCCTCCAGGCCGCCATCATTTCCAGGCTCTCCTCATAAGAAGCCATGCGGTAGTGCATATAGGCTTCCCCGTCCCGACCGCCGCCCAAGTTCAGAAAAACGTTGTGATCCAGATACGCACAGACCAGGACCGGAAGACCGACCTCCCAGGTATTCAGATAGTCCTCGTGCCCGACGATCTCCGCGTAGCCTTCGGAGCTGTCCGCTCCCCAGGTGCAAAGGATCAGACGCTCGTCCAGGCCGTTGTCCTTCAGGAAAGCGGAAGCGGACCTGCCGTAGCTGTAGTCCAGCCGAAACTCCCGGATTGAGGCGCTGACCGTCCAATAGACCGGCATCAACAGGCAGGCCAGGGCGATCAGCGCCGACGCCTTTTGCAGCAGCTTCCGGTCCCGCTCCGTTTTGGCGATCCGGTCCAGCATGGCGCGGCCGAGCTGGAAGCGCTCTTCGTCCCTGGCGGCCAGCTCCAGCCAGAAGAGCAGGATCGTCAGCGCGATCCCGAGATGGTGGGAGCTGAAATAAGCCAGCGCGCCGAACAGGGCGAAAAGGACGTAGGGCAGAACGAAGAATTTCAGATCCCGCTTCGAGGCCGCGGCAACGATCAGCAGCCACAGCAGCACGCCGAACAGAGCGCAGGCCAGCAGACCCGGCAGCGGGACCGCCGCCTTCTGCAGCAGCAGGGTCTCCATCTCGAACCAGGGGCTGTTCGTCAGCAGGCAATCCCCCAAAAACGTAAAGAGCGCGCAGACCAGGCAGACGAGCGCGGAGTTCCGGCCGTCAGAAGATACGACCCAGGTATCCTCCCGGGGCAGGATCTCCAGGATCAGGAGGATCGCCAGAAGCAACAGAGCGCAGAGAGAAAGGGTCCTCGGATCCCGGAACAGCTCCCGGAACAGCTTGCCAAAACCCTTTTCCCGCCACAGCTCCCACACCATCCCCAGGGCGATGCCGCCGGAGATCACGATGCCGTAGGCGCTGGCGGCGCAGAGCAGCATCATGAGCAGGGCAAAGCGCCAGGGATGCTCATTACGGCTCGGGAACGTCTGCCCCATCAGGAGCATCAGCAGCAGCATCAGGCCGTAAGGCCGGACGACGACGCCGTACTGATAGAAGAAAAAGAAGGAGAAGGGCAGGAGCAGCCGGGCGATGCGGGGCAGGCGGGAGCGGAAGATCAGAAGCCCGGCGGAGGCGGCGGAGATCAGAAAACCGATGGATTTCAGCCCAGGTTCGAAGGGGACTCCCAGCTTCGCCGGGATCAGAAGGATCAGCCACCACAGGGGCGGATGGCCCTCGTAGTGGGGAACGGAAAAAAGCAGATCCCGCAGGGAGAGGCAACGGGCGAGCTGCCAGGCCTGGGCCTCGTCGAACCAGGGCTCGTGAAAGACCGTGACCACGCAGTACAGGGCGATGAAGATGACAAATACCCCGTACTCCAGCTTCTTCCCCGTTCTCAGCTTCGCCATCATACCTCTTTCTTCTCCTCGTGGTATTCCTTTTCCGTGTTCACGTTCCACAGGTCCTCCCTGCTCGCCTTCCCTTCCAGGCAGTCGACGGCGGTGAAGGCGGTGACCATGGAGTGGTCCATATTGTTGTATCGGTGCTGGCCGTTGCGGCCCAGGCAGTAGAGATTCTCAAAGCCGTTCAGCCACTCCGTCAGCTCTCCGATCCGCTCATAGGTATCGAAATAGGCGGGATAGGCCTTTTTCACCCGCTCCCGACAGGAATCCAGAATGGCGGTATCCTCCCCGATGACGCCGATCTTCTTCAGCTCGGAGATGCCCAGGCGGACGGTATCCTCCTCCGGCATGCTCCAGAACTCGTCCCCCTCCCGGCAGAAGTACTCCAGGCCGATCCACACGGTGTGCTCCGGGTCGGCCAGCATGGAGGGGGACCAGTGGTTGAAGATCTGGATGCGCCCCAGCTTCACCCCGGTGTCCTGCACGTAGATCCAGCAATCCGGCACGACGTTCCCCAGGGTGGGGATACTGGTCTCGTTGCGAAGCTTCAGCCTGTCCACCAAAAGGCCCACGGTGACGAAATCCCGGTAGGGCAGACCGGCGGCGACGGCGCTGAGCTCTCTATCCGCGCAGCCCAGGGCCGGGACCAGCTGATTGAGGGGCATGGTGCTGAAAAAGGCGTCCGCGCCATAGCGGCTCCCGTCGGCGCAGACCGCAGCCGTGATCCGCTCCCCTTCCCGCTCCAGGCGGACGACTTCCTTCCCCAGCTCCAGCTTCCCGCCCAGGGCCACAAACTGTTTGGCCACGGTCTCCCAAAGCTGTCCGGGGCCGAGCTTGGGGTAGTAGAATTCCTCGATCAGAGAGGTCTCCACGGTCTTTTTCCCGGGCAGAAGCTTTTGCAGCACGTTTTTCAGCAGCGCCGCCACGGAGACGCCCTTGACCCGCTGGGCCCCCCAATCGGCGGAGATCTCCCGGGGCGGGCGCCCCCATACCTTCTCGGTATAGCCCTCGAAGAACATGGAGTAGAGCTGCCGCCCGAAGCGGTTGACGTAGAAATTCTCCAGGCTGTCCTCCGGCAGCTTATGCACGCAGGAGGCCAGGTAGGAAAAACCGGCCTTCATGCTGGTGAGGAAGCCCATGTTGACGAAGGTCCGGGGCTTGAAGCTGACGGGATAATCGAAGAACTTTCCCCGGTAGTAGATGCGGCTCACCCGGTGGCGGATCAGGAAGACTTCGTCCGTCTTCTCCGGGTCGGGGCCGCCCGGAACGGTCCGCGCTTCCCGGCCCAGGGCCTTGTCGTCCTTCGCCGGGGCGCCCTGGTAAGGCAGGATGGCGTTCCACCAGGCCATGACCCGTCCGTCCTTGGAGAAGAAGCGGTGGCCCCCGATGTCGATGCGCTGGTCGTGATGTTTGACCGTCTTGGAAATGCCGCCGATGGCGGAGGTGGCCTCCAGGACCGTGACCCCATATCCTTTTCTGATCAGCTCCAGCCCGGCGGTGAGCCCCGCCGGACCCGCGCCGATGACGACGATGTCTCTCATAGAATCATCCCATCTCTTATGTATGAAACGGTATCAGGACACGAAGGAAAGAAACCCAGGTGAGCATTTCTATACACGGGAAAAGCCCTGTCCTGCCAGCCGGGACACGCGATAAAGCGCTTCCTCTCGTTTAGATACTGGTGAACCCCAGCTTCGCTAGCAGAAGCTGGGGTCCAATACTTTCCGGGAACCCTGTCATCCGATCTTTCCCGGAGAACCGAGACGACAGGGATCAAATCGAATCAGAAGTTAATTAGAAGGAAACGCCGCTCAGATAGGTGTTGCCGTGGGTGCCGTCGATCGTGAAATCGTAGACGACCTGGGTAGCACCAACCATATTGGCGCTGACCGAAACGCCGGCAACGACAGGATTGCCATTCTGCCAGTTAGCCTGGGTCTGGTTGGCCTTCAGGCCGCCGCCGGTAACAGTCACCTTGAAACCGGTAGCAGCAACGTCGCTGATTTTAGCAGAAGCGCCGCCGGAGATCGTCAGGGTCTCGTTATTCTTAATGTCAAGGGAGCCGTCGACCAGGCAGACAGCGATCTCAGCGTAGTAGTCACGGATGTTGGCAGCGTCGGTAGCCTCGCGGCTCTTCTCCAGCTGGCTGGTGAAAATGGGAATGGCGATGGCGACGAGGACGGCGATGATCGCAACGACGATCAGCAGCTCGGCCAGGGTGAAGCCCTTATTGTTCTTCTTCATTTAAAGCAATTTCTCCTTTCGGGTCTATGTTTCGCGCTTCGGGAACGAAGCGCTCCGCTTTCCGGGAAAAGCGGATCAGTTATTTCAAGCCTTCCGGGAAAGGCGAGAAATCAGTAAAGAGTCAAGAGCTGGCAGTGATCAGCCGAAGGGCGGTGGGAAAGGCCGCCGGACAAGCCGATGCCGGGAAATAACCATCTTGGGAAATCACTTTTAAGCAAGACGAATGTTAACACATTTGGAAACCAATTGCAATAGAGAATTGTAAATAAACAATGTCCAAATCCATGTTTTTACTGTATCGCGGCAGTATCGGCGAACAAACATGGCATAATAGCGAACGCAAGCGTTACAAGCTTTCTCTCACATCGCCCCGTACATCTCGAACATGGCCATATAGATGGCGATGACGATGAAGCCCGCGATGCCGGCGAGGCCCACCAGGAGAGCCGGTTCCAGTTTCTTCATGGCGGCGTCGGTGGCCATCTGGAGCTCGGCGTCGTAGTAGCCGGCGATGGTGTGGAGGGTGTCCTCCATCTCGCCGGTCTCCTCGCCCACGCTCACCATGTCCACCAGGATATCCGGCAGGCACTGATCCTCCCGCATGCTGGTCCCCAGGGCCTTGCCCTCCTCCAGCTTGCCGGTGAGCTTCCCCACCTCCAGGCTGATATGATAGTTGTCCAGGGTCTTGGAGGTGATGCCCACCGCCTTCGTCAGCGGCAGGCCCGCCCCCAGCATGGTGGCCATGGAGTTGGCGAACTGGCTGGCGGCGTTCAGCTCGTTGATGTTCCCCAGGACGGGAAGCTTCAGCCCCCACTGGGCGAGGCGGATGCGCCCCTCCTCCGTATTGCTGTAGAACTTGTAGGCGATGGCGATGATCACGGCGATGACCAGCAAAATGAGCCAGGAGCGCTGGAAGAAGTGGGAGATGCCGATGAGGATCCGGGTGATGAGGGGCAGCTCCGCGCCGTAATCCTCGAAGATGGCGGTGAACGTGGGTACCACCTTCACCATCAGCACGATGACCACGGCGATGGCGATGACCAGCACGAACGCGGGGTAGGCAAGGGCGCTGCGCACCTTGGCCCGCATCTTCACCTGCTTGTCAAAATGCTGGTACATGCTCTCGAAGGAGCGGTCGATGTTGCCGGATTCCTCGCCGGCGCGGATGGTCTCCACAAAGGTGGGGGGAAGGATCTTCTCTCCCCGCTCGGCAAAGGCGGCGGAGAGGCTGCGCCCCGCCTCCACGTCCTCGGCCACCTTGTTCAATATCTTCTTCAGGACCTTGTCGGTGGTCTTGTCCGCGATGAGCTGCACCGTCCGCGACACGGGGATGCCCGCCTTGAGGATGATGGCGAACTGGCTGCACATGACGGTGAAGGCCTTGGCGTTCAGCTTGTTGCCGCCGATCTCCATATTGAGGAAGCCGGTCTTGTCCTCGTCCACGGCATTGATCTTCAGGATGATGTCGCAGGTCTGCTTGATGCGGTCCACGGCGTCCAGCTCGTTGAAGCCCTCAATGATGCCGGAGACGGTTTCGCCGTTGTGGGAAACGGCGGAGTACTTATACGTGACCAATCACGATCACTTCCTTTCCGGGAAGAGTGGGGAATTCGGATGGGATCGCAAAATGAGGGAAACCAAGTGTGTGACGGCCCTCATCCGTCAGCCCTTCGGGCTGCCACCTTCCCCCAGGGGAAGGCAGCCGCTGCAGCGGGACGAGAGTTCAGATGGCGTTCTTCTTCACGTAGTCCTGGGAATGGGCGTAGTGAAGGGCGCTGTCCTTGGTGATCTGCCGGGAGCGCACCAGCTTCACCAGACACTGGTCCATGGTCTGGCCGCCGATGGCGGCGGAGGTGGCCACGGCGTTGGCGATCTGGGGGGTGTTGCCCGCCCGGATCAGGTTGCGGATGGCGTCCGTCACGATCATGAGCTCGCAGGCCAGGGCCCGGCCGCCGCCGATCCTGGGGATCAGCTGCTGGGTCAGCACCGCCGCCAGGGTCATGGAGAGCTGGAGACGGATCTGGGTCTGGGCGTCCGCCGGGAAGACCTGAACGATACGGTCCACCGCGTCGGAGGCGGAGCCGGTATGCAGCGTGCCGAAGACCAGGTGGCCCGTCTCGGCGGCGGTGATGGCCGTCTCGATGGTGTCCCGGTCGCGCATCTCGCCGATGAGGATCACGTTGGGGTCCTCCCGGAGGCTGGCCCGCAGGCCCTCGGAGAAGCTGCGGGTATCCTTCCCCACCTCCCGCTGGTTGATGGCGCAGAGGTCCGGTTTATAAATGTACTCCACCGGGTCCTCCAGGGTGACGATATGGTATTTGTACCGGTGGTTGATATAGTCCAGCATGGCGGCCAGGGTGGTGGATTTGCCGGAGCCGGTCTCGCCGGTGACCAGGACGATGCCCTTGTGCAGGGTGGTCAGGTCGATCACCGCCGGGGGCAGGCCCAGGTTCTCCAGCTTGGGGATCTCCTCCCGCAGGAGGCGCAGGGC
>JAEEGL010373137.1_pt1 | contig 15845 bp, 11 predicted proteins | sample 9134231 | NCBI WGS metagenome assembly JAEEGL01 (sample SAMN16246548, study PRJNA631951) | gut metagenome | biome: gut microbiome; feature: rumen; material: fiber-attached | host: Bos | place: Iran: Karaj | collected 2018-10
CCCCGCCGATGGCCGCGAGCAGCACCAGCAGGCTCATGATGGCGATGAACGCCGATCTTTTCAGTCCCTTGTTACGTTCCGTCATGAGAGGCCTCTATTTCTGATAGCCCACGAAGGAGAGCGAGATGTCCTTCAGCGTGGTGTTGGACAGAGAGCCGGTGCAGTCCTTGTCGCAGCCCTCGAGCCAGATGTAGACGTCGATCTCCACCGGGCTGTCGCCGCCCTTGAGCTGGCAGAGCATTTCGGAATTCTTTTTCAGCGTGACGGTGCCGTCGTTTTCGTCATACTCCGCGTAGTTGTCCGGCGTAAACGGCTCAAACGAGAGCGTCGTTCCGTCCTTCTTGGAGCTGTCCAGCACGTAGCCCTCCTGGCCCGTGGCCGTGTTGTATTCTGCCTGCGGATTGTGCTCGTCCGGATTGATGGCGAAGATGAACTGCTCGTCCACCGAGCCGTTCGAGCCTGGCTTGTGGACCACGAAGCCCAGGCGGATGGCCGTGGAGATGGGCAGACGGCTGTCGCTGTCCTCAAAGCCGATGTCCGAGAGATAGAGGTCGCAGTCGCCGCCGCTGGAGCGCAGGAAAAGCTCTGTCTTATAATAGTCCGCCTCCGCCGCGTTTTTGAACACGCTCGCGAGCAGGGTGGGGCCGTTTGCCGGGCCGTCCGTAAATCCGGCGACCTTCTGGAAAAGCGTTTCGTCGTCGTCGTTCACGATCTGGTCCGCGGAGACCGGCGTCAGGCGGCCGGTGAAGCTGTCCAGCACCACGCTGGAGCTGTAGGTGCCGTTATACTCATCGCTGATCTGCAGGGAGACGGAGGAGCCGGCCGCCATGCGCAGCTTGGTGGTGTGCGCGCTGGTGTTGTAGATATACCACGCAAAGGTGGCGGTCACCATGGAGGCGAACGCCACGAGCAGCACCAGGAGGGCAGTATAGAATTTTCTTTTCAATGATAAGCTGCTCTTCATGCTCCCGACCGTCTGGCTGACCTGCATCTCGCCCTCTGCTTCTCCGTTCTTCTTTCCGCGGCCGCTCCGGCCGTGTCTGCTTTTCTGTTCTTATTTATAGGAAGGCGCCTTTTCGGCGCCCCTGCTTTCGTATCTCGCTTGGCCGCCCCGCCGGGGAGCTTCCCTTCGGAAGTTCCCCGGTCTTTAGGGGCCGGCCCGTACGGCGTTCTTGTCGCCGTCTGTGCCACTGCTGCCGACCGTGGCCGCCGCGCTCTCATTCGAGCTTCCTGCTGCGTTCTTGTTTTCGCTCTCCCCTGCGCCCTGCGCCTGGAGGCCGGCGTTCGCAGCGCCGCCGCTGTTCTGTGTGCCGTTGTTCGCAGCGCTGTAGCTGCTTTCGTTCGCGTCGTTTCCGGCGCTCGGCACTTCACTGCCGGAGCTTCCGCTCCCGGCCTGGGAGTCCGTATTCTTGTTTTCCGCGGTCTCCTGGACGCCCTGTCTCAGGGCTGCCAGTCCGCTCAGCCGCGCCGCGCTTGCAGTCGTCTTCACGTTGCTCGCGGCGGCCGGCGCGCTCTCATCGTTGGTATTATCGGTCACGATCGCGCCCGCGTTCTGCGGGACGCTCTGGCCTGCGGCCTGCGGGCTGCTTGCGCCCGCATCGCCGCTCTGGCTTTCGCTTCCGGCGGTATCGCCCCCGGCATTTCCTGCGCTCTGGCCTTCGCTGCTTTCACTCGCTTGGCTCTCCGCGCTCTCCGTGCCTTCGGGCTCGCCGCCCTGTACATCCAAGGCGCTTTCTGCGCCTGCCTCGCTGCCCGCAGCCTCAGGCCCGCTGCTCTCGCTCGCCTGGCCTTCGCCGCCTTCAGCCTCCGCGGCGTTTCCGCCGCCCGGATCGGAAGATCCTCCGCCGGGATCCGGCGTCTCGTTCGCCGCCGGGTCTCCGCTCTCGATGGCGCCGCCGCTAACGTTCTCTTCCGAGTCTTCGCTTATGGCACCGCCGCTGGTGGTATCTTCTTCGAGGTCGCCTGCGATGGCTCCCCCGCTCGTTTGCTCTTCTGTCGTGATGGCCGCCTCGCTGGTGGCGATGGCGCCTTCGGTCGCTATGGCCGCTTCTGTGGTGATCGCCGCCTCGGTGGTGATCGCGGCTTCTGTCGTGATGGCCGCTTCTGTCGTGATGGCCGCCTCGGTGGTGATCGCGCCTGCCGTGATGGCTGCCGGCGTGATCGTTTCTACCACGATGGCCGCCGGCGTGGTCGCCAGGAGCGCGCGTTCGGCGCGGGCCTCTTCCAGGAGCTCGAGTGCGCCGCTGGCTTCGATGAGCTCCAGCGTATCCCAATCGTAGATGTCGCCGGTCTCCGGATCCACCAGATTGCCGCTCTCCGGTTCGATGAGCCAGCCGGTCTCGGGATCGATCTCCCAGCCGGTCTCGTCATCGATCTCCAGCTCTATGATCTCCGGAGGCGGCGGTCCGTAGCCTTCGTCGTAGATCTCCAGCACCAGGATCCAGCCGTCGTCATCCGCGCCCTCGTCGTCCGGGAAGTACTCATAGTATCGGGTCACGTGCTCGTCTTTAAAGTAGATCTTGCGGGAGCTGTTGCTGTCCTCGAGGATCACCCTGCGGGACTGTTCTTCCTCTGTGAAGTCTCCGCTTATGGAGCCTCCTTCGCCGTCCATCTCCTCTGCCGTGCCGGGCATGAGTCTGGCGCTCAGCTTCAGGCTCTTGCCGGCGCTGCGGAGATTCTGCGTGCCGCCGCCCGCGCTCAACAGGCGTTTGGCGCCGTTGTTCTCCTCGGGCGCGGCCAGCGTGTAGGTGAGGGTGGCCGCCGTGCTGCTGCTCGAGGTTACTCTGCAGCCGGAATTCTCATCCGCGATGACGGGCTCTCCCAGATCCGTGCCGCTCACGTTGTAGGTGAAGGGCTGGGTCTTGTCGTTGTTCAGCGTGCTGCTGTAGCTGCCAGTGATGGCGGAGTCCGGATCGCCGTCGACACGGAAGAGCTCCGTGCCCGGGTAGACCTGGAAATGCGCCTTGTCGCTGGGCTTGATCGTCTTGCTGCCGCTCGGGGCCGCCTGGGTCAGCGTCGTGTTTTCGCCGGTGAGGCCCAGATAGACGGTGCCGCGGAAGCCGGTCTGCACGTTCGTGACGGTCGGCGCGCTGCAGCGGCTGTTGTCGTACTGCACCATATAGACCAGCGGATCGGCGTAGCTCACCGTGACCGGATCCACGTCTTCCTCGCCGTCGTTGGTGTAGGTGTAAGAGATGGTGAAGGCGTCGTCGATGGCGCCGTCGTCATAGAGGCGTACGGTGACGTTCTTCGTGATCGCCGAGCTGCTGATGCCGTAGGTCTCGAAGGCCGGCTGCGTCTGGCCGTTGTCCAGCCAATCCGTCTCGTTGTAGGTCTCCAGAACGACGGCCGAGCCGGTCAAGGCGTCTCCGTTCATATTATACGTGGCGCTGACCGTGGCGTCGTCGCGCACGTAGCGCAGGGTCTGCGTCATCGTGTTGCCGCTGGTCCCGCTGATCACGTCGCCGCTGCGGCTGAAGTCCACCGTGCCGGAGCCGGTCAGGGCGACCGCGGCGTCCGCGTCACCGATGGCTCTGCCCACGGGCACGAAGTCCACGCCGGCCGGCACGCCGAAGCGGTTCGTCCGGGCTTCCGCGCTCTGCACGTCCGCAGTCGCCGCCACCCAGGCGACGTCCGAGGTGATGCGGCCGTTCGCGCCGATGTCCAGATACATCAGATAGGCGCCGGTCTCGCCGGCTACAGAGCCCAGCGCGTATTCGCCCTTGTTGACCGGGATCTCGTAGTAATAAACGTACTTGTAGTAGTTGCCCGCACTGATATCGTGCGGCGGATCGGTGATCCACGCAGTATCGAAGAGCATGGTGAGGCCGACCGTGCTGCCGGTGCCGCCGCCGCCCACGTAGGTGTAGACGTACTCCTGGTTGGGATCGCTCGGATCGCCATAGATCTGGCCGATCTCATGAATGGCGTTGATCTCATGCGTGTCTTCATCCCTGTCAATGGTATAGAGCGAGAAGAACGCAGTATTTCCGGGGAAGTAGCTGCCCGCCATGAAGCTGATGTAGCCCGCGTCCTTCAGGTTGAAGTCGATGCAGTCCGAGGGCACCGGATAGTTGCTGTAGGGTTCGCCGAAGATGCGCGCCGTCGGGATCCGCTCGATGCTGGTGCCGATCTCCGCGTTCATGAAGTGGAGGCCGTACACGTTGGTGGTGTTCAGCTGAGTTTGCATGAACTCCTTTACTCTCGTGTAGTTCTTAAACTCATTTTCGTTCGTGATCGTATGGAAGCCGCTCGTCGTCTGCGTATAGACGGTCCGGAAGGTTCCGCCGTTGTATGAATTGGTGCTGATGTTGTCGCTTCTGTTGTAGTACGATACGCGGATGTCGCCGGATCTGTAGGGGTAACCGCCGTCTCTGTCTCCGTTGTGGAAGGTGCTGCCGCTGACGATGTATCCGGTGTTGCTGTCCGAAACGGCGCCCTCGTCCGTAAGGTTGAGAGGGAAGAAGGTGGCCAGCGTCTCGTACCCGCTGGGCTCCTGCGTGGTTACGGTGTAGGTGCCGGTCCCCGGCGTCTGATCGAACGACTTGTCAACAGGGATGGTGACCTCTACGTATTCCAGTTCGATCGTCGTGGCGTTGTTTCTGTTTGTCGTTGCCGTCAGCCCGTCGTTGTAACGGACATAGCGGTAGCCGTTGTACAGATATGTATTGTTGTTGTTGTAATGATAGATATAGTACCGGTCGCTGGTGCCGGTGGATACGTAGACGGGATGCGTCTGACCCCCCCACCAGCCGCCGCCGCTCTGATAATACTGAACGTACGCGTTGCTGCTGCCATAGCGGACCAAATAGTTGCCATTCCCGCTGGTGGTCCACTTGGTCGCGTTGGCCTGATTTGTGGTCGTTCCGGCGTCCGCGTTGTTCGTTTCGCCGGTCAGATATCTCGCCGGATTGGAGCGCAGTTTGAGATAGAAGACCGAATCCGACTGCATCGAACCGCTGGTGACGTTGGTCACGATCCAGGAGTTCTCCGCATAGACCAGGGCCATGTCGGTGTTGCTGTAGTAAATGCAGCCGTCTTCCTCGTCACAGTTCCAGACGGTGGCGGCGGTGGTGCTGGTCGTGAGACTGCCGGAGTAGCTCAGATAATACTTCGTGCCGTCCACCCAGCAGTAGATATTGTGGTTCTCTTCATCGATCACCCAAAGGGTGGCGTTGTTGGCGTTGGTCGTTTCGCCGACCCCGCCGGCAGTGCCCACCAGATAATGGCCGTTGTTGGCAAGCTTCACGCCGTTATAGGTGTAGGTGGTCGTGACCGTTTTGGTGATATTGCTCGTCGTATTGGTCTGCGGTCTCGCCGTGCTCACTTCATCCGCGCCGTAGAGGTACAGATACTGCTTGTTGCTCTGCGTCGTATGCAGGCTGAAGGAATACTGGCCGATGCCGTCCCAGGCCAGGTTCTTGATCAAAGTATAGTTTGCCGAATTGGTCGAGTTCGTCATCGTGGAGTTGCCGTTGACGTCGACCGTGTACGTCTCAGCGGTGGCGTAGGAAGGCTTCGTCGCCGCGTCAAACTTTGCGGAAAGGCGGTCGTGCAGGCTCTTCATGTCGATGCTGCCGCCCCAGGCGGCGTCCTGACCGCTCTGCATGGCGTCCATGGTCTGATTCACGAGCCTGGGCTCGCAGGCCAGGTAGTAATGGTGGTCCGCGCTGGACTCCTGCTTCACCATCACTTTATACGCGTCCGCGCAGTAGCCCACCAGGCCGTAGTCGGACATGTTCTCGGTGAGGTTGGCGCTGTCCACGGCGGCGGTGCCGGAGGCGATCACGATCTCGGAATCCTTCACGCCCACGTTGCTGACCGTGCCGTTCACGTAGCCGGCCAGCAGACCGATGAGGGCCTTGTCCGTCTGAGTCTCTACGGTCAGGTCGTCGATGGTGACGTTCTTCACCACGTTGGCGCTGCTGTCGTAGCTGTAGCTGTCGCCGGGCAGGGAACCGACGACGCCGAAGAGGCCGATGATCTCCACGCCGCTGACTTCGCCGTTCTGCTTTTCCGTGATTTCCAGCGGCAGCTCGTCTGCCTTGAGCTGGTCGTTCGCCACCACGTTGCTCACCTTCAGGCCGGTGATGGTATGGCCGTTGCCGTCGAAGCTGCCCAGGAAGGGATAGTCTCCGGAGCCGACGGGCGGGAGCGTGTAGCCCGTCATGTCCATGTCCGCGGAGAGGTAGAAGTATGTGGTGGGGATGGTGCCGGTCTCCTCGTCCACTTCGTTGAAGTAGCCGAGGTACTGCAGCCAGGCGAGGTTGTAGAACTGATCTTCGTGCGCGATCTCGAAGGGTCCGGCCACGATGTAGCCGTCTTCATAGACGAGGGTCTCTGTGCCGTCGCCGCTCTCGAAGTATTTGGCCAGATAGTCCACGCTACCGCCGACCTCGCCCATCTGCAGGCTGTCTGCGGTGAAATACCAGGCGAAGCCGCCTGCGGAGAGCGCAAAAACCAGGAGCGCCGCGAACAACACTGCGCGCGTTGCGTGAGAGAGGCTGTTCAGCTTCTTCATCTGCGGTGCTCCTTTCTTTCAGATTTCCGGGGTTTTGGGCGCCCTGCCCGCTGCTGTGCGATGTCTATTCGATGTCCATTTCGATGCTGACCAGGTCGAAGTTTCCTGCGGTGATCACACCGGTGAATTCCGCGTGCCCTTCTTCGCCGATCTTGAAGCCGCCCATCTGGAGGCGGAGCGCGCTGATGTAGGCGTCCACCAGGGGGTAGTCATAGTCGATCCTGAAGTAGACGTGCACCTGGCCGTTGCTCTCTATGGTGTAGTCTCCGGGCTCCAGCCTGAGCACCATGGTGCTGCTCTTGCTGTTCAGCACCACGGGATCTCCGGGTCTGGCGCCGGGGCTGTAGTTCACGAAGGTCCCCTTGGCGACCGATGCGGCGTTGGCCTCGAACCAGCTCCTGGCGCTGCTGTAGACGGTCTCCTTGTCCGCGGTCGCGGAGAGCGTGCTGCTCGGGATGCATCCGCAGCTCAGGTTGATGATGTTCGAGAGATACTGTTCCAGCAGAAGGTTTCTGCCGTTGTTGCCCACGCCGGTCGCGTTGCTCCCGTTCGCCAGCGTTCCGTTGGCGGTGATGGTAAAGGCGAGGGTGTCGCCCGCCGCGACGCCGTAGAGCGGCATGTGGATGTAGGCGGAGGTGTAATCGTTTCTGCCCAGGATGGCGTCGTAGCTGTTGAGCGCGGCCTGGTCGTTGCTGCTGTAAACGTGTACGCTGAAGTTGCCCGCTCCGTCGTCCTCGTTGATGTAGAGAGAATACGGCAGCACGGAGGCTTCCACGCTGTCCGAACGGACGCTGCCGCTCTCATCGCCGGCTTCCCGGTTGGTCACGTGCCAGGCAAAGGTGGGGATCATGTTGACGCCCGCCGCGACCAGCAGCAGCACAGCCAGCAGGCAAAGCATGCCGAGGCCCTTGGCGCGCGAAGCGCCCTTTCCGGCGGAAAGCAGGGCTTTGTTCGCCCCGTTCTCTCTGTTCTCTATGCGGTTTTCGTTTTCGAATTCTTTCCGCATCTGCCGCGTTCCTTTGCTTGGCTTTTTCCGCTCCGGCCGCTTGTTTCGAAGCTTGCCGGATAATAAAAATTACCGCTTTCGCTCCCTGTTGCTTACGATCGGGAGGAAACCGGTAACTGGCTGCCTGCTTTGAACAGGCCCTATAGTTTTGCGCCGCTGCGTTGCCGCAGGTTTGCCTTTTTCCGCATATTTTTCCTTTATACGCGTTTACTTTAGCATGCCTGCGCCGCCCTGTCAATAAAAATCACGCAAAAATCATTGCATTTATGTTACAATTTCAGTGCCGGCACGGGTTTTTCCCGCGCTGTTTTTCGCGAAAGCATACTATAATATTGCGAATCTACTCCAAAGCGCACTCCAGATAGCCCCGTACGGAGCCTTCTTCCCACGCGGGGAAGCCGGGCAGGCGCTTCAGCATGGCACGGTGGCCGGACACGCCCCCGCCGTCCGGCGCGAAGGAGTTTCCGCCATAGGCACGGTCCAGAAAGCGTTGGAATTCTTCCATTTCCGGCGAAAAGCGAAGGACACAGCGCGCCTCGTCTTTCACCTGCGGTTCGAAAAAAATTTCGTAACCGGCTTTCGCGTAGAAGTCAAAGAGCCCCTCGTCCGCGGGAAGCAGCGCGATGGCGCAGACCTTTCGTTCCGCCAGCAGCCGCGCGGCGAAGTCCAGCAGCCCGAGCCCCACGCCCCGGCTGCGAAAGGCCGGATCCGTGCACATGCCGTAGAGATACGCCGCGGCGTACGCGGCGGGCGGCGCGCCTCGGTCCTCCAGTGCACAGGGCAGAAGATGTGCCATCGCAACGGCCTTGCCCGCTTCTTCCGCGACGGCGCAGCGCTCCGGCCGGAAGAGCGCGGAGAAAAACGCGTCGATGAAGAAGTCCTCGTCTCCGAAGCACTGTTTCCAGAGCGTCCGGAGCCTCGGAAGATCGCTTTCTCGCGCGGTCCGGAAGATCATAGGAGCTCCTTCTGCATCACAGCCATGGATTTTTCGAGCAGGATGTCCGGATGATACGAGAGTTTGGACTTCCGCAGGCCTTCTATGCCGATGTCCTCCTCGCGGTTCAGGTAGCGCACGGCGGGGTGCTTCTGTCTGATATACCTGGCGAATTCCCGGTTGATGATCGTGTAGCTGCCGTCCGCGTCCGTGAACGCCTTTTCGAAGTTGACGTCGAAGACGCTGCCGCAGGCGAGCACGCTGCCGAGGGTGATCGCGATCACCCGGCCGCCGGCGCGGATGAGGCCGCCGTCCATGCCCAGCGCGTCCATGTCTTTGAGACAGAGCGCGAGCGCCGTGTTGTCGCCGGAAAGCATCTCGATCTCCATGGCATCCTCCGCCGGATCCTCCGTCTCCAGTTTATGCCGGTACCAGCCGCGGTCCATCCCGCGGCATTCCGCGATGTTGTCCGGCCCGATGGGCTCAAAGCGCCAGTCCGGGCAGGCCGCTTCGAAATGCTTGATGTGGTTGCGCTTCTTCGCGAGATCGCGGCCGCTGAGATCCGCGAGCCGGTCGATCTCGTACAGATAGTCGAAGGCGTCCCGGACCCCGGAAAACGCGAAGCAGCCCGGGAAGAGCGTTTCCAGTTCTTCCTTCTGCTCCGGCGTGACGGCGCAGAAGCGGAGCGTATCCCCCTGCTTTCGCGCAAAGTCCGCAAGTTTCAGGATATCCGCCCTGAGATCCCCGCCGCAGGGAAAAAGAAAAGCGTTTCCGTGGCGGACGAATAGGCTGCCGCCCTCGAAAGCGATCTGCGTGTCGAACTCCTCCGCCCACGCGTACGTGGTGGCAAAGCCATATTCACAGCCCATCTGCTCCGCTTTCGCATAGGCCTCGTTTACCGCCTGTCTGTCTGAAAGTTCTGCGTTTCTGAATTCCATAATCCCTTGTTTCCCGTGATGCAAAAAAGACTGACCGGCCCGAACACGATGTGCTTTGCCGCGAACTCGTCCATGGCGCAGACGAAGTCCTCCAGGCCGTCGTTCACGTTGAAGAAGCGAAAGCCGTTCTCCTGCCTGATATACGTTACGAAATGCGGGATCCGCTCCTCATGATAGCGGAAGATGCCCGCCAAAGACGCCTTTGCCGCCAGCAGACACGCGCGCCTGCCGTGATGCTCCCTGAAATTGGGCAGGTGGCGCTTCAGGCAATTGCGCATGGCGCGCATGGTCGTCGGTCCGGGGAAGCGGTGCATCATGCTCTCGAGCTCCCGCCGCACCTCGTCGATGTCCACGTCGCTCCCGACAAAATGCAGCAGATCATAGACCGCGATGAATCCGCAGCCGTTGATGCTGGCGTCCATGTTCCGGTAGCGGAACTGCGAGAACGCGTCCTGGCATATGGCGTAGCCGTCGGCGGAAAACGCGCCGGGGCCCGCTTTTGCGATGGTCGATTCCTTCATCTATGGTCGTTCCCTGCGTATCTTACATGAAAAGCGGCCCTCTGCACTGGCCGCTTGCTGTTTCCTGCGCTGAGATCCCACCGGCTGAGGCGGCTCTGTGACCGCCGCAATCTTAAGACTATCCAGCGCCGCGGGCCCTGTCAAGTGGAAAAAGCCGATAACATTCCCGCCTGCGCGGGCCAGAGCGCAGAAAGCCAAACGAAAGCCCCCGGCTCTGCCGCCGGGGGCTCTTATTGTCCTTGCCGATCAAACAAGCGCTTGCGGGCGTTTTACGACGCGATGCCCACGTACTTGATCTCCACGTTCAGATCCTGAGTATCGTTGTCCGAGGTGCCCAGCATGGCCTGGGCGTCGGTGCCCTCCAGCCAGACATACACGCGGACCTGCAGACCTTCCGGTACTGCAGTGCCAAGCGAGGTTGCCGTTCCGGCGGAGTACGGCGCGTCGCTGTTTCCGGTGGCCGTCGCCTTATAAGTGTTCACGTTCGTGAGCACCGTATTCAGCGCGCTCACCTCTGTGGCGGAGTTGACCGCGTAGAAGGTGTCGGCCGTCAGGTTGCCGCTGCTGTTGCCGCTGCCGGATTCCGCTGCCGGCGCGTAGATGAACTTCAGGGTGCCGCCGACCTCTACGCCCACGCGGATGGCACTCCGCATGTCTCTGGAACCGTCCGCGTTCTCATAGGATACGGTGATGGGATCCGTGGGATCCAGATACACCGCCATGGATTCCTGGTTGGTGTAGAGCATATACTCCGAGACTACGTAGGCGACCTTGCCGTTGCCATCCAGGGAGTTGTTGTAGGTAGCCGCGCCGTCGGTCACGGTGATGCCGCTGTTCTTGCTCACGCTGGTGTAATGGGTGGCTTTGGCCTCGTAAGCAGTGCCGGCGTTGTTCAGGGCCGTGCCGAAGGTGTCAACGTACCACCAGCTGCTGCAGTCCCGGGTAGAGATCGGGAAGAGCTTCGCGTTGTCCGGCCAGCTGGTGAGCAGCGCCATATGGTACGCATTGTCAACCGTAGTGCCCTCGCTGATGAAAAGCGAAGTGCTGCCGCTAGCAGACTGAATGGCGCTGTCTGCGCCCTCTACGTCCTTATTATTGGCAAACCACGCATGCGTGGTGGCAAAGGAGAAGATGCTCACCGACGCCACAAGCATGATGACAGCGCACTGCACCACGTGGAGCGTGAAGCGTCTGTGCAGGGCAGCAACTTCGGCTGCCGTCATCGGCACTATTTTCTTCTCTTTGTTCTCACGATCCTTCAAAAACATATTGTGCTCCGTTTCGGGAATCGATCTGTTTCTGCGTTTCGATCTACGTTTCGAGCCAGAGGCTCTTCCAAGGGCTTGTCTCGCAAGCCTTTGGAAGAGCCCGCCGCGCCTGTCCGCGGCGGTTGCTCAAATGCACTGATACTAATGAGTGGTTTTGATACCGAAGTTGACCGTTACAGAAAGGTTGTTGGTGGTAATGCCGGAAATGTTGGTGGATTTGCAGTTTGCATCTTCACCTTCGAAATAGACATAAACCTGAGCCTTTACAGCAGTTGCGTCGGTGTTTCCGATGGTGGTCGTCGACGTGGTTTTATCGTAACCTGCCGCAGCAGTCGCATCCAACGCGCTTACATCGGTGGTGTTCTTAAACTTGTAAGACATAGTCGTGGTTCCACTTGCCTGGTCCTTTACAGGAGCGTAAATATAGGCCTGGCTGCCAACAACGACCAATACGCGGAGCGCGTTGTCGATCTTCAGCCATTCACCGGCAGAGGTCACGGTCACATCGTTGATGTAAAGATCTTTATAGGTCTTGTCCGCGCCTAACGTGAGCACATCGCCAGAAGACTTGATGTAGAACTCATTCAGCAAGACATAAGACTTTTCGTTTTCGTCTTTGCTGTTGGCAGTGCCGCCGTCAATATCGACAAAGCCTTCACCAAAGCTCGTATTCGTCCACTTAAGGCTTAAAGCAGTGTAATTGGCTGCATCTTGATTTGCCTGAGCGCTATCTGCATCACTACTGGAAGCATGGGCCCAAGCCGGAGAAGCAGTACCCGCAGTGCTGGTCGGAACAAGTTTGGCAGTCGTGATCTTTGCGGTCGCCGCAGTCGTCCAGGCAGCCTTATCTGAATTGGCGATCAGAATGCCATCTTCGGCCACTGCCTGTACTTGCATTCCTTCAGCTTTCACTTGCGTGTTGCTGGCGAACCATGCATAGGTGGAGCTGGAGAGGGCCAGCATGGCGACCAGGAGCATAGCCACTGCTGCGAACAGTTCCTTTCTTAAAGCTTTCGTTGACATCTTGTACCTCCTTGTCAACTCTCTGCGCTCCGCCGGCCTTCCTGTTGACAGGTCGTGCTCTCACCGGGCCCGGTTGAGAAGAGTTCTCCTGCACCGTCTTGCGGTGAGGATCCGGCCTCTCAATAGGTCCTGCCTGGCAAAGGCAGAGTATTTTGGGATCTCCGGCAGACAGGCGCCGGAAAAAGTTCTATAAAAAGAAAATTACCGCTTTCGCCCCCTTTGCCCTTACGATCGGGAGGAAATCGGTAACTGGCTACCTGCGCGAACAGGCCCTATAGTTTTGCGCCGCTGCGTCGCCGCAGGTTTGCCTTTTTCCGGATAATTTTCCTTTTACACGCTCAAAATACCACCACGTTTTTTTTCTGTCAACAAAAAAATACAAGTTTTTTGCGAATTTTTGTTACGTTTCTGTTTCAGCGCCGTTTTTGACGAACAGCGGCGCCCCCCGAAGGGGCGCCGCCGCGCCACTCAAATTACGCTCTTACTCCAGCGGAACGTCAGCGTCGCTGGCGCCGCTGCCGAGGCCCGCGTACTCCACGGACTTCACGACGAACGGCGCGATGTCCTCTTCCCCGAAGTTCTCCCGGTCCTCCACCTCGCCCTCGAATTCTACGTGATAGGAGAAGGCGCCGTGATCCATGCCGAATTCGAGCGCGTCCAGATCCCAGCCCCAGATCGTCCAGCCGTCCGCCAGCAGATCCGCGCCGCTCTTGCCGACCAGCGCGTCCAGCATTTCCTGGCTCGGGATGGCGGCGCTCAGGTCATCGATCCGCAGCACCGGGAGCGGCGAAAGGATCTCGCGCAGTTTGGCCTGGTCCGCCTCGTCGAAGGCGTCCAGATCGAAGCAGGCCGCAAAGACCTCCGGGCTGGATGCCGCGACGGCGCGGTAGAACCTGCCGTCCTGCTCAAAGACGTAGACGTAGGTCTCTTCGCTCCCGGAGGAGCCGTAGTCCGGCAGGCCGAGCAGCTCTCCGAGCGTCGTCACAGAGGAAAGGTCCACCGGGGTCTCATCGGTCCCGGCGACGCCGAAGACCGCGACGTACTCCGCGCTCTCCGTCAGCGATACGGTGAACTCCGCGTCCTTGGAGATCTCCTCGCCGTCTCTGGTCCATCTGAGGAACTTCCAGCCGTCATCCGGCTTGGCCGCGAAGACGTAGGTCTCCGGGCCTTCCAGCCCCAAGTAGCTCGACTGATACGGGTACTCGTCGTCGAATTCCGGCGTTTCGCCTTCCTTCGCGTACGCGATCTGCCCGCTGCCTTCTGTATTGATGCTGACAGAAATGGCCGCCTCCGGGATCTCGGTCGGCGTGAAATGATAGGTCTTGCCGTTCTCGACCGCCAGCTGGATGCCGTCCTCGCCCTCTTCCGTGAGCGTGACGACGAAGGCTTCCTCTCCTTCCATAGCAGGGTCGACCAGGTTGCCGTGCAGCGCGCTGCCTTCCTGCTGGATGTACCAGCCGTACATGCCTTCGTCCAGCATGCAGCCCACGTACCATCCGGGGTTCTCCGCGTCGTCGGACGGGATCACGGAAAGCAGGTTGTCGTCCGCGTCTCCGAAGAGGCCCTCGCGGCTCCATTCGAAGTCCGCGGCGCTCTGGCTGCTGCCGCAGCCGGCCGGGAGCAGCAGGAGCATCAGTCCGACCAATAGCAAAGCCAAGATCTTTTTCATCTTTTCTCCTCCAATGACTAGCATAGATCTGACAAAAATACAGAAGGGAGACGGAAGCTCCCTTCTGATCGGAAACCGATGGGAAGCGCGGCGCCTTTTGAGATCTGCGCCGCGCTCGTTCTTTATTGATTCCGTCTGGTATCCCAGGTGACTTGGTCGTATTTCTGGAAGTCCGGGCTCTCGGTGCCGGCGGCGCTGATGGGCTTGTCGCCGCGGATGGTGTCCACGATGTCCTGGATGTACTTGTGCAGCAGGGTGGTGTCGTCCTCGTTGGAGGCAGCCACCTTCATGGTGAACTGCACGCTGCCGCCGACGATGCGGTCCACGCACTCGGGGTCGTCGCCTTCCATCCAGATGACGATGGTGTATTTGTCCACGTTGCCCACCAGGAAGTTCTCTTCCTCGTAGCTGCAGACGATGTTGTTGCTCTCGAAGTTGACGCAGCCGTCCTCCGGCGTGCCGTCCGCGGAAGGCTTGGCGTAAACGGTGCGTTCCCCGTTATGCCAGAGGGCCACGCGGACCGCCTCGTCCGCGTCCTTGGAGCTGGACTCGATCACCACGGAGGCGACGTAGGACACGTCTTCCTTGCCGGCGTTGCGCAGGTAGTACGTATAGGCCATATAGTTTAAGCCGTTGTGATCGCCGTCTATGTCCGCAATGTTCGAAGGGAGGTCGTTGATGGAGATGTTCGTGGCGTCGGCCACCGGGGAGGCGACGAGCCGCGCCGTGGGATGGCTGAAGTCGGGGTCGTAGTCGATCGCGATGCCCTTCCGGAACAGCTCCAGGCGGTCCAGGTTGATGGTGAAATTGCCCATCTTTTCCTGCATGAAGGACATGATGAACAGGATGGCCACGATGAGCATGGCCAAGAGCAGGAGCAGACGGGTGCGGTCCAGGCGCAGCAGCGCCTTGCCGAGCAGCCGGGCCCGGCGGGCCGGCAGATAGGTGCTCAGCGCGCTGGCGGTGTCCAGCTCGACGGGCAGGTTCTCCACCCGCACGATCTCTCCGGACTTCTGCTTGCGGCGGCGTTTTTTGCCGCGCTTGGAGAGGATCCCTCCGTCCGCGTTATTCTCTTGTGCGTCCTGACGCTTCTTCCGGCGGCGTCGGCCGCCGCCGCTCTCCGGGCCGGAAGCCGGCTCCGCAAGAGGGTCTGCCAGGGGATCTTCGAGTTCGTTCAGAAGATCGTCGTTGTTCTCAAACGCCATGCTGCCCTTGCCCTTTAGAGTTTAAAGACCTTCTTGATGTTTCCGATGTACGCGCGCATGTGGTTGCGCTCCATATCGTCCGCGAAGCGGAACTGGATACCGCAGATGAAGCGGTACGGGCTGCCCTGCGGCGCGTCGCGGTACCAGCAGATGGCCGCGACCACGTGGTCCACGGGCTCGCCGTCCGGATCCGCGCCGATCTTCGGGAAGCTGACCTGGATGACTTCGCCGACGTCGAAGCGGCTGTTCAGGAAGAGCGCCGCGCCGCCGGCCGAAACGTCCAGCGTCATGGCGTCTTCCATCTCGATGGTGCCGTCCTCGCGCGGGGCCCAGGTGGGCTGCATATACTGCAGCTTGATGGTGACCTTATAACGTTCGTCGCTTCTCTGGAAGAACTGATGCTGCTCGGAGATCCGGCGCAGCTTCCAGTAGTTGCGGATGCCCTGCTTCACCACGTCGTCGCAGTAGGCCGAGATGACCATGCTCTCGGAGCCGATGTTGTAGCGCAGCAGCAGCTTCTGCGTTTCATCCACAGGGACGGGCTTTCCGCCCTTCAGGGGGACTGATGTCAGAAAATAAGACTCATCCAGCGCTTTGAAAAAGCTGGCGCTCATATCAAACTCCGGATTCTGCGCGTCCTTGGGCGCGAAACAGAGCCCGAGTCTGGTCCCGGCAGGGATGTTGAGTTCTGCCATGATAATAGATTCTCCTTGGTCGTATCTGGTCTATTGTTCTGCCGGCTCTGCTTCAGGGGTCGGCGA
>JAEEGL012429815.1_pt1 | contig 15845 bp, 10 predicted proteins | sample 9134231 | NCBI WGS metagenome assembly JAEEGL01 (sample SAMN16246548, study PRJNA631951) | gut metagenome | biome: gut microbiome; feature: rumen; material: fiber-attached | host: Bos | place: Iran: Karaj | collected 2018-10
ATAGCGTGGATTCCAGTTTGGATTTTTGTCATCTGTCCACTTCTGGTCTATGCTGAGCTCAAGGAGACCATTCTTAATAACTGCATTGCGCTCATACCACCAGCAATCAAAAGGCTTATCGTTTGTCCAGCCGTTAGATGCGAAGAAGTCGCCGCCCTTTCCTGTGCGGAAATCAGATACCATAGTTGCCTTGGTATTCATAGGTGTGCCCTTGTCAGGGAACGGAAGATTTACGCTCGGAGAAGTTGTAGTTGTTGTAGTGCTGGTCGTTGTAGTCGTTGTGGTCGTCTTTTTTGTAGTTGTTGTAGTGGTAGTTGTGGTCGTTGTAGTTGCAGCAGGCTGAGTTGTAGTCGTAACTACAGGCTGAGCAGCATATGACTCAGGAAGACTTACAAGACCGAGCAGATACTTCTGGATAGAAACAGCGTCATTGCCTGTAAGGTTTGTGCCGTTCTCGTAAACGTCTGCATTTGCAACGCCCTGTGCTGTTATATGGTCATTGCTTGAACCGTTAACACCGTACTTATTAGGATTAGCAAGAGACTGCATTACCAGTACAACGTCAGACATATCAACCTCGCCGTCGCAGTTAGCATCACCCCATTTTGTTACGCCCGAAGGAGTCGGAGGTGTTACTACGATCTGCTGTGAAGCTGCTGCACCGTCTGTAAGTGTGAGCAGATATGTAAGAGGAGAATTCCAGTAAATGGTTATCTCGTTTGTTGAGTAGCTTTCGCTGTTGTCGATATAGCACTTGTAAGCAGGTGCATCTGCACAATATGCCTTTGCAGCACTGTCCTCAAGTGCAGAGTTTACGCCGCCGACAAGCATACCCTTCATAGCCTCGCCTGCTGCAACAGAAGGTCTGTGGTGAGGATTCTGAGGTGATACTGTGCCGTAGCCTGTCATAAAGCTTGTTCCCAGCGGATTTGTACCGAGGAGGTAATCAAGCTGTCCGTTGGCAGCGTTAAGGTATGCAGCGTCTCCTGTGAGCTGATATGCAAGACCGAGAACGATACCTGCATTTGCAACTGTCATGTTGCTGCCCCAGTTGAACTTTGAAAGTGCTGCGCCGTAGCCTGAATTCTTGGCAATTTTTACAAAGCTGTCAGCCTGAGAGAGTATCTCTTCCTTAGCATTTCTGTATACAGCCGAGTTAACATCGGGATCCTTCATTGTGAGGATTGCGATATTGCCGTAATCACCAACTGTTGACCAGTCAAGTCCGCTCATAGCACCGCTTACGCCGCTGATGTAACTGCTGTCGCCTGTTGCGCGATACATCTGGATAGCTGCCCAGTAACGCTCGTCCTTGTCGGTCCTGTCGCCGTAATCACCTGTAACTATATCTATAGGGTTCTTGAAGTTGAAGTCAGGATTCTGCTGGAGATAGTCCCAAGCCTTCTTTGCACGGCTGAGGCAGTCAGCAGCAAACGAACTGTCAACGTCCTTATAGAATTCATATGCAAGAGCCATTGATGCACAGAAATCAGCAGTTGCTGTTGAGGAAACAGGAGTTACTATAAGCTCGCCTGTTTCCTTTTCAGGCATAACAAATCCCGGGAAGTTAGCGCAGCTTACCTTGTGGTAAACACCGCCGTCGCTTCTCTGCATCTTCTTCATCCACTCAAGCTCGAAACGTGCTTCGTCAAGTATATCTGCAACGCCGTTTCCGCTCTCGGGGATACCGATGCTGTCGCTGTAAAGTGAAGGTGCAGCACCGTATGCGTAAAGCAGGTCAGCTACAGCCTTTGCGGCAGGAACTACATATCTGCCGTAGTCGCCGGCATCGTGCCAGCCGCCCGAAACGTCGATCTTGTCGCTTGTTCCGTAAACTGTTGCCATCGATGTATGACAAGCAGCATGGCTGAACTTGCCGCCCTCTACAGCAACGCCGCAGCGCTGTAAGTAAAGCATCTTTACGGAATCGTCAAGAAGATTTCCGTAAACGTTGTCGCCGATAGCGAAAGTATATGAATCGTCAAGGCCTGCGCATTTAATATAGTAATTACCCGCAGCAGTTACCTTTGAGAAATCGCCCTTGTAGTTTGTCTCGTTTGCGCCTGTATTGCTTACAGGACCTTCAAGTGTTCCTGTGTAAACACTTACATTTGTATCAGCATTTACAACTTCAAACGAAGATGCACCTGAAACATTTCTGAATACAGCTGTTTTCTGAGCATTTGTTCTGTAGCCCACCTGATTGATGTTGATGTCAGGCTCATAAGCCTTGTCAGCTGAATAATCAACGTTGCTGTCGTCAACAAGTTCAAGAGAAACGTTGTCAAGATAGATAGTATGCTCGCCAAGCTCGGGATCCTTCTCCTGCAAGCCGCAGTTGAAGCACATCTTAGCCATGATATCGGTATCTTCCTTCATGGTGAACTCATAGTCTATTGTCTGAGGAGTAGATGTGACCTGGATACCCTTCCATGTATATGCCTGATACTTGCCGCCGTTCTGCTGGATCATGCCCTCTACGTAACGATCAACGGTACTTGATATATCGTACTTAAAACGATATACACCGTTCTTGTAAAGCGGAATGATATCATAGTTGAGCTGAACAGCATAGTTCAGCTTTCCTACAGATGTGATCTTCAGCGCAAGTTTTCCGTCCTCTGTGGTAAGCGAGCATTTGCCGCCGCTTTCCTTGTATGTTCCCCAGCCTGATGTCCCTGTTTCAAATGTCGAGTTCTTGATGATGTTTCCTGCTGCCGAAACAGGTGCGGAAACAACAGGAAGAGCTGATGCCATGATGGTGCAGGCAGCAAAAACTGCTGCACATCGTTTGAAATTGTGCTTTTTCATTACATTCCCTCTCATTCCGTGACATTAGTCACATTTATACACTAATTATAACAAAATGTGCAAGTAAGTGCAATAGCATATAAAGCACATTATGTAACATTTTGTGTTTTTTTACGGTACTCAGACGGAGTAAATCCCGTCTGCTCCTTGAACTGTCTTGCAAAGTGAACATAGCTGTGGTATCCGCTGCTCGTTGAAATGTCGGTTATATTCATATTGGTAGTGGAGAGAAGCATCTTAGCATAGCTGACTCTGCTCTTTACAAGGTCCTCAATGAATGTCATGCCAAAGTGTTTTTTGTAGGCGTGCTGAAATGCCGAACGGCTCATGCGCACCTCATGTGCTGTGCTGTCTACGCTGCGCTGTTCGTAGGGTCTGCTATATATCTTATTGCGCACAGTTGAGATAAGCTCAAACTGTGTGCTTCTTCTGCCTGATATACTGTTTAGTGTTTTTTCACGTATCTTGATAAACATCAGGCGCATAAACAATTCTGATGATTCGCTTCTGCAGATATTGTCGGAATATCTTTCATAAGCTATAGACTTAACGCAATAACTGAGAAATTCAAGAGGCATAGTTATAGCTGTCTCAAGCGGTATGCCCATTTTCAGGAACTCCTCTTCCTCACCTGCGTCATCGAAATCAAAGTGCACCCAGTCATTCTCAAAAACATTCAGCGGCACACAGCGGTAACGCTGAGGTCTGCCCTTGGGATAGATAAATACTGAACCTGCGGGGGTGGTGATCTCTTTGCCGTTGATCTCAAAAACAGCCGGTGTACGTACAAGGAGAAGCAGGTAATCACCGCTTCCGTCGGGTCTGTCAATAAAAAAGTCCGCATCATGGCAGTGGTCGAAGCCAACATTGTTAATGATCATTGCACATTCTCCATTCTTATTAATATAACGTTTTAATGACAAATCCACATTGAAAAATCAAGAAAAAATATATTCATTGTGCTGATTATAACATTTTAAACTCTTAAATTATATTATTTTAGTGTCATATTTGGCAATTTAATGATATCTGCATAAAATGTTATCCCCCGCAAATGCGGGGGGATAAGCCGTTTTAATGGTTTTCTTTTGTAAAATCAGGGAATTTATATCGCTTTTTGTACTCCTTTGGTGTAACTCCCAGATATTTCTTGAATATCTTTATGAAGTAGCTCTGCGAACTGAATCCCAGAAGATTGCTTATCTCAGAGTCTGTATACTCCGAGAAGGTCAATAGATTTGCTGCTTCCTCAGCCTTAGTCTTGCTTACGTAGTTACTGAACGCAATGCCTGTCTCTGCCTTAAAAAGTCTTGAAAGATATGCAGGACTGATCTTGAGATAATCCGCAGCATCTTCGATCATTATCTTGCCGTGCAGATGATCGCTGATATAGTCCAGCGCACGTACTATCTGCTTTGAGTAGATACCGCTGTTGCGGACTCTTCTCATATGCCTCGTATAACCTTCGATCATTTCCTGATGCACCTGATGAACCTCCGCCTCGGTACGGCATTCATCAGCCTTCATAATATAAATATCACTGAGATTGTAAGCTTCTTCCAGCGTCATTCCGCTGTTTATGCAGAAACGTGCAATAAGCGCAGCCGAAATGCTGAAATGATACTTCAGATTTCTGAGCGGATCCTTGCTCAATATTCCGTAACCTTCACTGCACAGCGGTGTCGCAAAGACCTTTACAAGCTCGATATTACCTGAGCAAATGCTTTCATAGCAGGCTATCTCCCTGTCAAACGGGGCGTGCTCAAAGCCTTCTTCGCGTTTTAAGAAGAGATGGGAGGAAATGTACTTTTCGGTATAATCACTCATGTATTTCACCTCTCATATTAATTACTTTACCTTATTATACCATTTATTTATGAATTATTCAACATCTTTATATGTCCTAAATCGAGTCCGCTATACATTTTGTGCACAACGGACTCGTATCAGAAAAGAGGTCGATCATTCACCTGTTTCGTGGAAGAAGTAAGGCAGTGCGTCATATACATAATGCCTTACATAGCCCCACCAATGCGTTTTGCCCTGAGCAACGAGCCAATATAAGTTGCCCTGTGAGAAATCTGATGTGTAAGTAAAGTAGTTGGAACGGGTCTTGAGATCTTCCATTTCGGGCTTCATATTGCTGTAAGCAATATCATCAGATCCCGTAGCTGCAAAGATGTAATACTGATTCTTTTTAAGTCCAAGGCTGTCGATCTCCTTGGTAAGAGTGTTCATACCCTCCCAGTTATTACCTGAAAGCGGCATAAAGTAGCCTACAATGTCCATATCATGATCTGCTACACACCATGTTGAGAGACCGCCCATTGAGAAGCCTCCGTAAGCACGGTGCATTCTTGTCGCTCTGAGATTTTCTTCCGACACATCGCCCTCGGCATATGTGGAATATTTCTTTTCAACGAACGGTACAACGCTCCTGCGGAACTCGTCGTAGAACTTAGCTGCCTCTGTCTTGTTGAAAGTAGGCGTTACTACGATCATCGGCTCAAGCTCGCCGTTCATTATCATATTATCGAGGATATAATTCAGCTTTACATCATCGCTGAATATAGTATTCTCATTTTCTCCGCCGCCATGCATGAGGTAGAAGATATTGTACTTCTTGCTCGGATCATAGCCGTAAGGGAGATATAAATTAAGACTGTTCTGTCCGTTTATTCCGTTATAGCTTTCCTTGACTATCTTTCCTGCCTGTGAGCAGGGGTTAAGGTAGTTTCCTGGAGCTTCCTTAAATTGCAGGTTAGCATTATACTCATAATCTATTATAGGTATTTCGGGAATATTATTAGGGAATTCAGCTATCTTGCCTATCAGATATCTCTGGAGGAGAACAAGATCATTGATCTCGAATGCTTTGCTCTTATCAACATCACCGTTGATATTTGTATGATCGCCGTCGGAGCTGATGAGTATCTTCCTTGCGCGTACAAGATCAAGGGAGTTTACACAGCCATCCATATTGATATCGCCAAGCAGATAAAATCCGCCTACAACACCTTCGATAACCGTACCTGCCTTTGCTGCCTTGATATCATCAATATAAAAATCACCTGTGCTCATGTCTGTCTCTACGTAGATCGAGATATTCTCAGCACCTTCAGGTATCTTGAAGTTTTCATTTGAAAGCTGTACCCACTTGCCTTTCAGTGCATGAACAGTGTCGATCTTCGCATAATATACATCACCGTCAAACTCATACTGCATAGTGAAGCGGAAAGTGTCATAGTCTCTGCCGGTTTCATACATAACGTTGGCACTGAAGCTGTAGCTCTCTCCTGCCTTGAATTTGTTTCCAAGCTCTATAACCGCACCCTGATATGCCTCGTATCTGCCCGAGCAGTAAAGCGAACCGTTTCCGCTGAAAGACCTGCTTGAAGAAGCAACTACCTTTGCGCCTGCTCTGCCGTCAAAGCCGTCAGCCCCGCTCTCGAATGAGCAGTTCAGGAGGTAATCACCGTTATCAGGTGTTACATCAGCTGTAGTAACCGTCGTTGTTAGTGACGTATCCTGCTTTGTCGTAGTTGTGGAAGTTGTCGTGACAGCGGTAATATCTTCACCGTCGCCGAAGCACCACCAGTCCATATTCAGCAGGTAATTGCTGCCGCCTGTAAACTTGAAGTAAAGATCATGCTCGCCGCTTGCGCCGCTGATATCACATGAAACTTCCTTCCACGACTGCCAGCCGCCTGTTTTGGACACCTTACAGGTCCCGATCTTTTTGCCTGTAAGACTGTCGAGGTATATTTCGATATCTCCGCCCTCAGTGTCGGAGGATACACTTGCCGTAAATGTATTTGTACCGCTGCCGAAATCAACGCCCTTGACCTTGATATAGCTTCCGTTCCGGATATTGCCTATATTCATTCCGCCCTCAGAGCATTTTTCAGTCTTTACGCCATTCGAGAAACAGATAGTCTCAGCCTCTACGCGCTTGTACGGATCAAGGCTCTTCAACTGGTCAGGGCCGTTTTTCGTAGGAGAGATCGTCGGTATCGAACCGTCCGCGCCATACCTGAACTCATCTATACACACGCTTCTGTCGAAGCTTCCGCCGCACGGAAGGCTTGCATCATGGTAGAATAAGTAGGAATGGCCCCTGAAATCGATAACTCCGGGGTGGTTCGTGAAGCAGTTATGCGACTTCATGACCTGACCGCCGTACGTCCACGGACCTGTAGGCGACGGTGCTGTTGAATAGCCTAAGCTCTCGCTTCCGTCATTGCCGTAGAATGCAGCAAATACAAGATAATACTTATCATTCCGCTTGTAGAACCACGGACCTTCTCCGTAAGAAGAAGCCTTGCCGGACGGTCCGAAGGTCTGAGCATTCATATCAAATTTTCCCACAGGGCCCGAATAGCTCACCATGTCCTCGTTGAGTCTGACATAGTAACAGCTCGGATTGCCGAACATGAGCCAAGCCTGTCCGTCATCGTCGATAAATACAGTGGGATCAATATAATCCCAGTTCGGACCCACAAGAGGCTTGCCCAAAGCGTCCTTGAAAGGTCCTGTAGGTGAGTCGGCTACTGCGACACCTATGGCACGCCCGCCGCCGTTTTTGTGCTCAAGAGTCACATAGTAATAGAACTTACCGTTTCTCTCGATACACTGTGCAGCCCACGCAGTATCTTCCTTGCCCCACGTAAAGCTGTCCCACGACAGTATCATGCCATGATCCGTCCAGTTCTGCATATCCTGTGACGAGTAGCAATGCCAGTCAGGCATATAATAAAAGTCGGAATTATCCTTGTCACGTCCTGTGTACAGATAAACAGTATCACCGTACACCATAGGCGCGGGATCCGTACTGTAAATAGTCTGGATACAAGGATTGTCCGCTTTCGCCGTCAGCTGCGGCATTGCTGCCGCAACAGGGATAGCCAGAGCTGCAGAAATTACGAATGAGAGGATCATTTTTTTCATAAGTCTGCCCCCAGTATTAAGTTTTTACTTTTAATTACCCTTCTTGTGTGCATTTTGAATAAAAACGGTACAAAATGCGCTTCTCTTTTTTATATCACTTAAATTATAATGATACGTGGTAACATCTTATACCAAAATTATGACAAAAATGGTAATATTCCTACATCAAATATTACTTTTCTGTTAACAATATCATAATTTAGTTATTTAACATTCAATCCGAGATTCTTTCAGTATAATTTCCACCTTATCTTTAAATATTAGGTTGTTATCTTTCTTGAAATAAAGTATAATAAGTTTTTATGGCCTTTCAGATATCTTAAAAAACTATCCACTTTCAAGGCAATATTTAGTAATTATCAATAACATCAGCAATAAACGACTTGATTTTTTATAAATTGAAAACTATAATTAATCCAGATGTAAAATATGGGTAATGTTGTTTCAAGCAGCATTTACTGAAATTATTGTTTTTTAATTTGCATCGAGGAGTGATTTAAGTGCAATTAAGAAAGTTCAAAAATTATTTAAGTGTAGGCATGGCTGTTATCATATCAGCTGCTTCTGTCCCCTTCATCACCACTGCTGCCGACCAGCAGGAGATCGGCAATATCAACGGCTACAGTTGGGAGATCTGGAATCAGTCATGTGCGGGTACCGTCAACATGGAGCCCCATGACAAAAGTTTTGAATGCTCATGGGACGATGTAGAAAACTGCGTATTCGATATGGGATACAATTATACTGCGAAGAAAAAGAATTATAAAAAGCTCAACTACGACATAACTGTCGATTATGATATCGAATTCAGCCCAAAAGGAAATGCTTTCTTCGGAGTATACGGCTGGATGGAAACGCCTCTTGCCGAATACTATATAATTGAAGGCTGGGGCAGCTGGAGACCACCCGGATCAAGTGACAACAAAAAAGGTGTTGTTACACTCAACGGCAATATCTATGATGTATATAAAACAATGCGCTATAATCAGCCGTGTATCTTGGGTACAATGTCATTTCCTACTTATTGGAACGTTCGTCAGACAAATTCTTGCAAGGATAATACAACTAATAAGGTACGCGGCACTGTAAATGTATCAGATCATTTTGACGCATGGGACAGATTGGGACTTGACGTATCCGGAACACTTTATAATGTTGTTTTCGATGTTGAAGGATTCAGATCATCAGGTTCTGCCAATGTCAAAAAACTCAGCATTTATCCACCGCCGCCGACTCCCAGTGCTCTTCAGCCTGACAGCGACGGCTATTATATCAAGGATAAGTTTGAAAGTGCAAAATCTACAAACTGGCTCCAAAAGGGATACTCTGCATATTCTGTAACCAATTACGGTACTAAAAGAGGATATTCTCTCTGCGTATGCAACCGCGTAAATGCTGAGATCAATGCTTTATATCCCCTTGATACATATACTTTCAAGCCCGGTAATACATACAGCATCGGAGCTGCATTAATGCAGCAAAATGTCGAGAGCTCAGACTACCGCCTTCTTTTCCAGTACAAGGACGCTAACGGTGTGACTCAGTATGATGTTGTTGCTTCAAACAGCGGCAGCTCAAATGAATGGGTCGATCTTTCAAACAGATCATACACCTTGCCTGATTACGCCTATGATCCCGTACTTTATTTTGAAGTTCCGAACAATTCCGAGGACTTCTATCTTGACGATTTCTATATAGGAGTTGATAAAACTCAGCCATTAGCCCACGACCTTGCCGATACATGGAAAAATATCATCATTCAGGGCGATATCAATAACGACGGCACTGTTGATCTGTTCGATCTTCCTGCAATGAGAAAAGTCCTTATCGACATATTTACTGGCGGAAGTAATACACCTGTAAACGCAGACCTTAACGGTGACAGCGAAGTAACTGTGGCTGACCTTGTTCTGCTCCAGAGATATCTCACCGGAAAAGAAAAGGAATTTGCCAAGCCCGTTTTAACAACAGCTGCAACAACAACAACAACAACTACAACAACTACTACTACTACTGCTGCTGCTACAGGAACTACAAAGACAACAACTTCTCCCGAAGTTACTGCAAGCGAAACAAGTAAAATTACGACTATAGCGACTACTACACTATCTGGTACAACCGCACCTGAACCTACTACTGCTACTGTAGTAATAACTACAGCAGAAACGCCTTCCGCCACAACAAAGGTCAGTGCGAACTAACCTTGTTACTCATATATATAAGAGCCCCCTTTTGAAAAAGGGGGCTCTTTATGATCAGCATAAATACTCCTATATTATTACCGCTGTTATGAATGCTGTTTGGCTATATTACAAGATCTGCATTTTTGGCTGGGCAGTATTTTTCCGCGTAGAAATGCTCCGCGGGGAAATAACGCTCATTATACTTTCGGCGGATATCAGCTTCATCTCCTATATATCCGTCCCTGCGCAGCACACGGTTCAGTCTTTCTTCTTCGTCAACATCAACATATATCATAAAATTGAATGTACCTTTAAGCTCGTCACGCTGCAAAAATACTCCTTCTGTAATGACGATGCTTCCCTTTGGTATACTTCTCATATCCGTGATATAGCTGTCGTTTTCCTTGTCGTAAAGCTCTATGGGCGGCACTTCTCTGCCCTCCCGTACAGGCTTTGCAACTGCACTGAGAAAATAGTCATACCGCCACTGCAAATAATAATACTGCTCCCACTGAGGATAGTCGTCATTGTATCGCACAGCTTTTGGGTGGATAAAATCATCTATATGAAATATCGCGGTATTTATCCCCTCTGCCTCAAGAAGTCTGCCGACCTCATCTGCAGCTGTGCTCTTGCCTGCACCGCCAAGACCGTCAATACCGACTAATAACGTTTTTCCTTTTGTATAATGTTTCTTCAGCTCTTTTATTATAATTCCTGCGCTCATAAATTACTCCTTAAAAAAACGGAAGTACCACCGAAGCGATACTTCCGTATTCATCATTCAGTTACTGCAATTACTGCTTTTTTAAGTTCAACAAGATCAAATACATCGACCGTGCCGTCCTTGTTCATATCAGATGCAAGGTACTGCTTCTTTGTAAATTCGTCAGCCTTGTTGAGGATATAGCTCTGAAGCATTACTACATCTGAAACATTCAGCTTGCCGTCACCGCTGAGATCGCCCATAACGCCGCTGTAAATATCGCTGCTTATGACAAAATCACTTGATACCAGCGTATATGCCTGTCCGCTTTTATCTTCGGCGACTATCTTATATGTGTACTCGCCCTCATAAAGAGCGTTGAATATGATATTTTTATCAAAATAAGTTGAAAGATCATATGTCAGCGCATTGGGAGCAGCCTCCGCGCACTGACTCGTTGCTTCACCGTCACGGAAATATACACCGCCGCTTACCTTGGTTATGTTAAGGTTTGAAGTAATAACGCCCTTGATCGAAAATGGCTTTCCGATCTCTATAGTTCCCTCGGGAGCTGTCTGGTTTTCGATCTTCATTCCCGACTTTATCTCTTCCTTGCGCTGCATATAATCCATAGAGGCATAGCCCTTGACTCCGTTATACTCAACGTGTGCCCACTGACCGTTGCCCTTAGTGACCTTGAACTCTGCATTTGCAGGTATCTGCCCGATAACAGATGAATTTGTACCGTGTCCCGAACGGATATTAAGGTAAGTAACTACATTCTTCGTTGTATACAGTCCTGCATAATCCTCAGAGCAGCTGCACTCGGCAGCAGGTGTATTGCTTGCCTGCTCACCGCCTGCATTGTCCGAATATACAAAATAAGTCATGGGATCATAGTATGTACGTGAAGGGAAAGAACCGAGGAGCTTGTCACATACTCCGAAGTGTAGATGATTTCCCGAGGACTGTCCCGTACTTCCTACCTTAGCAATAACATCGCCCTGCTTTACCTTAGCACCTGCCGATACATTCAGCTGTGAAGCATGAGCGTAGAAGGTATATACTCCCAGATCAGAATGGTAAAGTATTACCATATATCCGTAAGCGTCCTTCCAGTCAGCCGAAATGACCTCTCCGCCGTAAGCCGCATAGATATTGCTTCCGCCTGCGGCTTCTATATCAATGGCATTATGATGATCCGAAGTATCATAGGTATTTCTTGCAGGATCAAAATAAGTCGTTATGTTCTTATACTTTGCTTCTGTGGGCCATACTGCATATACCGCAGCCTTTGCATTCAATGTCGGAACAAACAGTGAAACAGTAAAGATCATTGTTATAGATAATAGGACAGCTGCCGCTCTCCTGATAAAATTTTTCATGATATTTTCTCCTTTTGCAGTAAAAAAATAATATGACAATACATATATTACCATATTTTCCGTAAAAAGTCAATCCAAAATCGTAATTTTCACCAAACAGAACACAAAAAAGCCCCTTTTACAATGCATTATGAACTAATGATTATTGATCCGTTCCTATTGTTTTTGACATTTTAAAGTACATAAAATAATGCATCTGCGTCATTTTTGGCAATAATATTTATTGCTGCTTGACAACTGCATAAAAATGCTTTAAAATAAAATAGTCAGTATAAACTAACCAAAGGAGATGAAGTACATGATAAAGACAATAATAAAAGTAGAAGGTATGATGTGCGGAATGTGCGAGGCTCACGTAAATGATGCTGTCCGTGCTGCTGTAAATGCCAAAAAAGTCAATTCCTCTCACAGCAAGGGCGAAACAGAAATAATCTCAGATGAAGAGCTCGATAAAGCATTGCTGAAAGAAACCGTTGAAAAATCAGGATATAAGGTTCTTGGCATAAACTCAGAGCCGTATGAGAAAAAAGGTTTATTCCGCAGATAAAAAGAGAGATGTCTAAAGACATCTCTCTTTTTTTCATACATCTCATAAAGGCAGGGATACATAGAATGTATTATAGCAGTTTTCACTTTCTGCCCATATCTTTCCGTTATGCTCGCTTACTATGCTTTCAGCGATAGACAGTCCCAGACCATAGCTCTGACCGTCGTTTCTTGACTGATCCACGCGGTAGAAACGCTTGAAAATATTCTCACAGTCCTCCTTTGTAAGCGGAGTTCCCAGACCTGTCACAGACAATAAACAGCTTACTGACTGTCGCTTCAGCTTCACTGTAACTTTCTCAGCAGGATCACTGTATTTAAGTGCATTGTCCAGAAGTATATTTATGACCTGACGAAGCTTTTCCTTGTCGCCTTCAACCTCTATATTCTCATCAATATCCGTGGCAAGCTCCATTTCATTTTCATAAAACAGCGGTTCAAAGGGCAGTATACTGTCATTTATGAGTTTACTGCAATCAACTGTACTGAATTTCTGCGGAGCCCTGTTATTATCCAGCCTTGCAAGCTCAAGGAGACTTTCTATCAATCCTCTCATGCGCTTTGACGTTGAGAGGATATTTTTTGTAAAGTTGTCCCTGTCACTTTCCGTATAGCTCTTGTCAGTCATCATCTCCGCATTCGTCATGATTACTGTAAGCGGAGTTTTAAGCTCATGAGAAGCGTCTGCTATGAACTGCTTCTGCTCGTTCCATGTTTTTTCAACAGGCTTTGTTACCCATTTTGCAAGGAGCAGACTTATAATAAAAAATACGATATAGCCTGTCAGACCTATTATAACAGAGTTTCTGATAAGTCCTCTTATCATGGCTTTTTCACTGGATACATCGGCAAAAACTATCGCTTTCATGGGACCGTTTTCGTTCTTCATATATCTCAGATCATAGTCGGGAAGTATGCCCGTATCCTTTGAGCTTTTTTCCGCAGCATCAACAAGCTTTTGCAGCAGCTCCTTATCAGTAAGGTCGTAATAGCCCCCGCCAAAAGCTGTCAGCTCACCGTCCGCAGAAATATGTACCGTAAAAAACGGCAGGCGTATATTCTCGGGCATATTATCAGGCTTGTGCATAGGTTCAACAGCAGGCGGACGAAACGCCTGAGTGCGCATCATCTGTATGCTCTCTCTCGCAATATTCTGCTTTGTAAAATGCAGTACAAGTCCGAATATAAAGATAAAAAGCACAGTTACGATGCTCATTATTACCGCTATGAACTTTATTCTAAGACGTTTCAGCATTTCTCGTCACACTCCAGATGATAGCCTAACCGCCGCATAGCTTCAATGCGCACATCTGAGCCGATGCTGAGCAGCTTTTTCCGCAGAAAGCTCACATAGGCTTCCACATGGTTCTCGACTGCATTTGAATCATATCCCCATACCTTTGTCAGCAGAGCTTCCTTTGATATGTGATTGGTTCCCGAGGTCATAAGGATACGCATTACTTCAAACTCTCTTGCTGAGAGTCTGACGCTGTTTTCTCCGCACACAAGAGAAGCCGACTCAATATCAAGTCTTGTATTTCCGAAAGCAAGCTCGTTGACCTGAGAACCCTGTCTGCGCAGAAGCGCGTTCACACAGGCAAGAAGCTCTCTTGCATCAAATGGCTTTGTGAGGTAATAGTCAGCCCCTGCATTGAGTCCCTCGACCTTATCCTCAACGTCCGATCTTGCCGTCAGCATAAGTATAGGCGTGGCATTGCGCTTTTCACGGACAGCCTTTGCCACCTGATAGCCATTCTTTTTAGGCAGCATGATATCAAGTATAATAAGGTCATAGATATCAAGCATTGCATACTGTTCGCCGCTTTCTCCGTCATAGACCGCTTCTGCTTCAAAGCCCTTTGACTCCAGCATCAGCTTCAGCGAATCCGCTAACACCTTTTCATCTTCTATAATAAGTATTTTCATGTTTGTTCCCCCTTTTCAAAAAAGCATATCCGAACAGCATTAAGCCCTGAGCAGCATAATGCACATTTCTTTTTATAATATTATAATACATTATACAACTGAATTCAAGCTGAAAAAAGCAATATATTGATAATTTTTCACTTAACTTTCACTTTTGCTTAACAGCCCTTACACCCGTTTTCAGCATCAATTCAGCAAAACTATGTATAATTAAAGCATAGGATAAACGCACACAGACTTAAAAATAATTCGCCCATTGGTCTGTGTGTGTCCTATATCAAAGAAAAGAGGTGAGACTATGGATTTCAGACACGAGATAAAGCATGAGATCAACTATTCCGACCTGATAACGATACGACACAGACTCAGCACAGTTGCATATCCCGACCCACATACCATAAACGGAAAATATTTTATCCGAAGCCTTTACTTCGATAATCTTGCAGACAAAGCTCTTATGGAAAAAGTAAACGGAATGAGCCGAAGAGTAAAATTCCGTATTCGTTACTATAATGGTGATACTTCTGTGATCCATCTGGAAAAGAAAAGCAAGATCGCTCATCTTGGCAATAAGCAAAGTGCACCGCTGACAGCTCAGCAGGCACAAAAGATCGTTGACGGTGACATCGAATGGATGCTTGAGTCGGAGCATATGCTCATACGGGAGCTGTACTCGAAAATGCAGACTCAGGGAATTGCTCCGAAAACTATTGTTGATTACATAAGAGAGCCTTTCATATATCCCGCAGGCAATGTCCGCGTAACACTTGATTACAATGTAAGAAGCGGTATGAGATGCACGGATTTTCTTGATCCCGACTGTGTAACTGTCCCTGTTTCGGACTCTATCATTCTTGAAGTTAAATGGGACGGTTTTCTGCCTGATATAATCAGAGACGCAGTTGCCCTTGCAGACAGGCGCGAGGGAGCTTTCTCAAAATATGCAGCCTGTCGAATTTACGGTTAAAAAAAGGAGTTTTTACAATGAGCTTAAATGATATTTTCAAATCCAATTTTTTAGAGAATGTGACAACCGTCAGCATTCTTGATATGGCGATCGCACTTGTACTTGCATTCGGTCTGGGAATGTTCATATTCCTCGTTTACAAAAAGACATACTCCGGAGTTATGTACTCCGCAAGCTTTGGTACTACTCTCGTTGCACTCACAATGATAACAACAGTTGTTATCTTAGCAGTCACAAGCAATGTCGTTCTTTCACTCGGCATGGTCGGCGCACTTTCTATCGTCCGTTTCCGTACAGCCATTAAAGAACCGCTGGATATTGCTTTCCTGTTCTGGTCCATCGCAGTAGGTATCGTTCTTGCAGCAGGTATGATC
>JAEEGL016777828.1_pt1 | contig 15845 bp, 10 predicted proteins | sample 9134231 | NCBI WGS metagenome assembly JAEEGL01 (sample SAMN16246548, study PRJNA631951) | gut metagenome | biome: gut microbiome; feature: rumen; material: fiber-attached | host: Bos | place: Iran: Karaj | collected 2018-10
AATTAGAAAATTTTGAAGAAATACTTTCAATATCATATAATATTTTAACAGAATCTTTAAAAAGATATAATTATCAAGATAAAGGATTTTCAATGAATGGTCTTGAAAGATATGGATGTTTAACAATGATATATACACCAAATAATATTTTTTATATTCCTGCTCCTAATTTTTGTAAAGATGGATATTCAATTTGGAATTTAGGTTGGCTTGATGTTAGAAATCAATTTTTTTACGAAACTAATACTCTTAGTAGTGAATTAATTGATAGATTATCTTTCTTTTCTCAATGGATTGATTTTTTACAAAAAATTTTAGATGAAAAATTATATACTAAGTTATTTCAATTTTTTGGTTTTAGTAAAGGATTGTTAATTAATAATGATAGATTTGTTTATGAAGATATTTTTGTTAAAGCATTAAATGATATGAAATTCAATGAAGATGAAAATAATGATATTTTTTATTTTATTTGTCAATTGATGAAAGGACAAAATAAATTAATTTCATTTAGTATATTTAAAAAGAAAATTACATCAAATTTAAAAAATTTTAAAGAAGATATAAATTATAATGAGAGTATTTAAAAACATTTTATATTCTTAAACAATATTTGATTAATAGCATAATTATTAATAAATAAATTTTTTTTTATTTTTTTTACAATTTAAAATTTTAAATAAATATCTTTTATTATAACAAATGAATAACATTTCATATAGTCTTGAAACAAAAACCTCAATTTCAAATGAAAATCCAATGTTAATGAATTATTTAATAAAGAAATTAGAATCAAGAAGAAATACATTAGATAATTTAACAAATATATTAAATTCAATAATCTCAATAGAAGAGTTTTTTAAACATAAAACACCAACAATAAATTTTTTAAAAGAATTATCAGATGATTTTAAACAAGCAATTTATGCAATTAAGGCATTATTAACAGAAAATAAAGTATTATCTTTATCACTTGAAGATAAGAGAGATTTATTTAAAAAAAATTTTTCTGAAAAGATTATAAAAAATAATAATATTGATATAATAAATAATGATGATACAATTATTAAAAAGCATATTTCGAAATCTCCTAAAAATGATTTATTTAAAACAAGCGTGACTAGAGCAAGTGATTTTTCAAAAGCATTAAAAAATATTGAAAATGATAAAAAAAGATTAAAAAGTGCTGTTAAATTACATTTTAAAAACAGTAAAAATTTACTAACTGAAGTAAATAATAATAATAAAAATGTAAATTCAAATGATTTAATCATTAAAATAATGAATAATTCAGGAATATTAAATTTACTTAATCAAAAATTAGGAAAAGATGTTATTAAAAAATTAATTGATCCAAATTGTCCAAAAGAATATTATGAAAAAGTGGGAAAAATAATTGAAGAATATTCTATAATTAATGACAATTCTGAATTTAAAATACCAATAAGATTAAAAAATAATATTCAAGCAAAAGCATATTTTCCAAAAAAAAATAATCAAAAATATAATAGTTTTAGTCATAGAGGAAATATTAAAGATAATAATAAAAAAATATTTGATAATAGTACAAATCCTTATGGAAGATATTTTGAAAAACCTAAATTTTTAGGAACACAAAAATATAATCGTAAATCTTCAAAAAAATAAAACTTCTTTTATTTTCAATAATATATTTTAATTTTGTATTTAAATTAAAAATTTAAAATATATATAATTTTATAAAAAACCTTTTCAAACAATAAAATTCCAAAAATATAATATAAAAAACTCTACAATATATAACAATATTATCATAAAAAATAAAAACTAAGATATTATTGATTTTCATCATCAATTAACTTTTTAAAAATATTAATATCAATTTTTTCTTAATTTTCTTTTTCAAAAGTTTTCTTAATTTCTTCTTCATTAATAGCTAATTTACAAGCTTGAAGCAATTAATAAAGAATCAAAGATAATATAACCAGGTAAATTACTATCTACAAAGCATTAAAATGCACTCCATTCTTTTTCTTCTTTATTTAATTCACTTGATAAAGTCATATTAGCTAAAAATTCAGTAAAATTAACTTGGCCATCTTTATAAAAATCAATTCCATTCATAATAATATTTAAATCTTCTTTTGAAATCTTTAATTTTGATTCATTTATTGGTAATTTTACATCATTAAATTTTGATATTTCAATATTATTTATATCTCATTTATTAAAAATTAAAATATAATTTTATTTTTTCTTTAGCTTCTACTATTTTTGCCTTAAAGAAAAATATTTTTTTTGAAATAAATTCTTTTTTGAAAATATTCTTTTAGCATTTCATTATATATTTATCAATAATTAATTATTCTTCAATAATTTCATCTTCAAATCTTTTAAACCAAGAATGTTGTTTGAAAGCTTCAGTTGCACATAATCTATTATCAATATCTTTAATAATTAATTGACAAACTAAATCTTTTGCTTTAGGTGTACATTTATAATTCTTAATATATTTATCATCTAAATCTTTTTTAGTAATAATATCAATAATAGAATTTTTTTAATTTTATTCAAATGGAAATTTTCCTTATCATTAAATATAATTTAATTTCAACTGACCATAAATCACTTTTTGGATTCAAATTTCCATTTATTATTTAGGTGAGATAAAAAACTAGTTAATTTCATTGTTGAATAATCATTATTTTTTTCAAATAAAATATTTTCTGGTTTTTTATATATATAAACAATTCCATAGTTATGAAAAAATAATAAATCTTAATAAAAAATGAATAGCTTCTGACATATCTTTTTCTGTAAAATTATAAAATTTCTTTAATGATAAATATTTAAATAAATTATTACCTAATAAATATTCCATAACTATATTGCACAAAAATCATCTTCATATTTTTTATTATATTTTACCATATAAGGATTGTCAATGAATCTAATATATTATTTTCTTGAATTAAACATTTATATACTATATTTGATATTCCTTCTTTTTTAATGTTTCTATTAATTTTTAAATGTTTTATTTCATATTTAATATATTCATATAAATAAAAGGACGATATCAAGAAAATTTCTTTTCTGAAATATCTTTTATTTTACTATAAACACAAAAAAATCTCTACTAATATTTTCAATAAAAATAACTGAATTTTTATTTAAAGATACATGAATTAATTTACAAGTTTTTTCATTTAAAACAAATCTAGGTTCATCACAAATAATTCCATTTCTTTTTATAATAGGACATTCTAAATTTTTTTCCATTAAATTCTTTATTCAGATTTTTCATAAACTACACTTACACTTTTAACTAATTTATATCTTATAAAAGTATATTCTCTTCATAATTTATTTTAATTTTATAATTTCACCAAAATATAAAAAAATATTTATATAAAGTTTTTTCATTTATATCTTGTGATAAATATCCTATCCAAAATTCTATATTGCTTTAATGATTTTTTTATTTGAAATTGTTGATTCTTGTTTTTTATTTTTTTCTTGTGAAATTTCATTACTACTTTCAGATATTATACTTTTTTTGGTTCTAGTTTTTTTCTTTATTATATTTAGGGAAAATTTTTAGAAATATTATCATTTTCATTTTATACTTCATTTATTTGAATATTAATATAACCATAATAATGAGAAGATTTACATTTTTTTTTTAAAAGAATAATCAATCATTTCTCCAAATTTGAAAATTCTACTTTTACTTTTTATGACTTTTTGGTATATTTGAAATATATATTTTTATTAAATTAGATTTATGATTCTCATTCTCTAGAACGAAAATGTTGTCGTACTTAGCTACATTAATAAGAATGATAATATATATGAGAACGGTCATGGGGATGAAGAAGAATTCATTATTTAACATTATCTTTTTTATTGTAATTTAATAGATTAATTTTCAACAAAATTTTTGAAGAGATAATTTTTTTCAAATTAAAAATAGAAATTATAATATAAAAGTTGTATTTTTATTTTAATTTTAAAAAATTATTCAATTTTCTTATTTTCATTCGATAAATTCCAAACAGTGTTTTTGTAAAATTAAAAATAAATATATATTTATATTTATTATATAAAATATTTTACAATCAGAAATTTATTTAGAAATTTGATTAATTTATTAAACTTTTTATTAATAACTAAAATTTAGTTGATTTTGGGTCTAATAATTGATATCTTTTTTCTCTTAATGAAAAATAGGATTTATTATTTATAAATTCATCATCATCTTCATCTTCTTTTTCCTCATTTTTAATATTTACTTCGTTATATTCTTCTTTTATTCTTTCAATTATAATTTTATGAAATTCATTAATTTCATTTTGAGATTTAAAGGAAGATTTATCGAATAATTCTTTACAATTTCCATAAGGTGATTTTATAAAAAAAAGAACGTCATTATTTCCTCTTGATGTAAAATATTCTAATGAATAACCTGCTTCTCCTTTATATTCACCTTTATAAATATCTTTAATTTTTAAAGTTAAGAATCCATTAATTCTTGTATCATAAAAAAGAATTGGAGAAGAATTGAATTTATCTCCTTCACAATCGTACATTGCAATTTTAATGTGTCCAAATCCCTCATGTTTTATTATATTTGTCAAAATAAATCTTCTTAAATAAAATGGATCATTTTGAGGTTTTATATTTTCTAATGAATCAGTATCATCTTTTTTTTCTATTAATAAAAATTCTTTATTTGAAAAAAATTCTATTTCTTCATTTTCCTTTACAGAAGAAAACATTTTTGCTTCATTAAAAATGGTAATTCTAGTAGTTAAATCAGTAATTGCTTCAGGAAATTTGTTGAATTTTCCTCTTATCCCATATAATGGTATACAATTAAATAAATGAAATTTTACATCTTCTTCAGAGAGCATTGATATTTTAGCTGATTCATAATTTGATTTAAGTAAATAATTTTTTGAGACTCCTGAATTTATAGAAAGGAAAAAAGAAAATAACTCAGAATCTTCATTTAAATAATTAACAAATTCAATACATTTTTTTCTTGCATCATAATATATTGAATCTTCTTTTTCTAAATTAATAAATTTAACTTCATAATTTGAATCATCGTTAATATTAACATAATCGAAAATAGTTTTAGCAACACTTAATTTTAATTTAGCTTTAATTGAATCATCAATATCATTAGGAATTGTATTAATAAAATTATTAAATTTCATTTTTGCATTATAATATTGTCTAAAAAAAATTGCTAATCTTAAATTTGATGGTTTAATACAAATTAATAATAATTCAGAAATCAAATTATATAAAATTATATCATCTTCATCTAAATTTGAAATATATTTATTGAAATAACTTTTATAAATTTCTTTGATTATTGCATATCCTTTTTTCCTAATATTTTCATTAAAATTTAACATTTGTTCTTTTTCAAATGCTACTTTTTTTAAAAATAATGTTCTATCTTTTAAATCATCTTCATTGTAAAAATTATGTTTTATATTATCCAATATAGCTTTAATTTTATTTATTGTTTCCTTTTTATTAAATTCATTTCCATTTTCGTTATTATTTTTTGAAAATTCATATTGGGCAATTAATTCTCTTTTGTTTTCATTATTTATAATAATATTAAATAAAAAATTTCCATTTTTATATACAATATCTTTGTTTTCAAAATTAATACGATTCATATCAATATTTACAAAAGAAATTAATTTTCTATTCTTTACTTTTGGAAAGTCATTTTCAGGAAAATATTTTTTATTTTTATATTCAATAAAGCATAATTCGTTTGTTAATCCTTTTTCTTTTTGAAAAATAAATTGTAAACTATTATTATGAATATTATCCCCTTCAATTAAAAAGTGATTATTAATATTTTTATAAATTGTTATTTGATGTGTAATTTCATTTTTTGTGAATTTAAATAAAGCATCTACAATAATGAATACATTAACAACATTATTTAATGTTATTTCATATATTTTTTTTTCATTTATATCAATATTTATAATTTCATTGAAGATTTTAATTTGCTTTAATGTTAAATTTATATCAGCTTTTATCAACTCAAATGAAACTATAGTCGTCATTTTTCTTTATTAAATTTTTGGCGTTTTTATCTTAAATAATAAAAAATATTTTTATAAAAGTTCAATTAAAAAATATTAAAGAAAATAAATTAGGCAAAAAATAATAAAATTATAATTAATATAATTCATTTTATAAATCAATCTATTTTTTTCATTTTTTTATAATATAAAAAATTTAAATTTAAAAAAAATATTATTCAATAAAAAAATTTTTGAAAAGCTATTTACTCTATTTAATGATAATTTTTTTAGAATTGAATGTTCTATTTGAATAAGATTATCTGAACAACATCCTCCCATTCTTTTAATGTGAGTTTATTTTATTCATTTATATATTTAATTTTTATATTTTTTTCTATATTTCATAAAAAAATTTATTAATAAAATTGTTATTTATAATTTAACCCTTTTAAAAAAAATTTTAATTTATTTGTTTATTTAAAAAAACTAATTAATAAAAATTTTATTTATAAATACATTCTATATAAATAAACAATTTAAATTTAAAAAATATGACTGAATTATCAAAAAAAATTATATCATCAAAACAAAAATTCCTTTCAGCACCAGAAAAGAACCTAAAAGAAGAAATTAATGAAAACATAAATTCTTCCAAAAAAGAATCAATAACAATTCAAAAAATAAAAAAACAAAAGAAACCAAAAAACTTAGTGGAAGATATAGAAGATGATAATTTATCAAATGATTCTATTACAATAATATCTCAAAACCAATTAAAAAATGGTATTCATTTTCAAATAATATCAAATTTAACAATATCAATAGAATTTGTTCCAGAACAATGTATAACAGAAGAAATAGAACAAATAATAATTTCAAATGGCGCATATTTTGAACAAGAAATGAAAATTTGGTTAGCCCCATTTTCAGAATATGAAAAAATAAGAGAATCTCTTAATCAATTTAAAAATGATTATAATATAATAAAAATACCAGAATTTGTATTAAAAGTAATAGAAAATATGAATTATACAAAATTAACAGTTGCAGAAGATAATGAATCAAAAGAAATTATTGATTATTCATCTGATGATACAAAACCAAAATTACTTGAAATGTTACCTAAACATTTATTAAATGCTTTATTTCCTTTTCAAAAAGAAGGAATTAATTTTGGTATAAAACATCATTGTAGATTTTTATTAGCTGATGAAATGGGAGTTGGTAAAACAATACAAGCAATATCACTTTGTTATTTATATAAAGAAAATTGGCCTGTTTTAATTTGTTGTCCTGGTTCAATGAAATATTCTTGGAAAGCAGAGTTAATGAAATGGCTTTTATTAAAAGAAAAATATATTCAAATTATTAATAGTAGTAAATCTAGATTAAATGAACATTGTAAATTTTTTATTTCTTCATATGATTTATTAAGACATATTAAAGGAAAATTAAGATCAAAAAAATTTAGTTTTGTTATTTTAGATGAAGCACATTGTATTAAAAATAAAGATGCATTGAGAACAAAATCTATTTTACCTATTGCACTTAGAGCAAAAAGATTACTTTTATTAACAGGTACTCCATTATTAAATAAACCAATGGAAGGTTTTACTTCATTAAGAGTATTAAGACCAGATTTATTTTATAATTTTAATAGATATGGAAAAAGATATTGTGATCCTGTTCCAACACCTTTTGGAATTAATTGGTCAGGTGCATCTTATACAAAAGAATTACATTTTATATTACAAACAATGATGATAAGAAGATTAAAAAAAGATGTTTTAAATGAACTTCCTACTAAAAGAAGAAGTAAAATTGAAATAGAAGCAGATAAAAAAATTTTAGAACAAATTAAAAAAAATGAAAAAGAAAAAAATGGAATTAATAATGACAGTGTAATGAATTTATATTCATTATCAGGATTAGCAAAAATAAAAGGAGTATTAGAATATATAAGTGATTTATTAGAAGCAGATGAGAAATTTTTATTATTTGCACATCATCAAATAGTATTAAATAGAATAGAAGAATTTTTAATAAATAAAAAAATAAAATATATAAGAATAGATGGTAAAACTCAACAAGAAATGAGATTTGAATATGTAAAAAATTTTCAAGAAGATAAAAATATAAAAGTAGCAATTTTAAGTTTAAATGCAGCATCAACTGGAATAACATTAACAGCAGCAAATATAGTAGTTTTTGCTGAATTAATTTGGACACCTGCTTTAATGATTCAAGCTGAAGATAGAGTTCATAGAATTGGACAAAATAGTACTTTTGTTGATATTAAATATTTATATGCTCCTGGGACAATTGATGATTATATTTTTTCTAAATTAAAACAAAAATTACTTGTTGTTAGTACTACTCTTGATGATAAACAAATTGGTTTTGGAATGAATAATAAAAGTTTTGAAGAAGGTAAAGAAGAGATTAAAATTAATAGTAAAGAAAAAATTAAAAAAGAGATATTAAATGATGAAAGTAAAAGTAATAATAAAAATGAAATTCCTCATCTTGATAATTTTATTGATGGGGAAACACAAGTTGATTCTAAAGAACTTAAATCACAACAAAATACATTTTTTGAGAATTTAAAATCGGAATATAGTTTTGATTATAATATACATCCTGATTTTATGAAAGAAAAAAGACTTAAAATTGAAGATTTACCAAATAATAAAGAAAAAGATGATATTATTATCCCTAAATTAAATATTAATCAAAATTAATATAATTTTTTTAAATGTAAATAAATATAAATAAATATAAATAAATATAATTAACTAATTTTTAAATTCTTAACATATTTGAGATATAAAACTTAAACATTTAAAGAATAACCATACATTGGTTTTGAAATATGTACATAAAAAAATTAAAGAAATATATAAAAAAAAACCTTAACAATAATGAAATAATAATACTCTACTTAACATTCTAAATAATTTTTTTTAACAATAGAATATAACTCAATACTATCTAATCTATCTTTTTCATTAAATGCAATCATTTTCATTAATAAATCTTTAAATTCTTCACTATATTCAATTTGAACATTTGGACAAGTGAAAATATCATTTTTATTTTTATTATCATTAGAACAATTTTTAATATCTTGTAATAAATCTAAATTTTTAGTAATAGCATAAACAAAACATAAACCTAAAGAATAAATATCACTTTTATAAACATTAATTTTAATTCTTTTACTTCCACTAAAAAGACAATTATGAAGAAGTGGACACAAAAACATTTCAGTTCCTTTTATTTCAAAATAATTATATGCTTTCTTTACAAAAATACTTTCATCAAAATCTGCAATTTTATATTCACCATTTTCCATTATTAAAATATTTTGTGGTTTAATATCTCTCTGTGCAATATTTTTATATTGCATTATACTTAAAGCTCGTGATAAATGTATTAAAATTTCTATTAATTGTTCTTCTGAATAAATCATATTTTCATCTTCAATTTGTTTTAACCAATCTGTTTTTGCTAATGGCATTAAAAAATAAACACAATATGATGTTATATCTAATTTTTTTATGCAATATTTATATATTTCTAATATGCTTTTTTTAGATTCATCATCTAATTCACTTAAAACTTTTAAAACTTCAATTTGATTTTTTACTTTTTCAATTTCTTTTTCACCATCAATTATTATTTTTTTAAAAGCATATTTTTTTTTCGTTTTATATTCTTGAACTAAATATATATTTGCATATGAACCATTACCAATTAATTTTATTAATTTAAATGCATTTATATTTAAATCATCTGTTATTGTAATTGATTTTGACTTTTCTTCTTCATAATCTTCTTTTTCTTCATTTTTATATTCAACTGTATTAGAATAAAAATTTTTAAGAAGTGTTCGAAAATCAGGAACTGAATTTAAAAATCTTTTTTTTTGTCTTTTTTTAACTTCATTATTATTAATATTTTTTATTTGAATATCATCAATAGAAAATTTACTAATATTATCATTTTGATAATTAGTATATAAATTATTTTCGTTATAATCATTTAAATTTGCAACATTATTTTGTGAATTTGTAACAATATCGAAATTAAATTTTTGTGGTATAGGTTTTTTATATATTTTACCAGCTAATTTATGTTTTTTTAAAATAGGAATATTTTGATTTAAAGCAATTTTTCTGAAATTATCAGTCTTACAATCTAAAGATCTTCTCAAACTATGTTTTTTAATTTTACTTTTAAAATATTTTATTTTTAAACATCTTTCACAAACTATTATTTCTTTTTCATTATATATTCCTTTAAGAAATGAACCACCACATTCACAAAATCTATTATTTTCATCTTCATTTTCATCTACTTTATTTCTTGTTGTTAATGCCATTTTAACTGAGTTTTTTAATTGTAATTGTTTTGTAGCTGGACTATTATCTCTATATGATGATAATACTTGTTCTTTTGTTTTTACTAAACTTAATCTTCCTGATGTTTTTTCGATTAACATTTATTTTATCAATTAATTTATAATATTTAAAAAATAAATTGACATTATTTTTAATCATTTTTTTTTTATTTATTTTTTTATAATTAATTAAATGGGTCAAGAACCAGGAAAACAAAATAATAATCAAGATCCTAATCAAAATAATTCAAATAATAATAATACAAAAAAAACAAATGAAGATATTACAAAAGCAAATATGATGAATAGATGGGCAAATTTTTCAATGCCATCTTCAGATAATCAACAAGATAACAATAATAATATTAATAATAATAATGATATTAGTAATAATGATAATGATATTATTAATAATCAAATTAAAGAAGAAAAAAAAGAAAATAAAGAAATTAAAAAAGAAGAAGAAAATAGACCTAAATTAAGTTTTGTTACTTTAAAAAATCCTGAGACTACTGCATTAAAAACATCTGAAGGAATAAATGAAAAAGAAGAACAAAAGAAATATACTTTTTATAGATTAAATGATGAAGAAAATGAAGAAGAACCACAAAAAGAAATTAATTTAATAGAATTTGATGAAGAAGAAAAAAAAGAAAATAAAGAAGAAGAACAACCAAAATTTAAATTAGAAATTATTAATAAAAATCCTCAAAATGAAAATAAAATAGAAACTCAAATTAAAAAAGAAAATGAAAATATTAAAATAGAAAATAAAGAAGAAAAAAAAGAAATAATAATTCCACAAAATATAAATTTACAAAATCCAATAAATGAAGAAAAACCAAAAGAAGAAAAAAAGAAAAATATAGATTTCGAAAATGTTGTAATAGAAAAAGTATTTCAAATATCTTTAGATTCAGAAAATAAAAAAAATTACATATTCCTTGAAATGTATTGTGCTCAAATATTATCATTTGGAAAACCAAATGTATTTCGTTTAGAAAATTTAGACGAAATACTTTTATCAATAATAAATGATACATCATATAAAAATAATATAATAAATTATTTATTAAAAAGTTATCATAGAGCATATGAAATGATAGAAGTTCGTTTTAAAAAAGATTTAGGACCAAAATTTTCAGAAGTAAGAAGAGTTATTGCTACTTATTTAGGACAAATAATTACTTCTCCTGAAAATTTTTCTTTAAATATAAATAGAGAAGAAATAAAAAAAAATTTGAATGAATATTTTACAATATCAGAAGAAGAAGAATTATTTTTTTTACTTGGTGATTTTATTAATAATTGTGGTAATGATAAAGAAGCATTATCATCAGTATTTGATTATTTATTTGAAATAATTCATATTCAAAATATTGATAATCAAACATTTTTTAAAAATAATAATATAAGAAAAAATATAAAATTACTTACTTTAATATTTGAAAAATATCCAATTGTAAGAAATGTTTTTATGGAAAATGAACAATTTAATGCAAAAGATATTAATGGAAGATTATTAATGGGAGTTTCTTATTTAGGTCCTTTATTAAGTATGATTCCTTGGGAAAGTCCACCTGAACAAATTAAAAATGCTTTTGGAAGAAATATAATAAATGAAAATGATATTAATGTTAAATCATATTCATCTAAATTAAATTCTTTAATTGATGATCTTAGTAAATTAGTACAATTTTTAATTAATGAAAATGAAGATTTATGTTTTTTATATTTTTATAATATTGTTAATTATAATGTTGAATGGAATAAAATGCAACCTAATATTATGATTTCTTCTACTAGTGGTTTTTTAATGAATTTTTTTATGGTTTTGAGTAAATTATTTTTTAATGAGTGTTTAAAGGAAATTCCAAATTTTAATTTAAAGGAATCTCATTTTATTATTGATGTTGTTAAATTGATTGATTTTAAATTCATTTTTAATGATAATAATATTCATTTTAGTAAATTTGATTTAATTGATTCTGAAATTTCAAAACAATTTAGAGAAGATAATAAAAAGGAAAGTGAAGAAAAAAAATATACAAAAATTACAAAAATGTTCTTTTTAATTCATAGTATTTATAGTTATTTTATTCAACATTTAAGTAAAGCTTATTTAAAAACTGTTCAAAGATTACAAGATAATTATAAAAGTTTTGGAATAAATAATGAACAAACAAAAGAACTTTTTATTACTAAAAAATGTTTAGATATTTATATAAGAAGTGATAAATTTACAGAAGCAATAATGGTGTTTAATAGAATATCAAATGTATTTTTAATGAGTTTAAATGTAAATGATTTTCAAAAAATAAAAGAATTTAATAAAGATTTTTATAATTTAATAGATGGAAAATCAAATATTACTTTATCTTCAATTCCAGAAATTTTAATATCAAATTTAATAGAAAGTTGTAATTTACTAAGACAATTTTCAGCAAATTTATATTTTCAAAATATGGATTTAGTAACTGATATAGTATACTTTGCATTAATATATTCAAGTAGATTAGATTTAATACATAATCCTCATTTAAGAAGTCAAATTTTTGATATATTATTATATACATTCTTATTAAATGACTATGAAAAAAAAGAAAATCATATTCAATCAGCTCATAATAGATTATTAAAAGATGAATTTGTAAAAAAGAAAATGATATTATGTGTTATGAGAGTTTTTGTTGATGCTGAAAGATTAGGAACTTCAAATCAATATTATGAAAGATTTGCAGTTAGAAATAAAGTTTTAACTTTAATTAATAATGTTTTTAAAAGTCATCAAGATATTTTCAAAGAACAAATATTATCATATGCAAGTGATTATTCAGAAGATGCTACAAAAATGTTAAATATGTTAATGAGTGATGTTACATTTTTAATTGATGAAGTTATTCAAAAATTAACTGATATTAAAATATATCAAGATAAAAAAGATGATAAAGAAAATTGGGATAAATTAGATGAAGAAAGTAAACAATTAGAAGAAAATAAATTTATGGAGAATGATAGATTATTAAAACCATCATCAAATTTATTAAATTCATCTCTTGATTTTTTAGTAATAATATGTAATTGTTTACAAAAATATTTTATGAATTTAAAATTAGCAGAAAGAATGGCGAACTTATTAAATTATTGTTTAGATGAATTTACTTCAAAAAGTAAACAATTAAAAGTAAAAAATAAATCAGATTACAATTTCAATCCAAGTTTCATTTTAGCATCATTAATTAAAATATATGTTGCTTTTAAAGATTATGAAGAATTTATAGAATATGTTGTAAAAGATGAAAGATGTTATAAATATGATAATTTCTTAACTGCAATTAAAATTAAAAATTCAAAATCAAAAGTAAAATTAGATTATGATATATCAGAATTTTTTGATAATTTTGTAAATAAACAATTGAAAGATGCTGAAATATTAGTAGAAGAAAAAAAAATAAATTATGATGATGCACCAGAAGAATTTATTGATCCTTTAACTGATGAAATTATGGATGATCCTGTAATTCTTCCTGCATCTAATATGACTTGTGATAGACAAACTATTGAAACTCAATTACTTTCTAATCCAATTGATCCTTATACAAGAAGTCCTTTAACTAAAGAGATGCTTATTCCTAATAAAGAATTAAAAGAAAAAATTGATAAATATAAAAAAGAGAAAATGGAAATGAAAAAGAAAAATAAATAAATTAAAATAATAATAATGAAATATTATTAAATAAAAAAAATTTGAATTTTTTAAATTAATTATAAAAAATATAAAAAAAGAATTTAATTGTAATTTAAATATGGAATTAAATTCAATATTATTTCCTTCTCCAAAATTTGATTTCCAAACAGCATTACAATACGATGGTGAATTAATATTTATTCCAAAACCAAATGAAAAAAATTCCTATATACCATGTTTATTTTTAATAAACGCAGTAAAAAAAATAAGTGAAAAATTCTTAATATTTTTCCATGGAAACGCAGAAGACATTTTTGGTGCATTAGATATATGTGAAAAATTAAAAGATTCTCTTCAAATGAATATAATAATAGTAGAATATCCAACATATTCAATTTATAATTATGAATCAGATACAAATAAAATATTAGAAAATAGTTTAATTGTTTTTGACTTTTTAATAAATCAATTAGGAGCTTTAAAAGAAAATATTTTTATATTTGGTCGTTCAATTGGAACATCACCAGCAATTTATTTATCAAGTAAAAGAAAACCAGGTGCTTTAATATCAGTTTCTGGTTTTACTTCTATTAGTGATGCTGCTAGAAGTTTAGTTGGTAATATTTTATATTTATTGGTTAAAGAAAGATTTACTTCTATTGAATATATTAAAAATGTTACTTGTCCTATTTTATTTATTCATGGTCAAAAAGACCAATTAATACCTTTTGAACATTCTTTAAAATTAAAAAATAATTGTAAATGTCCTTATGAAATTTTCTTACCTGAAACTATGACTCATAATGAATTTAATTATGAAAAAGATTTATTAGGTCCTATTAAAGAATTTTTAATTAAACATACTGGAATTAAAACTGATTTAGATAGTCATATTAAAATTCCTAATGGTTTATTTGAAATGCCTACTTTTATTAAAAATAATATTAAAAAAAATTGTGAAGCTAGTTCTAATAATTTTGTTTCTTGTTTTGGAAATAATATTAATAATGAATAATATTTATTTATACTTGTTATTTTTATGTTTTATTATAAAAAATTTATTAAAGTATAAAAAAAAATTATTAACTTAAATAAAAAAAATTTTTTATTTACTTTCATTTCTTTCCATCATTTCAATGTTTTTAGAATTATTATCATTAAAAATATTCTTACCTAAATTTTTCATAATTACATTATTATTACTTTCATATGCAGTGGAATTAGAAACAAAATTATTATTTTTATTTGTATTAAATGTAGAAGTACTTTTAGATTTATCTAAATATTTATTCTTAGAATTAATATCATGATCATTAAATTCATCAGCCAATTCATTAACAGGCCAAGTTAATCCATCTCCATTAGGATAACCAATATCAATAATAAATGGAATAAACCAAAATAATTTATTTTTTCCCATAACTTGTTCCCAATTTTCTTTATAACCAATATTATACTTATTTTTTTTTTCAAAATCAGGATCTAATGTTTCAATAGTAGTACAATTTTTAAAAACTAATTTTAAATGAAATTTAAAAAATTCAAAATCTAAATAAGTCAAAGTTAACAAAATAGAATGATTCATAATAATAAAAAAATGATATAAAATAAAAGAAATTTTCCCAGTATGTCTATTTTTATATAATTTCATAATTGAATTATAAGTATGAGGAATATAAATAATATCTAAATAAAAAACAGATAAAAAAAA
>JAEEGL013543438.1_pt1 | contig 15844 bp, 18 predicted proteins | sample 9134231 | NCBI WGS metagenome assembly JAEEGL01 (sample SAMN16246548, study PRJNA631951) | gut metagenome | biome: gut microbiome; feature: rumen; material: fiber-attached | host: Bos | place: Iran: Karaj | collected 2018-10
AATATTGGTTAATAGTTGTCCAAGTCTTGAAAAGTTCATTGTTGTAAGTATTAAGAGTTATTAGCAGTAATTGAAAGACTGCCAGTAGTCCTGCATCATCTATGGTAGAAACACCATGAAAGGAAAGATAAGCAGGACTAACTAGCAGTAGAGTAGGAGTATGATGATTATCAGGTTGAGTAGAGGTGAGAGAAATAATAGGAAGGGGAATAGCACCATTCTTATCAATATTATCAGTAATACCAAAAATATCAATATAACTGATACTATTCCACCTTAACACCTTGTTACCCTTCAACTTCTACTTCAAATACATCATATAAAACGTGAACATAAGGAGTTGTACTAACATTATATTCTTGCAAAACCTTTTTTGCAGCATCTTCAGATTCAAAAATAGAAGGTTTGCGAGTTTTGTCATGTACATTCATGTAACAACGATAATTATCATGCAGATAAATAGTGCATTTATTATCATCTTTGTTAAATATTACACGTTTTACATTATTGTAATGAAGATTATTAACTCCACGACCAACACAATGACGAATAAAAGCTTTCATAGTTTTATCTCCTATAATTTAAAGATTAATAATTTCTCTATTAGATAGTACACTTATACTTATAGTAAGAAGTCTTATACCATAAGTAAAATATACTACTATGTTCTGGTCGGTTTAATATGAGGTTCTCCATGAGGTTCTTCCGTTAGGCGATAGTAATTTTGTGATGTTAGGCGATAGTAATTCTAACATACTCCCGACCGCCCACCCCAAAATAGCCTGCAAAATGATGAAAAGGTAATGCACCACTATAAAAGTGATGCACTACCTTAATAGGTTAAGCGTTCAAACTATCAAGTTCAACACTACCTGCGGCGGGTTTAACTTTGTCAATGGGTTGCATAATTGCAGCCTTAATAATAGGCTCAAATACGGGGTCAATGTGTAACTCAATATTCACAATTTCAGTGGTGTAAGTATCTTTGTTAAATGTGCCACTGCTATTATTGGGCGTGCCTTTTCCATGAAAGACTTTAGCACATTTCACAACTGCCCCATGAAGAGCGAGAAAAACATCAGGGTTGATTGCTTTGCCTCGCACGAGTGCAATGGCTTCTGCCTGCCTAATTGCAGGGCTTGACGCTTTAACTTGTTTAACAAGTTCCACAATATTCTTGTGAAACGAGTTTTTAACAACAATGGTATTTGTGCGGTCATAGCCTGCAATATCCCTATCTAAAATGATAGTCAGATTATTGCTATAATACTCGGTTGTGGCTACGGCAGTAATATTTGCCGTAAATTCAAAATTTTCATGCGCTTTAGCCTTTTCAAGCATTTTAGCAGCAGTCAAAATTTCATTTTCCATTTTAATAGAAATTAGATTGTTAATTGAATAATGTTAATTAATCGGTGCTACGCTTGCAATTACGTTGCCGTTCTCGCTATCAACTGGAAATGCTCACCGCATTTGCTTTGCGTTGCAATGCGACTATTGTTTGTTTAGTCGCAGGGTCTTGTTGGTTTAATATGAGGTTCTCTTGTTTTTGATTTATCAAAAACTCCTTGAGGTTTAAAACGAGGTTCTGTGTTAATGGCGGGGGTATTTCGATGATGATTATCAGGGGCGGGGTTCATACTACATAGCTTCCCTCTCTCATAATTAAAGTCCCATTTTTCAAAATCATATACTATATCTTTTCAACCTTCACTTACACTTTTATAAACTTTTCCTCTTGTGCCTCTCACTCTCATTCATAACTTCCCTATTTCAAAAATTTTACTTCCACCATTTTAATCAATTTTATGTTCAATACAACCACTTTATACTCTCACAATTAGAGTCCCAATTCTCAAAATTTTACCATCTTCTCTTTTTACTTAACCTTTACAATCTTCATCGCTTTCAACTCTTTAAAAATTCCAACTCCAGCTCTCTGCTCATACACATCAATTTCCTTTACGGGGGAGTTCTCAAAAACACTCCAACTATCTACTGTATTAAAATAAAAAGTTCTACTAGTTTCACAACTAATAGAACCTCTGTTTAATTAACTCGTTTAATCAATACCTTAACATGAAAAAAACAACAATTTGTACTTGTGTTATGAATACGATTATAATTACTATTACTATTAACTTAACTATATCATTTATTAATTCTTTAATTAATTTGTGTTTTATTATCTGGTTTATTATTTTTATTAATAGTTTATTTATTACTAGCTTGTTTATTTATATTAATTATTTAATTATTATTATATTATTTATTATTAAAATTAATATTTTTAATTTATTAAATATTATTAATTTTAATATTAATAATACTAGTTATATAATCGCCAAGTGTGCCTGTATGACCACGAGCATAAGCACCAGCATCAGCACGACTATGCGTTGGCACTGCAAATTTAGCACAATTTCCACCAATTCTGCAAGCGATTTAAGATAGTTTAAGATTATTTAACTATGAAAATAACTAGGATAAACACTAGTAATGATAGTAATAATGTTAGAAATGTTATTGGTAGTTCCCCCGTAGAAGAAATTGATGATGTGGCTACAAGACCTGCTTGTACACTTCCAAGAGGTGCTACAATTTTAGTTAAACTATCTTAATTTTAACATTTTTAAACCCTATTATAATGTACGGGTACATTATTTATTGTACCTTTGCCACCAGTATTAGCACTACCACTTGTTTCTTACAATACGGCAGGAACTCTAATGCTGCAAGTAATAATGATAGTGTAAATGTTTTTAATAATATTAATCATTTTAAAATTACAATTATGAAGAATTTTGAAGTTATTGGTAAAAGAGTTAAATTTAACTTTCACTTTCCTACAAGTTTAGAAGAACTGGATGCTGATTATTTATTTGATGTTACAAGGCATGTACAAATTCCAGACCATCATACTCTTGTCGGTATTGTTTATCATGAGAAATTGTTTGATATTATTGTTTCTCGTAAACGTAATCAAAAAGGTTTGACTGCTGGAGTAGTTCCCGTTTTCATTAGGGCTGGTAAGACTGATAGTGATTTCATTAAGTCAGCTAATTGTAAAGATAAACTTATTATTCCTAGCAGTTCTTTAAGTCTTGGATATCATGTAGTAGCTTCTAAGAACGTTCTTAGTCTTGATTATTTTATTAGAGCTATTGATGGCGACAATAATCTTGCAAAAAGATATGATAACAACTATGGTAATGAAGAATGTTTCTTTGTAGAGTTCAAGCTTATTCCTAATGTGGAAATTAAAGGTATTTACAAAGATGTAGAAAATGTAGATACTACAAAGTATGTTGAAACAAGCATGATAAGTGGTGGGGATTGTTAATCATATCCTTTCCTACGGGGGAGGTCATATAAGTAACATTGTTTAAATAATGCCAGAAAGTAGAAAATTTCCACCTGAAGGTTATCAGGTTACAGTTCTTCGCAAACAAGATGTTCTAAAGTGTATTGATGATAATATTATCGATAAAGAAATAGCTTTAGAAATTGTTAGAAGATGTGAAATTGATGCAGCTAACTTTGTTAAAGATGGACGTTGGGCTGGCATACCTTTTCTTGGTAATCTTCGTATTCCTAAGATTGTTCAAACATTCCTTTCAGAAGATACTCAGCAACTAATGGCTGAAGCTAAAGAAAATCTAGATGAACATAAATATCTTCTTTTTAGACGTCAATTTGCTACTGATGCAGTAAAACGTGAAGATAGAGAAAGATTTTATAAATATGAACTTAGTAAGTTTGTTGGTAAAAATCTTAAGTTCTTTAGAAAACTAGTTGCAAAACATGGTGAAAAACTTGCTAGAGTTAAATGTTTTACACTTAGGAATATGACTATTGTTACAGAAGATAATATCTATGAGTAGAAAAAATCTTATAATAGATAGTCTAATAACAATAGACGATAATGGTATGCCAGTGGCTCCTAATGTTCGTCAATTAATCGACAGAGATATTAGAGAGCTGTATAATCGTGATAAAACCAAAGATAAAACTAAGTACATTCAAGAATGTATGGTGATTTATTATCTTGGTGACCCTAAGTCTCCTGCTAGACAAGCTGGACTTAGTGACCCTGAAGCTCTTAAGATGGCTATTGGACAAGCTGATTTACCAAAGGATTATATTCCTGATACACTTGTTATTAGACTTATTAAGAGATATTATGAAGAAAACATCACTGAAGCAGGTAGAGCAGTTGAGAATATTCTTCAAGGTATTCATAATATTAATTTAAGTATTAGTACTTTGAATAGTTTGTTAAATCAAAAACTGAATACTACCGTAAATCTAGAAGATGTTGATACAATTATTGGACTTATTTCTGCAGTAAATGCTCAAAGTAAAGAACTTCCAGCAATGATTAAGCGTCTTGAAGATGCTAAAGAAAACCTCATGTATGAGAAAGAAACTGAGCTTTCAAGAGGTGGTGGAATTGTTTCTAGTAGCATGGATGCTGAAAATTATCAAACTTAAATGAAAGATATATATCAAAATACTTACCTTTACTTTGATGAAGGTCCTCACAAATATACTGATAATAGCGGTAATGAATATATTTCTGTTACTACTCTTATTGGTAAGTATGCTCCTAAATTTGATGCAAAATATTGGGCACATAAAAAAGCTAGAGAGCAAGGTGTCAGTGAAAAAGAGATTATGCGTCAATGGGATAAAATTAAAAATGAAGCATGTGACCGTGGTAATGCTACCCATAATGGTCTTGAGGACGCTGTTAAAGATGTAAGTCAGTTTAAAGAAGCAATAAGATACCTTCAACAACCTGAAGGTCGTTGTGTAACTGTAGCTGATATTCCAGCAATGATTCCAAAACCTTTAGATATTGATAAGTTTAAAGAAGCTACACAAAACAAATATGATGAAATATACAGAGTATTTGAATATTATACTGAAAAAGGCTATATCATCTATTCGGAAATTGGTGTTTTTCTCCCTGATATTCTTTTGTCTGGTACTATTGATTTGTTATGTTATCGCCCAACTGATTTCGTAGTTCTTGATTATAAGACTAACAGAGGTGGTTTACAATTTGAAAGTGGTTATTTTAAGAAAGATAAAACTACTGTACCAAATCAACTCACCGATGAATGGGTAAGAACATATAATAAAATGCTTCCTCCTCTTAATCATCTACCTGAATGTAATGGTTCTCATTATAGTATGCAACTTAGTATTTATGCTAGAATGACTGAGCGTATTCTTGAGATACCTTGTACAGGATTAGGTCTTTGTCATATTGCAAGTCCTTTCAAACTTAATGGGTGGGGGCAACCTTATAGAGATGTTGATGGTTATCATGTAGACCCAAACGGTGAAGAAACTGTAACATGGCATAAGATTAATTATCTTCGAAATGAAGCTGATGCAGTGTTTGAAGATAGACGTTTAGAGATTAGAGCTTTAGAAGCAAAGAAAGATAAACAACTTAATATTTGGCAATGATTAAACCTAATTTTTATACTATTTGTACATATGCTGACTATGAGAAAATCTTTAGAGAAAAAGGTTATGCTTATTTTACTAGAGGTCAGTATAATTTAAATATTATAGGTATTCGTTCAGATAACAAAAATAAAGTAACTAATTTATTTGATGATTTACTTGTTGTTATTTATAAAACTCCAACAGGTAAATGGCAGCGTGCTACATATCCTATTACTACTGAACCAGGATTATATTATATGATTAAAAAACTTATGAATCCTAAAGGTACAAGTATTCTTGTTCCTGGTCAGTATAGAGGATGTTGGGAACTTGGTAAACATCAAGGTAAGTATAAAGCATTAGTTCAAAAGAAATCTATTAAAGTATATAGAGATGGTAACAAAGATGATGTATATGATATGGATCCCAATCGCATTGATAGTGGCGTGTTTGGCATCAATATTCATCGTTCTAATGAATATATTACGAGTACTAATGTCAATGCCTATTCTGCTGGTTGTCAAGTTTTTGCAAGCCCTAATGATTTTAAAAAGTTTATAGCTCTTTGTGAAAAGCAAAGAGAACTCTATGGTAATAGTTTTACTTATACCTTACTTAATGAAGAAGATGTAAGATGAACGAAGATGAAAACTTATGGAGAAATCTTCTATATACTATTGTTAGTGTTATTTTAGTATTTGTAATTGTTGGAGTATTATGTAAATGTGATGGACTAGATAAGAAACCTACACATACTAGTACTAATATAGATTCTATTTTGAACACAAATGATAGTATAAAGATTACTATTAACTATATAGATAGTGTCAAACATGAAGAAGTTGAAAAGGTGCTTAAGCTTGATAATGATAGTACTATTGAGTTATTCAAGCAGTTGGTCAGAGAGTAATGCACATCCTTCTTTTACGGGGGAGGTTACTAACGATTCTGTTCTAGTTGCTGTTGATGACCTTCGTGCTGCAAATGCAAAGATGATTGAACTTAGGTATGAAAAAGAGATTAATCTTAGTCTTAAAGAAATTATCAAGAATGATTCAGTTGCTATCGTGGCACTCAGAGAAGATAATAGTATTATTGAAGAGCGAGCAAATAGATATAAAAGACAAAGAAATGTAGCAGGTGGAGCTAGTGGTGTGCTAGTGATACTGCTTATATTAGCATTGATATGAATAATTCAGTAGAGGAATATATTAGAACGTATCCTTTTCTTCAATATATAAATGAAGATAAGAGTCATTATCAACATGCAAAAGATGCAGGTTATGATGACCCTGATGATTTGTTTCTTATTGGAGAAAGTGGCGGTTTTCTTCTTAATATTAACCCTAATGATAAATTTGTCAATGTTCATTTATTTAGTGAAATGGCAGATTTTTATAGGGCTAATAAAGTGTATACACGATTTAAAGAAGATAGTATTCCTCATATGCAATTAAGAAAGAGAGAGGAATATAGACGTAAACATGGTTTTAGTGCACCTTGTCTATTAAGAAATGGTAAAATTCAGGATGTAAGAATCACTGGTAGTCATTATAATTTTCTTAATTATACTATGATTCTGCAAGCGGATACTAAGTCTATGAAGGCTAGTAAACATTCTGCTACTGCTGAAAAGAAGTATGATTTTAGTAAGTTTATTGATGCTCAGTTTTGGACATTTCATATAATGGAATTTGCTGTACGAAATGGTTTTCATCTTATTATAGATAAAACTCGTCGTGGTGGATTCTCTTATATTATGGCTGCAGATAGTGCTAATGATTTGAACCTTAATCCTAAAAAAGTTGAGATTCATGTAGCTATTGATAAAAAGTATCTAACAGTTAAAGGTGGTCTTACTGATTTTACTATTGACAATCTTCGTTTTTATGAAACTAAAACTTTCTTTAGACGAGGTATTCTTTCTACTGATAAAGAAAACTTTCGATTAGGATTTAAACTTCCTAATGGTATTGTATCTCCAAAGTCTTGGGATAGCGCTTTATTTTCAGTTAGCGCAATGAATAATCCTAACTGTGCTATTGGTAAAGATGCTATGAAAGTTAAGACTGAGGAGATTTCTACTATGGACAACTTTGATGAGTTCATGGCTGTTACTGAACCTGCAATGCGTACTGGTAGTTATGTTACAGGTAACATGATTGGTTGGGGTACTTCTACAGCTGGTAATATGCAAACTTTTGAACAAAACTTTTATTCTCCAAAGTCATATCATTTTATGCCTTTTGAGAATGTTTGGGATAAAGATTGTCGTAATGAACTTTGTGGGTATTTTAAACCATATTGTTGGGGACTTCAAGGTGAGATAGATGGTCTAAAAGCGATGGATGAAGATGGCAATTCTAATATAGAAGTTGGTCTTCAGGTTGCTTATCATGAACGTGAACTTAAAAGAGAAAGTTCTAAGACGTTTGCTGATTATATTAACTATCTTGGTCAATATGCTAATATGCCTTCAGAGTCTTTTAGTTCTACTACTGAAAATCTTTTTAGTAGTGAAGAATTAATGGCTTGGGAAGAAAGACTTAGAACTGATAGTAGCTTTAAGTTTTATACAGATGGCGTATTGATTGACAAAGGTGACAAGGTTGAGTTCAAACCTAATGCTCGTATTGCAGCCGAAGGTGGTAGACACAACGTTGATTACTTTGATTGGATTGAAGGTGTACCTATTAAAGGTTATGAACATCATCATGGTTGTATTCGTAAATGGTTTAGTCCTCAAAAGTTTCTTCATAGAGATAAGAATGGACAAGAAGTTATGGGAATTCCTCCAGGTATGTATAGTATAAGCTATGACCCTGTAGGTGTTAATAAGGATAACAAACTTATTACTAACAAACATTCTCATAATAGCATTAAAGTTTGGATGAACCCTTGTATTTACAATGGTTTCAAAACTGCTCTTGTTGCAGCTTACTACGGTAGACCTGAAAAGCTAGAAGAAGCTGATAGAATTTGTTATCTACTTGCTAGATATTACAATTGTATCGGTACTGTTGGTGTTGAGGTCAATCGTGGTGAAACTGTAAGTAACTTTAGAAAATGGAAAGCACTTAAATATCTAATGAAAGACCCAGTACAAATTTGGGATACTAGTCTTAAAGGTCATGTTACAGCTGATTACGGCATTGTAATTGGAGATGGTCCTAAGAAACTTGAAGGTCTTCGTTGGCTTAAAGAGATGCTTTATTCTGAAGTTGGTAAAGATGAACTTGGTAGACCTAAGAGATTATTTCAAACTATTTATGATTATCAGACTATTCTTGAACTTAAGAAATGGAATAGTATTGGTAACTTTGATAGAGTTTCAGAAATGATTATTAGAGGTCTTCAATGGAAACTTTCTGATATAGAAGCAGCTAAAGAGCTTGCTCATAGAAAGAAAGTTGTTGATAGTGGTGATAGAAAACATATTTTAAAACGAGATTGGTTTTAAATGCGTAGAAGAAAAAGATATTTAGATAATACTGCTCCAGCGGATAACACTGCTAATGTTGTTAGACTTGTTAATCGTATAATTCAGGTTAAACGACAAGATACTCCTACTAGAAGAAAAGAAGAGCAACGTAAGACTAGAGAAGCTTTAGAACGCGCTAGAGTTACTCCTCTTAATCCTAGACAACAAACTATTGCACCTCATCGACAAAAAACTAATATAGATAGAGTTGCAGGTGAGGTATTTGCAGCGTCAGAAGAAAGACGTAAACAAGAAGAAAATATGAGAGAAGCAGGTGCTTTTCTTGGTGACTTTGCAGACCTTGCGTTTTCTACAGTAATGCCTAGCACTTATGTAGATATGGTCGATGCCTATCAAAGAGGCAAACGAGGCTGGGATGTAGCTGGTGCTAAGTTTACAGATAAGGATGCTTGGAGTAAAAGAAATCCTGGTACAGCTTTAGTTACAGATATTATCGGACCTGCTGCTATAGGAAAAGCTGGTATTATTGGTAGAAATATAGCTAATAGGAATTTATTTACTTATGCTTATCTTGAGCCTTATGGCTATGATAATCCGTTTACTAGAGGTAAAAGAATAGTAAGTCATATTTTATCTGATAATAAACTTCCAATCATTAGTCCTGCTTCTCTTAATGACCCTAGATATAGAGCAATGAGAACTATTACTGGAGGATATAGAGATGAAGCTTTTAGAAAATATTTAGGATTACCTGAGCGAACACCATTGTATGTTCCTAACGGTGATGGTACTTTTAGTTATAATCTTAAATATTTATCTAAAGGAGCAAAGCATGTAGCCGTACCTGAAGCTGATGCAAGTGGTATTGCGGGAGACTTATTTACAGGAAATGGTGGTAATATAAATATTAGATTTGATGATGCTAATAAAATAGCACATATTGAAGATGTTTGGGATATTAATCCTTTTAGTAGAATGTCTAAAATTGATGTTGACCAACCCATTAGAAATGCAATAGACAAAGTATATACAGGTTTATATCCAGCTTTATATAAAGTTGGAACTAAACGAGGTAGAATCGGTTATAAGTATCTTGGTGGTAAGCAACTTAATAGACTTAGGAATCCTATAATAAATGACCCTATTTCTAGAGGTAGTAGAATTATAAATAAAACTTTAAATAAAATTGTTTCTCCTATACGAAATTTTGATGCGTCTACTATACTTGGTGGTAAAAACTTTACATTAAGACAAGATATTCCTTATGTTCAAATGCCGTATGAAGATTTTATGGATATGCCTATTGATGCTATCAATTTAGGAGAATTTGCTCAACAGTTGTCTAAAGGTAAAGTTGTTGATTTTAGTAGAATTAATTCTAGAGGTGTTATAATAAAGTAATATGTTAGGCTATAATATTATAGGTCATAATGGTGAATTTCCTCGACAGCGTGTTAGTGCTGCTGAGAAACGTAAAGAAAGTTGGTATCAAAATTGCATTGACTATGTTATTGCAATGGGAATATCTATGAACGATAGAGGTGCTACTGAAACGCAACTTAATATTCTTCATGGCGATATACCAAATGAGTTTTATAAGAAAACTTTGAATCCTTATAATAGTGCTAATGAACGCTTTACAAGGTTTCCTGCTACTATGCGAAACTTTGATATTATGTCTGATATTATTAGACGTTACGTTTCTGAGTACTTTAAGGGTGTTCATGAATTTACTGTAGCTGCTTGTAATCCAGAAGTTGTTATTAAGAAGCAAGCTAAGTTACGAGAAGCTATAGGTCAACTTGCTGAACAAGCATTTAGAGCAGAAGTTGAAAGACGTATGCAAGAAATGCAGCAGCAACAAGCTCAACAAGGTGATGGCGGACAACAACAACCTATTAATCCACAGGATGTTATGCCAGACCCTGAAGAGTTTATTCGAGATTTTAATGAAAAGTACATTGATGAAGAGAGTAAACAAGCACAAGATTTACTTGACTTTATTCGTAGTATAACTCAAGATGCAACTCTTTATCTTTCTTCTTTCTTTAATTATTGTGCGTTAGGTGAATGTTACACTTACACAGATATTAGAGGAGAACAACTTTATAAAGAACACGTACCTGTTCTAGAAGCATATCCTATTCCTAATGCTAACTTCTTTATTGAAGACCATGATATGTTTGCTAGACGTATGCTTCTTTCGTATTCTCAAATAATGGATATGTTTGATGAAGTTCTTAGTAAAGAAGATAGAGCGTTTCTTGAGAAATATTATGATAATGGAAGAGGGTATAGTTCTCATACTCAATTCTTGTATAATCAGTACTTTGAAAGTTTTCCTAATGCTTGTGAAAAGTTTACCAAAGAAGAACGTGAACTATTTAAGAAAGAAAGTGCTGCTATTCATGCAGATAATAACAATCTTTTTGAAGTATGGCACGTAGTATGGCGAGGTGAAGCTAAGCAAGGTATTCTTACTTATATTAATGAGATTGGTATGCAATCACAACGTATTGTTGATGAGGGTTATCAACTTAATCCAGAAGCTGGAGATATTAATATCGAGTGGGCATATGAACCCCAAGTATATGAAGGCTATCGTATAGGAACTAGATACAATGGTGTATATCCAATTAAAGCTAGACCTATTGCATATCAAAGAGATGGTAAGTTACCTTATAACGGTATTCAAGAAGTACTTCCTTTAATGGGCAAGTTTAGTATTGTTAAACTTATTACTCCTTATCAAATTATGCGTAATATATTTGCATATCATAGGGAAATGGTAATAGCAAAGAACAAGATGTTAGTACTTCTTCTTCCTGAATCTCTTATTGCTTCTGATACTGAAGATAAAATCTATAAGATGGCAGCCGATGGTGTTCTTCTTGTAGATGATTCTGAAGATGCTAATTCTCAGAAGATGGCTAATATTCGTATGCTTAATGCTAGTCTTGGTGATTACATTACCCAGCTAACTAATCTTATTGAGCAAGTTAAACTTGAAGCTCGTGAGATGGTTGATATGAATATGCAACGTTATGGTGAGATTGCACAATCAGCAGGTAATGCCGTAACACAAGAAGCTGTTACTCGTTCTTCTATGGGTAGTGTTATCATTGTTATCATGTTTGATGAGATGCGTAAGCGTGATTATCAACGTGATATAGATTTTGCTAAACTTGCATATATTGATGGACTTCAGACTTCTTTCTTTGATGATAAGTATCAGCAACGTTATATTAGTCTTGATGTTGATAGTTTCATTTTTGGTGATTATGCTTGTATGGTTAAAAATGACCAAAAAGAAATTGAGAAACTTCAACAACTTAAACAATGGGCATTTAGTGCTGCACAAAATGGTGACCTTGACATGGCTATTGCAGCTATTACTGGTGACAATGTAACTCAAATAAAGGACTTGGTAAATAAGTTCATGGAGTTGAAACGTCAGCACGAAGACCAGATGCAACAAGCAGAACAGATGCTCAAGCAAGAAGAGTTGCAAGCTAAGATTGCTGAAATTCAAGCTAAGGGCGAAGAAGATAGAAAGACTGAAGAACTCAAGTATTATTACGAGATGCAACTTAAAAGCATTGATGTTAATATGGCACTTATGGAACCTACGGATACTACAGGTGCTGAAAATGATGCAGCTCGTATGCGACTTCAACAATTAGCTGAAGATAATAAGACTCAACTTGCTCGTCAGAAACTTGCTCTTGAACAAAATAAGTTCAATGCTGATATGTATAATAAAGCAGCTGATAGACAAGTTAAACGTGAGCAAATGGAGAATCAATTAAAGATAGCTAGAACTAATAAAAACAAATATGACAAGTAAAGATAAAGAACTTACTTTTGAAGATATTATTGCACAGGCTATTGGTGTTCCAAAAGGGTTAGTTCATAAAGTTGTTGATAAAATGAAAGATATGCCTGAAGCTAAAGAACTTTTAAATAATATTAAGAAATGCCAAAACGAAGAAACTTAGATAGTACAAGAGGTAAAGCTGTTGCTAATGCTCGTCGCCTTAATGCTCAAACTAAAGCTATACCCCCTACATATATTGGAGGAACTACTGAGCAAGCTCGACGTAATTATTGGCAACAAGAACCTGTCATGCGTCATGCAGTAGATAGTGTAGCAGGTAGATATGGAATTAATCCTCAATTACTTGCTAATAGAATGGAACACGAGGGTTTTGTAGATGCTCAAATAAAGGATAGAAATTCTTTAATTAAACGTAAACAAACTAAAGGTATTTCTAGAGGTTATGAAATTCTTCATGAACCTTCTGAACGAGGAGCCGGTCTTACACAGTTTGGAACAGATGATGGGGCTACATATATCAATAATGGACAAGCTAGACTTATAAACGAACGATGGACTGATGAAAACAATACAAATGAAAAAGGTAGAAAAATTCATAGTTCCAATGGCTTAACTGTTGTTGATAATATAGGTATTCAAGCTTCTCTTCTTAAAATGTATCGAGACCAAGCCAAGAAAGATTTTCCTGGTAGAACTGAAGCTGAATATGATAGTATGGCAGCAGCATATTATAATAGAGGCAGAGGTGGCGGAAGAACTTATGTTAAGTCTGGTAAAAAAGATAAACGATATTCTATTAGAACTACTTATGCTTCAGGAGGTTCTATTCATATTAAACCTGAGAATAGAGGAAAGTTTACAGAAACTATGCGGAGAACTGGTAAAACAGCAGAACAACTTAAGCATAGTTCTAATCCTCTAACTAGAAAGAGAGCAACATTTGCAATTAATGCTAGAAAGTGGAACCATGGCTAGAAGGTATTTAGATAATGCAGGTATGCCAGATACTACATACAATGTTGTACGTGGTGATACTTTATGGGATATAGCTAATCAACACGGTATATCTCTAGACGAACTTCGAAGTCTTAATCCGAATCTTAAAGGAGATATTATACATCCTAATGATGTGATTAATATTGCACCTGAATATGAAGAACGTCTTGTAGATTTACGTAAAGAAAGGGCATTAGAAGAAATCTATAATAGAGACAATTTATCTGCAATACAAGGTGCATATCATGACAGAAATTATGTAGTATTAGATAAACCTAATGGAACTTTAACAGTATATGATAAAGAGAATAATCCTATATTTTCTACGAAAGATATTAGTATTGGCTTGTCTGGTCAAGATTATAATACTGTTACTTATTCTGATGGACAAGGTAATTTGAAAAATTACGCTGGTAATAATTCTACTCCAGCTGGTATAAGTGTTATTAGGGCTGTAGGTGATTATGAAGGGCATCCTACTTTTATTAGAGCAAAAGTAAATAGTAAAGGAGAATTAGAAGATATTCCTTCTTCTATGCATTATTTTGGTGACAGGTCTAAAAAGAATCTATCTAATGGGTGTGTTAGACTTAGTGGAAAAGATGCAGATATATTAGGCACACTGATAGGTCCTGGAACAAATGTTTATAGTCTTCCTGAGCAAAAAGGTTCTAGATTTAGTTTAAAAGGGGGTCGCACACATTTTACTGCAGACAATCCTTATGGTATCAATGAAGGCCCGACACGTTTCGAAGATGATTACAATATTCATGTAGATAAAACTTATAGTCCTTTACAACTTAAATGGAATAAGACAGGTAATAAAGAATTTGATAAAAATGTAAAACAATATGCTCAAAGTCTTGTAAACAATAAACAAAAAATTCAAAAACAATTTGGTCTTACATCTGATGAATATAACCGATTTGCAGAAATGGCTTTAGGTCTTGCTGCTCAAGAAACTAAATTTGGTACATCTAGAAGATATAATTTAAAGGAAATTGCAGGTGATGCTATAATTGGTTTACTTAAAACTATAAGAGATGGAAAAGCAGGAAGTAGGTCTAGAGGACTAACGCAAATAAAACTTGGAGCCGATAATGAAGCAATGCAGTCGTTGTATAATACTCTTGGTATTACTAATGACAACATAAATAATCCTGATATTTCAGCTCTTGCTACTGTTGCTAGACTTGCACAAATGTATAATACTGAGGTTAGAGGTAGAACTTTTACAGGTGAAAGTGATGAAGTTATTTCCCCATATGATGCTTTACTTTATAAATGGAATGGACATAATGAACAACTTATAAATCATACTGCCACTCCTAATAAAAATAAGTATCTAAAAAGTGTAAAAGGGTATGCTAATAATTTTAGAATGTTTGAAAGAAGGAAATATAGAAAGTAAAGGAGGTGTTCAATATCTAGGTAGTGATTATCTTAATGGTAGTCACTACTTCTTTTATATAATAATCACATTTCTTTTATGGGGCTGGTTATATGGCTAGATGAACAACTATATTAGAAACGTATCTAAATGCAGCAGGCGCAACGCTAGGTATCAAATTTTCAATCTTGTAGGCTTGTTCCCCTGTAAGAAAGTGATTGATAAGCACTCAAAGACCTACTCCAGCTAGAAACATTAACAGTAGTTATATTATACCTTATTATATTGTTGCAAAGGGTAAAAATAATGATTAAAATATTGTTAAAAAGTTTGGTGGTACACATAAAAGTAGTATCTTTGTAGCAACTAAAGCTAATATAGTAATAAACATAGAAACAAACTTATAAGTATGGAAGGAACTACTATTGATTTTGAAGGCGGTGCTGGAACTCAACCAGCAGCTAACGCTGATACTAATCCTGCCAATCAAGAAGATACTACATCTTTAGATGGTGGTGGAACTGACGATGTTACAGGTAAAAGTAATGAAACTCAAACTCAAGAAGAACCAGCAGCTAGTACAGGTGACGATAACGATAATACTGTTGTTTCTAAGGATGAGAATGTTAATGGTTTAGAGGCTGGTACTCAAATTGAGTTTGATGGTAATACTTACACTGTAGCTGATAACGGTGACATTGTTGATTCTGAAGGT
>JAEEGL013817513.1_pt1 | contig 15844 bp, 10 predicted proteins | sample 9134231 | NCBI WGS metagenome assembly JAEEGL01 (sample SAMN16246548, study PRJNA631951) | gut metagenome | biome: gut microbiome; feature: rumen; material: fiber-attached | host: Bos | place: Iran: Karaj | collected 2018-10
CTAAAAAGGAAGCGGTTGGAAGGCGGACTTGAGTCCGCCGTAAATGTGTTCAGAAGTATCTCTTGAGGAGACCTTCGAGGGCTTTTCCGTGCCTTGCCTCGTCCCTTGCCATCTCGTGGACGGTGTCGTGGATCGCGTCAAGACCTTCTTCCTTCGCCCTCTTTGCGAGCATTGTCTTACCGGCTGTCGCACCGTATTCCGCTTCGACCCTCATCTCGAGGTTCTTCTTGGTGCTGTCGGTGACGACCTCTCCGAGCATCTCTGCAAATTTAGCTGCATGCTCTGCCTCTTCGAATGCTGCCTTCTCCCAGTAGAGACCGATCTCGGGGTAGCCCTCGCGGAATGCCACTCTCGACATGGCTAGATACATTCCCACCTCGGTGCATTCTCCGTTGAAGTTCGCCCTGAGTCCGTCGACGATGTCCTTGGGGACTCCGTCGATGATTCCGACCTTGTGCTCTGCGGCCCAGGCCCTGTCCTCATCAATGACTTCCTCGAATCTCTCTCCGGGTGCGTTGCACACGGGACACTTGTCGGGGCGCCTGTCGCTCATGACGATCTCCCCGCAAACCAGACATCTCCATTTCTTCATTTGTTTCACCTTGTTTCTCCACACTAGGTGGTGATTAGATGTGTATTGAGAAGTAAGTATATATTAACAACGTTAACAGCAATTAACAACTATACTAACTCATAATAAAGGAAAGAGAGGGGGCTTAGGCCCCCGTTAAATGTTTAAACACTTGCTGCTGAGAAACTCAGGTTGAATGTCTGAGCAAGTACCGCTGTATCTACAGCATCCACATCAGTCTGTGCTGTAGCATTGGTGAATGAGATTGCGTTTCCGCTCTCTCCTGCTGCGGCAGATATAGTAACAGTCACCTTGTACCAGAGGGTGGTGTCACCATTCAGGTTGGCTCCTGTGTATGCATCACCGGGTGCTCCAGCACCATTGTCAACGAAAAGGTCGACATCCAGGGTGTACTCAATTGTTCCGGTTCCGCCCGAAATACCAGAAATGGTCTTTGTTGCACCACTAGGAATCGTAGCTGAAACTGTGTAGTTCGCTCCGACTTCATCATTGATCATTATTTTACCGACATACTCTGTTCCTGCAGCAGCGCTTACAACGACAGTGTCACCTGCTCCAGATACGACAGTTGTCGCATGCTGAAGAACGATTAATTTGTCAACTGCAATCGGCTCAGAAATCAAGACTGCATTTTTGTCATAAACCTCAAGGACGAAGTCTGATGCAGGGGTGGTGTTGTTGTTAACATTCACGCTTGACTGATAAGCGTAAGCAACACCTGCAAGTGCAACAGCACACATCATGATCGCGACGAGTGGTACGACGAGTTTTCTTTTTCCGTTCATTTTTTTTCCTCCCTTCTGGGTTAGGCCAACAATCTTGTCGATTGTTATTATAATAACAAGATTATGCGACTTATATTTAAAACTATTCAAGTGAGTGTTCACTATCTCCGAAATAACAGCAGTTAACCCGTTATTTATCACCAATTATTTCTGTCATGTCTTAGCATGAATGAGCAAATAACGTAAAGGCAAACAGGTATTCAGTTATCAGATAGCACCATCACAAATCTACTAACGAAACAGTACATTAGATCCAATGAGATTTTTTTGTTAATTATCAATTGTGCCAGACTTTATTTTTTGAGAAATGCGATCTTCCCTAACAATGTGAATAACAACTACGATGTAATATAACATTATCAGAACGATAATTAATCCTATAATCAAATATGGCCATGCATTAGTCAACAGATTTCTTACGGCTGATACAAAATCACCGAATATCACGGATACGCCGACAACCTTCCCAATGACGTCATCCTTTGTGATTGGTACATCAGACGAAGTACTGGCATCGCCTTTTGTTATTATCGAAAAGGACGAGATGCTGATTATACGATGGACTGTATAGATACCATTCTGATAGAATGTTATAACATCACCGACCTTTAGCTTATCCTTCTCACTTTCGGACAATATACGAATCATAATCGTGCTGTCCTTCGGAATAGTAGATATCTCATATTCGGTCGGCCCTCCATCCATGGAACCTGTAGGAACTACAAGCATTTTGGAATGAAAATAGTCATTTGAGTCTCCGTTAAAATGATAGAAGAACGAAGCCACAGGAATAACGAGCAACGACACTATGATCACGCCGATCACGATCCTGACGACCGGTCTGTCCCTCTTCTTCCGATAGACACTGCTGACCATGAGGCCCTCACTCTTCGCTTACACCAATATAATGCCTAAATAAAGAATTACCGATTATTAGGTAAAATATGAAGCCTTTCACAGAACATGGTCATATCAATATTGAATTTAGTCAATCTGGCACATATGTTATAGTCCTACCCTGAACCGTCGATCTCAGGAACAATGTATGTCAACGAGATCTTTTTACATCGAACCCGCCAATGTATGATAGTGAATATACACTTACATTTATCTTTATATTATAATCAACTTGTTTTTGATATCACGCGAGTTCTGTGATATAGTATTATATACTCGATAAGTGTCGTTGTATTGTGAATAAGCGGTCACGTACGGACCGCTGCACGAGGGGGACTGTCATGAAGGATGGGAAAGCTTCCATGAACAGAAAGACCAAAGCGGTTTTTGCAGTGGTAGCTGTAGCCATCATGATCGGCGCAGTGTTCCCTCTTTTCTTCAATGCGTCTACAGCCGAAGACCCCATAGGCTACCAGCGCGAGATAACATACTATTACACCAACGACCCCGAGGGTGTATCCCGCACCATCACTTACGACGGTATCGCATCCACAGAATACAATCCGGAGTTCTGGGAAGGTACCGGCCACGTTCCTACCAGCTTCGATGTCTACATAAGACAGGTCGACCCCGCCACGGGCGATCTGGTCAAGGATCAGAGCGACAACCAGATCTACGACAAACTGGAAGCAGGCACGGACATCGGAAATCTTGCCGTGTACGTGAATGAAGGCGGCGACATGGTGGCTTTGGATCCTAACGACGAAAGCAAAGGATATGTGATGAACGGCGGTGAGATGAAGCCCTACGATCCGTTCGTCCACGGAAGCAGCCACAACTGGAAAGGACCGTCCGTTGAAATCACGAATATACAGATTGCGAATGTGACCGTCAATACCGGAACCGACATGGGGCCCTCGTACCTGAAGATCACTGGTATCTCCGGATTCGATGGGAACGTATCGATCAGCAACGCAGGCAAGATCACTAACAGCGGTTCTTCCCAGACCGGTACAATAACGGTCACACTTGTGACGAACAAGGTGTTCGGAGGATGGAGAGGACTCGAGACCGATAACAAATATCTCCCCGGTGAGCCCATCCTGCCCAATGACGATTCGCTCTATGTGAAATGGATCACACCCGACGTCTTCTACAAGGACGGAGGTGCCATAAGCAGCGGATCCTGCACCGTCTTCTGCGAACCTTACTTCCCACTCGGTGCAGGGAACAAACATTTCGACTATGATGCAAAACAAGACTACAATGTGATGCGCGGTGACGGTCGTGGAAGTGACTCGCTGTACGGTACGATCTACAAACTCAGCGGAACATATGACCTCTCGGACAAAAACAACGCTGTTTCCACAGGGACCTATCGTTCGCTTGACCCCTCTAACAAAGCGACCCTGTATTTCGGCTCGAGTAACGCCATATTGGGCGGTGACGTCATCATTGATGGTGTGCACATAGATGCAACCAATGGAGGAAAGCATCTTGCCACAAGCGGAGCGATATTCGCTGAAGGCCATGTGCTGGTCATGGGTGTGGGCTTAGACAATCCCGCCCTGATACCGACCATAGATCTGTCGAATCAGTCAGGTACGGGTGCACCTTCGGTCTACGGCGGCAGTTGCGATAATGCCATCACAGCCAAGATTACCAGCGATAACTTACAGCTTACCAACGAAGGTAAGAAGACACTGGTGTTCACAGAGGAGTACAACGGCAAGAAAACCGGAGACTACAACATCTCCACCTGCATCATTGTCCACAGCGGAATATACAAGGTGATAGCAGGAGGAAGTGATAAGAAGAACATCGGACAGGAAAGCGAGGGCAACACCCGTTCGACATACATGGTCCTCAGAGGAGGAACTGTAGGAGATGCGGTCTACGGTGGCAGCTCAGATGATAATGCATACATCTACGGGGATATCGGTGATCCTGAAAGGACCCGTAAGGATATGAGGCAGGGCGGTACGTTCTCCTATCTGTTAGGTCATTTCTTCACATCTGGTGACAACTGGCAGGACAAGATGACCGGCAACCTGTTCAAGATTGCAGGCAGGGACACCTTCAAAGTGCTTGAGAACACGATAGTATCAGGAGGCTGCCACAAGAAGGACATGAAAGGTGCCACACACATGTTCTTAAGCGACCATGCATCTGTGTGGGTCGTCAACGGATGCAACCGTGAGCACACCGGTTACACCAGGATAGGAGTGGTTGATATATCCGGAAGCGCTGTTGTCAGACATGTCGCTGCAGGAACGACTGCAAACGCCGCCGATAAAGAATACGGCGAAGGTAGCACCAAAGCCGTTTGGGTGATCATACGTGACAATGCGTCGGTCGCTCTCGCCCTCGGAGGAGGGTACGATATCTGGCAGGATCCGAAAGGAAGGGCCATGATTTCAGGATACGTGAACGTGGAGGTCAACGGAGGTACCGTCGGAAACGTCTACGGAGGCGGATACAGAGGAAGTATCGGTAACCCATCCAATTACTCAAGCCTCACAGTCAGCGTTACAATCAATGGCGGAACCGTGCTGGGTAACGTCTACGGAGGCGGAAGCGGCGGAACCGACAGGGGACAGCACGACTCCCACGGTTCATGGGGAAGAGGCGGAAACACGACCATGACCGAGGGCAAATCATGCGTCTACGGTACCGTGAATGTGAATGTCACAGGCGGAACCGTGAACGGAAACGTCTACGGAGGCGGAATGTCGGTACCCGTACTGGAATCATACCTCTATGACAGCTACAATGCGCCGTCGAACGCCGAAAAGACTGCAGGAATTAACCTCGGCGGACTTTATATCATGGTGAATGGTCAGTACAAATCCCCTACGAAGGAACAGATATACGGCGACGTACAGTTGTACCAGTGTACGGACGGATCATCGTACCGTGAGGTGACTCTGACAGAGCAGCAGAAACAAGCGGTCCTCTACTACGGGGTCGAAAATGACCACTATTATGCAGCGACATATCAGCAACTACATCCTTTCCAGAACACTCTGAAGATACTCAAAAGAACCAATGTGGAAAAGGTAGGCAGCGATCCGGTCAGCGGAAATTACGTAGCGACCGTCTACGGCAGCACCAATGTGACCGTATCAGGAGGTGAGATCATTGGTTCCGTCTACGGAGGCGGCGAAGGAATTAACATGACGAAGGTAGGCACCAACGACTGTACCATCACAAAGGACTACACCAGAGTGTCCGTGATCAAGACCTTCATCGGCCAACAGCCCACCTTGGACACGATCCCCTGGTATGCCTACGGTGAACCCACATACCATACAACAGATGTATACAGCACATACATCGAATACGCAAAGATAACCCGCGACAATGCTCTTGCAAATGTCACAGTGAATATCACCGATAGTGCGCACATCTCCGGAGGAGTATTCGGCGGAGGCTGCAGCGGATATGTGAACGGCAATAGGACGGTAAGCATTGACTGTTCATCCACAGCTGAGAACAAGGATTACAACGTGGACAATTCGGTCTACGGCGGATCGTCCTCAGGAAACGACAACGGCCAGTCCATCGTAGCCGTGACCAATGGGAAGATCAGGAACTCCGTATTCGGCGGAGGATTCATGGGTACGACCAACGGGAATACCAATGTGTGCATCGGCTACAGGATCAATGCCCAGGGTACCACGGATCAGGTCGATGGAACAACGATCTACATCGGTGATTCCGTTTATGCGGGTGCAGATGTCAAACCGGATTCGGGAACACCTTACTCACAGGCACTTGTCCTCGGCAATGGTATCGTCTATGTTTACGGCCGCAACTCGGACATAACCATCAAAGGAAGCATCATGGGTGACGGAAACTCGTGTCTCACCAAAGGATGGAAGGAAATACAGATCGAATACTTCTCCAGCAACCAGACACTTACGGGAATACACCGTGCGAACAAGGTCTCGATCGTCACAAGCAGCATCAAGATCAGCGGTAGGGAAGCGAGGATATTCGACAAGATCCCGATGTACAGCCTCCACTATAAGGATGGGGGCGGAGTCTACCACGATGTCGAGAGTGCGACCGATATTGAAAACAATCTCAGCAGCCTGTATTACCTAAGAACTGCAGAATCTAATAATTACATCCATTTCAGCATCGAAGATGATACGTTCTACACCTGGAACCAATACGGCTACGACTACAACACCAGCGACGTCCCTAGAACGGACTACACTATGCTGGACAAGAGCGCCAATGATTTCTACAGCACACTGGCGGACTGTCAGGACCTGTATATCGGCGATACAACTGGCTCCAACCAGCTCATCAAGATGGCGAGTCTGTTCCGCATAGGGAAGCTGACGATGCAGAACGGTTCTTACATCGCCATCGACAAACCCGCAGAGGATGTCAGGGCATATGAGAGCCTGGACAGCAGAGGCAACGCTACCAGCGATATCGCTCCCATGAACAAGATCGAGTTCACCTCGGGAGGTTCATTCTACGTCAGGAAGGAGATGAGCGCCGTCATCTCCAACTACGGAAACGTCACAGGATTCACACAGTTGGTCATCTCCAACCAGGGTTCATACGGTGCATACGTGTTCGGAAACACCAGTTCCACCGGAGGTTTCGTCGTTTCGAAGGACGGACAATATGTCTATGCCAACATCAGCGATTTCACAGGAGATGTGAGATCATGGTTCGTCGCCGGAACTGAGCACAAGATCATCACCATGAGCCTTCCGACCACCGGCAACGGAACAGATGTTAACACAGTCACATCCACCATCGACCTGACCGTGCTCCAGGAGAGCTCCAACCTGAGATACATGGGCGGAGAGTACATCCCGTCGCACTCCGGATTCACATTCATCAACCCCGCAAACTCTTACGGTGCAGGCGATTATTCGCTCAGATTCGCATATCCGGACTCTATCACGGAAGAAGGGGTATTTGAGACAACTAGCGGCAGACTGAAGGTGCATAATGTCGGATTCATAGGATATTATGACGGAGTACACCCTCACCCTCAGCCGATAACAGAAGCCAATTTCGATGAAGCCAAGACCAAGGCATTCTATCTTGATCCTGAAGGCAACCACATACCCTTGCTGGTAACATCCAAGGTTGACGGTAAGTATTCCGCCATTGCACCCGATGACTTGACATGGAGCAACATTGATAGTTATTATGCACTCTCGATGGACAAGAGATACATCGTCACCGGCAATAACATTACCAGCGGTACCTTCTACGGTGACGGGACCACACCTGCTCATTACAAGACCCTCTATGAATACGAACCCGGGAACGGTGTCTACACGCTGAATATGGAATTCAAAGGGAAATCCACTCAGTCCACCGATTACCTTGGATTCATCATAATGGACTTCGAGGAATTCGAACTCATCGAATGCCGGGTCGGCGATGACACGGTATCTCAGGCAGTTGTCGTCAACACCGTGGAGATCCGTGTGGACCTTTACGTTGAGGGATATGATAACGGAAGGGACATCAAATATGATCTGACGATCGATGCTGTCTACGATGACAGCGGATACTCGGACGGTTCCGCAGACATCCTGATACAACAGTCGCACTCCAACTATTCCTACTATGTGGACAGCATGTCCGCATACGTGTATGCCACCTCCGGGCAGATAACTGACGTGAACATCGTGAAATACATTCGCTCGAACGACTACAGAGAGGCCACCACAGAACAGATCACTGATGGAACATATCTGTACGTCTACAAGAACAGCGAATATGTCCCTGCGACAGCCGCTGAGATAGCCGATGGCAGTGTGACGAAATATGCCACCATATTCGTGAAGGCCCTACAAAACGAAATTGATAACGACAACATCAAGAAATATGTCCTTGCCGCCGATGTCCCGGACATCAGCATTGCGGGCGTAGGTAACGTCAACAACACCAACGGATGGCTTGAAGCGTACACCAGGAACATCGAACCCGGCAGGAACCTGAATTCAAAGATAGGTGTCCTCACAGGCGGTTACTACGGAACAGTGAGGATGTCCATAGACAGCCTCTCGACACCTGAAGGACTGTCGTATGTGATAATTTCCGAGGTCCGCGACACCGGCGGTAACGCCGTCAACACGATTATCATCGACCTGAGCATCAACTGGAGAGGTTACGTCACAGTGACATTCCATGACGACAGGTACGAGGTGTTCGACGGAGACCTCAATTCAGTCAAGGTACTGTACGTGGATAACGGAAACGGAGGATACAGGGCCGCCAATACCGAAGAGATACTCGGAGGAACGGCAACACTCTATGTGAGCAACGGTAACGGTGGTTACACACTGGCATCCGGATCCGATATAAAGGGCGCATTGTTCGTCATCGTGGACGGCAACTACGAACAGTACACAGGAGCACCGTCGCAGACCGGAGCCAAATACGTCCACAGGGACGGTATAACCGTCAAACAGTTCAGATACAACTACGTGATGACACCTTCAGACTGTCCTCCGACCACCAGCAACTTCTCCGGATGGTACTACAAGAACCAGTCAGGGGACTTCACCAACGTATATAACTTCAACAGCCAGCTTACAGAGGATATCGATCTGTATGCCAGGCACATGATCACGGTGACATTCGATTATAATTACGGAGTCACATCCTCCACTCTGCTTAATGAGGAGGAAGGCGGAACGCCGGTCCCCATCCCCAGCGAAGAACCTGTCCGTAACGGATACACGTTCGGCGGCTGGTTCAAAGATCCTGCGTGTTCACCGGGACAGGAATGGGATGATCAACCCATATTCCTCGACCTGACACTGTATGCCAAATGGACTGGTAAGACCATCACACTCACATTCTACGAAGAAGGGCATTACGGACCTGTGTACACAAAGAATAACTTCGTATATGGAAGTGCTCTCGGTGATGTCGTCAATACCGCTGCCCAGGGAATAGATTACTTCCAGTACTGGACCTACAACGGTAACCCTGTGTACCACCACACCGTGATTGACGAGAACTTCATCAGATATCAGAACAACCTGACCATCAGATTCGATGCGTACATTACGGAGCCGACAAGCGACACACTGCACATACAGACCAAAAATGATTACACCGACCCAGGCTATGTAGGGCCTGCCAGCGAGTATGTCTCCGTGGAAAGACACGGAGCCAATACTAATGTAGCCGATCTGTACGTATCGCCAGACGGTACTGAGAAAGGATATGCAGAAGCGGATAAAGGGGATGTCAGTTGGAGCAACATAGTGGGCAATTACTACGCCGTCCGCAATTCCGATTTAACGGGGATCTTCAATTATGACGGTACATACCTTATCCCCGATGACAAACAAATCACTCTGGCGATCCAACAACAGAAAGGAGTATATGTCCTAAGGATAGGCGCCCACGGTGCGTACTACCGTGACATTAATACTCCCATCAATGAGAATGTATTCAATGCCCATATCAACGATGATCTCCTTGAAAACCTATACCAGAATGTAGACGGAGTTCTGGTCAAGGTAACTCTGTTCGAGAAGAGCTACCACAACATCTACAGCTACTCGTTCTCCAACAGAGCGACCGGTACCGGATACGACTTCCTCGGATGGCACTACGGAGCATATGATGCTGTCTCGAATACTCATGAGTTGCTGGTCTTTGCCGAAAATGGAAAGGTTTATTGGATATTCGACTCATCGTATATTCAGGCACCCATCGCAACATGGCCGTCCGGTACCGATATCGAAGACCTGACACTGATATTCAAAGCATCATGGCAGCAGATGAACTATACGGTGAAGACATCGAACAATGCCCACGGCTACATCACCACCTGGCTCGAGAAGCTGTACGTCAACGACGGAGGATACAGAGAAGCGTCCATCGCTGAGATCAACAACTCCCAGGTGACGAAGTACATCTACAACGGTGAGAACTATGTGGTGGCGACCGGTGCATACCTTGTCCCGCTGGGCGACCAGTTCACCGTACACTACAATGATAAGATCTACATCAGGTTCGACGGCAACAACGGATACCAGTTCTTCCAGAAATGGATAACCATCGGAGGGTGTTCGATAGAGAACATCGACCATTCCGGAACCTACATGACGGTCACCGGAGACTGCGGTTTCACTGCGACGATGACACTCAACGAACAGATCGTCACACTGACACTGACATACGGCTATTCTGCAGAGCACCTCTCAGAAGCGCTGACCGCCTACCTCTACAATGAAGGCGAATACATAGAGCTCAGGAAGCACGGGGACGATGATCAGTACATAGGATACGCAGGTGACGGACATTACGGTGTCTGTATCTATGCCAACGGCCACTACTATCTCGTCGGTGCGATAGATGTATCTAACGGCCACAGGGACATCACGATTGAGACGCCCATCGAACTCATGTACATAACGAAGGAACAGATCCTTCCGATCAACAACCTGTACACCATCGATAAGAGCACACAGGCTTACGAAGACGTCAACAACTACATCAATCTCATATACGAGCAGGGTGACGAGGCATATCTGTTCATCATCGGAGACCTGGCGTTCGATCAGGATACTCTGGAGGAGACACAGTCTATTACGATCGACCCGATCACACACAGGATAACAAACTTCAACGATACGATCAGATCCAAGACCAAGATCACACTCAGTGATTACACCTACTCTGGCGGCGGAGAGATTGTGAAGTACATATACATCAACTACGGCCAGTGGAAGATCTACATTGTGGCCAAATCCGCTGTCGTCTCCCAGGGCGGAGAGTGGGAGGATTGGGCTCAGGGATACGAGATATACAATACAATCAAGGACGGAGAGGGCCATGACATCACCCTCACCGAACATATCAGAAGCATCTCATGGAGCCTTCACGAGCTCGACACCTCCACTCCCGGAATCGTATACAACACCATCACAATCGAATGGATAGGCGATCACGCGTCCGAGTATACCGTTTTCATAGTAAACGGAACGGCCATAGTTTACAGGTCGGAAGCAAGTACCGTCACAGTGGAGATCGTAACACCCGTCAACGACCCTGCTCCCCAGCAGGGATTGCAGCAGATGTTCGCCCCGAGCCCCCTGTCGGTGGAACAGGTATCACAGATGGCAAAAGCAGAGAGTGCCAATGACGTACTGGCAGTGATCGGCCATTCGATCGGGAGGCGCGCATGAACGGTAAGAGACTCCTTCTGATAGCAGTACTGGCCATAGCGGTAGCTGCTGTATTGATAGTCCCGGTGTATGCATTCAACTCATCGGTGAGCGTTAACGATAATACCGTGGAATCGACCAAACGTACCATCGATATTGAAGACCTGACAGAATCATTCTCCGTCACGCCCCCGGAATACGAGAACGTGTCCACACCGGTATGGATAAGGAACCAAACCTTCGGAATTGATGCCGATGACGATGTGAAGATGCGTGCATGGCTCTATCTCAACGATCCTTCCGATTGGCTCATCCTCGACCATGCGGAACTGAGGATCTACCATGTGACCACAGATCAGCAGGTGCTCGCTGACGAAAATGTCCAGAAGTACATCCTGAATGTCGATACATTCGAAGAAGTGCCTCAAAGCACGGTCGATTCCACACCTGGAACATATTATGTGATGGCATATGATGTCGACTTCGGAGAAGAGGAGATTTCTGCCAGACAATTCCAGTCCTTTGTACCAACATCATCGATGACATTGGACCCGGATATCGAATACAAGTTCGACCTGGTGTTCCACTTCAAGGGACTTGTTGGAGAAACCTTATATGATCAGTTTGCAAGCAGCTTCGCCGGCACAATAACATTCGCCATAGCCGACAAGGACCTTCTGACACCTGATGCATGATGAGGCGATATCATGTCTGGCGACACATCAGATGGAAAGAAGTGGCGCCCCCGCCTCAGCACCTGTATCGTTGCCGTCATCATACTGGCATCTTTGATAGCGACAACAGTGTTCTTCTTCCATCTGAACGGCGATTCCATGGACTTCTCGGATTCCGAACTTCTGGTCATCCCCACCGGGTCCATGGACGGCGGACCTCAGGAACATCCGATATCGACGATCCCCGAGGACAGCATCATCATGGTACACAATCTCTCTGACGAAGAGAAGAGCAGCCTTGCTGAAGGCGATGTGATAACGTTCCATCAGGGCGGCATATACAAGGTTCACCGTATTGACGAAATCGGAAAAGACGGCACACTGTACACCAAAGGAGATGCCAATCAATCCCGGGATGCCCCGATCAAACTGTCCGACGTGAACGGGAAGGTCGTCGGCGTTGCGCCCAATGTAGGTAAAGCGGTTTCCTTCCTCAGGGATGCTTCCATCGGTTCCCCTCTGCTGATAATCATCGGCATCATACTGCTGATAATCATGATCTACTCCATCGTAGAAATTGTAGGCATAATCAGGAATCAGGATCAGAAGAACTGAATCCGAATATATTGTGATAATACAACATAGTTTCCGTTGTATCATGCCGATTATACCCCATTTGAAACAATAATCGTGCGTTATATCTCATTATTTTAAATATAAATATAATATCTGAGGGATATGAACGGTCATTTCGCATTGTATTTCATGAATAATTCGTTCTATTCCGTCGATGATGAGATGGACATACAGATCATGGAGATACTCGCGAACGGCGAACTCTCCATCAAGAAGATCGCCGACAGACTCAACAAGGCGCCTTCGACTGTTGCCATCCATCTCAGGGAACTGAAGGACAACGGCCTGCTGATCTCGAAGGTGTCTGATACAGACTCAAGATCCACCATATACAGCCACAGCGACTGCGAGCTCATCGCCTACAAGAGACAGCCTGTTGACGAGAGGGATGCCCTGGAGGATACACTGGAACCGGTAATGAACGGCGAACTTTCTCTCATCAGAGGCATATTCAAGATGTTCTTCCAGCAGCTGGAGAACCTTTGGCTCGATGCCGTCCCCTGCACCGATCCCGTGTCGATGCAGATAGGCAAGACGATTGCTGAAAGACTTCAGAAGGGAGACCTCTTCACCGTACTCTCTGAACTCAGGAACTTCTTCGAAGGGATGAAGGTGGGAGAGATGTCCTTCAGCGTATCCGATACGGTAAGCATCACAGTCAAGGATGTTGATGCCCACGGAGAGATGGGAAGATACCTTCAGGGGAAGATCATCTCCACCATATCAAAAACTGCCATGGAGCAGTGCTCTGGCAAGAGGATGAATATGAACGACCTGTCCTGGACAGGGAACGATCTCACCGTGAGTTATTCATTTGCGAGGTTCTGACATGTCCGGAAGATTCGGCCTTTATCTTACAGACGAGGGTGCGAAACACGTCGATTCAGATATCGACATGGACATCCTCAGGGAACTCAGAACTGGAAATAAAACAATCGGTATGATCGCTGACGGCATAGGCAAGAGCCGTTCCACCGTATCGGACAGATTATCCAGATTGGAGAAGGAACACATCATCGGGACCGTCGAGAGCGACGACCAGAGGGAGAGGGTGTATTCCGTCATCGCCATGAGGATAATGGATTCCAGGGATCCTTCCGCCTCATCCATGAACTATTTCAAGGAGAAGGTGAAGATGATCATCGACGGCAAACTGGACATGTACGAGGGATTCGGCGAATGCATATTCTACGGTGCCGCCACTGGCGGACTGAACATATGCCCCATATTCACATCCGTGGCCGAACGCATCGGCCAGAGGGTCGCAGATACCTGTGAGAAGAACGATTTCTTCAAGCTGTCGGAGAAGCTCAACGACCTGTTCAGATCCAACGGCATAGGCGAGTTCAAGATGACCGTCACATACTTCGTGAACGTGGAATTCACCGTTGCGGAGAAGTACAGGGACATCGAGTTCAACATGATGAACAACATCTACCGCAACATCATCAGAGCGGCCCTGGAGAAGAACTCGGGCAAGAAGATGAGGATAGAGCACCAGCACTCAGATGATCTGTCCAAGTTCGAGTTCAAGCTGTTCTTCGAAGGGATGAACTGAAACATCACTGCCCGTCATCTGACGGGCAAAGAAACCTCTTCCATTCCATTTCTGCATCAGCGGACCTTATCTGTGTCTGATTACAGATATGATCCCAATTATAATCAGCACTTCGATGATACAAAAGGCTACTATCTCGACCAAGAATCCGTTTTCGTCATCTTTCTCCAACAGTACAGTAGGCATGTGGTGCCCGTCCTCGGACAATTTGCCTTCAGCGATATGGTCTTCGTCGATATGCGATGCTAATGTACCGTCCGCATTGATCACGATGAACACCGCCGAGAATACCATCGCAGTAACAAGCAACAACGATACGACCCCTTTCCTGAAGTGCACGTGATCCCCCCTGCCGTTCCCTTTCGTTGATCTGTCAATCTTTCCGGTCATGTTATTCATCCGTTTCATTCGGTCATTCACGAGACCATACAACGGTCGAACCGTTGTGACCTGACCTTTTGTCCATATTAATAAGATTAATCATAGGTTGACAAAACTACGAAAATATGTCCGTTCGAGATGTGGATACACCGCAATCAGTCTGTTGTAATCGTTCGATTGAACTGATTACCGCTGAATCGATGTCACATTCGATCGTCTCCGGCAATGAAAACCCTTAACCGCATCCCGTCGATATACCTTCAGAAGAGGCATCGGCATGGAACTCAGGGTCAACGGCGAGAACAGGTCATTCGACGGATGCACACTGTATGAACTCATCGGATCGATGGAACTGAATCCGAGCCGCGTGGCCGTTGAACTGAACGGGAACATCGTACCCCGTGCTGAATTCATTAGTACAGAACTGAAGAACGGCGATTCCCTGGAGATAGTGCATTTCGTAGGAGGCGGATGATGGTAACCGAGAAGGAGTTCTATGATGCACTGGCAGGCAGGATCGGAAAGGATGAGGCCTGCAGGCTGAAGAGTTCCACTGTAGGCATAGCCGGCCTCGGAGGACTCGGTTCCAACATAGCTATGATGCTCGCAAGGTCGGGCGTCGGCAGACTCGTCATTGCCGATTGTGATACAGTGGAACTGTCCAACATCCACAGGCAGTGCTACCCTCTGGACAGCATCGGGATGAAGAAGACCGATGCCATCGCGATGGAGATCAACAGGGTGAATCCCTTCTGCAAGGTGGAGAAACATGATATCAGACTTGATGAAGAGAATCTGAACATGTTCTCGGACTGCGATATCGTATGCGAAGCGTTCGATACCGCAGAGAACAAGATAATGCTCATCGAAAGATTGACAGCAATGGGCAAGACGTTGATCTCCGGCAACGGCATGGCAGGGAAAGGTTCTGCCAATTCCATAGTGACGAGGAAGGTCGGGGACAGCATCTACATCTGCGGGGACGGCGTCTCCGATGTCAAAGAAGAAGGTAGCCTAGTGCCCTCCCGCGTGACCGTATGTGCGGCACACCAGGCCAACGCAGTGATAAGGATTATATCGGGTCTAGAACCGTGACGGTGATAAGATGGAAGACAAACTGGTCATCGGAGGACATGAATTCGAATCCA
>JAEEGL015031583.1_pt1 | contig 15844 bp, 15 predicted proteins | sample 9134231 | NCBI WGS metagenome assembly JAEEGL01 (sample SAMN16246548, study PRJNA631951) | gut metagenome | biome: gut microbiome; feature: rumen; material: fiber-attached | host: Bos | place: Iran: Karaj | collected 2018-10
AAGGAAAACACAGAAGACCTCGACTGGTGGGGTGAATCCGAAGCCACCTATGAATTAATAGGTACTTACCCTTGTGATTTTCAAAACTTATCACCAAGAGACTCACAACAAGCATATGGAGAAATACTCGAAGACACATACAAAGTATACTTCAACACAGATGTACCTATAACACCAACAATGATACTTCGACTAACTGGTGAAACCGACACATACACAATCAAAGGAACACCACAAAAATACACTCACCTAATACCACACACAAAAATCACAATACAAAAACAAAGAAAACCAACAAAACTCGAATAAAAAAAAAATTAAACAAAAAAAATATATTTGGAGTATTGTTACAATTTTAAATTTAGATATAAAAGTAGACTTCACAGAAAGTTATCGTAAAAAAACAGACTCAATGAACATACTCGAAGCATTCGGAGAAACCATACAAGAAATCACACAAGAACTTGAAACAGAATGCCGGAAAGAATGCCCAGTAAGAACTGGAAATCTTCGAGATGGACACTTCACAAGTACAACAATACTCGAAGGAAATGTACACAACCATGTAGAATATGCACCATATGTAATCTACGGAACAAGCAGACAAGCACCCAACAATTACCCACAAAGAGCAAAAAATAATGTAATGGGTAAAAATGACATCGCCAGTAAACTCGAAGACAACTTGGAAAAAAGGGGAATACTATGATACCACCACTCGAATCAATAAGAAAAATCTTAACTGGCAATGTCGAATTAAACGGTAAAAAAATACCAATCATACAAAAAAATGTACCATACGATAAAACACCTTGCATAACAGTAGATGACAGTGGAGGTTCAAGATTCCTACAAAGACATATTACCAAAGAGTATTATCCTTTGAAGAGTAATCACCCTCAATATGATTATGATAATCCTTTCTTGAAACACCCACAACAAGTGCTTCGTGAAAAATATGATACAACCATTAGTATAAACATATGGGCAGACACTGGTAAAGACTTGGAAAACTTGAACAATCAAGTAATGGACTTGTTCTACAAAGCACAAACAGACCATTACTTATTCTGCGACAACTACCAAGATGGCAACTGTGCATATATGGATAATACTTGTTATGCACAACACTTCTTAAACAATCGTAGTGTGAAAGGACAATGCCCTAAACCACAAATCTACGGTTACAAGAACATTTTCACACGATACAACCTAATCCGTGCAAGTTTCCATGTAGACCAACCATTCACATTAAACGATACCAGTAAAGACCAAATGGTTCATAGGAGTGTTATACGATTACACACTGGATACTATACAGATTACATTATTGGTGGATTAACACACACTCACATTAAAGGAGATGTTATTTTACAATGAGTAAAAATAAAAAAGAAGACTCACCCATAGAAGATAAACCACAAGGTGAAGTTAAACAAAAAAATAAAAATAAAAATAAAAATGAAGAATTAAAAACTTTATTCGAACTGGTTGAAACATCAGATTTAGATAAATTAACTTTAATTTTATGTTTAAGCAGAACTGGTTATTTAAACCAATTCTATGATGAAGAAGACAAATACAAAGAAAACAAATATGTTGAACCATCATTAACTGATGATGACTTTAAAAAGATAATCGGAGGATAAATAGGTAAAATTGGCAATCGATAGAATACCTGGAGTATATTACGAAGAGAATGTTACTTTTGAATCAACTGGTAATGGTAGTAAAATACCAATTTTCATAGGTAAAACTGGAAACACTGGCACTGCTTCCCACAAAGTAGATGGTACACAAGTTTTAAAATTCGCTTCTTACGAAGAAGTAAACAGAACCATCGCAGATGGTGGAATAGGTGAAGAAACCACAACTGTTGAGAACACTGTAACAAACAATCTTGAAAATAATTTACTCTTAAAAACAATCAAAGAGTTCTACCAAGAAGCAAGAATATTACAATCCAGTGACATAGGAGTACCATATATTTATGTGGTTGATGTTGGAGCAGGAACAGTCTACAATTCATGGAAAAATGCAATAGAAACTGTTAAAGCATACTATGATGCACCAGTAGAAGTGTATGTTGGATTAGAAACATGTGTGAAAGATGCAGAGAACCACGATATTGAACTAAAAGATTTAATCTCTGTTATTTCCAAATCTATTCATGATGCTACAGAAGAGTTAAACTTAAGGTATGCTTTCTTCACAAAACAAATAGCGAACTCTGATGTTGCAAGTAATGTTGATGATGCTTTGAAAACATTAGCACAAGCATGTGTAACTGCACACTCAAACAAATTACAATATTTATCTCGTGTTGGTTTAATCGAACCATACTTATTTGGTAAATCAGTTTCAAGAATCTGTTGTACAGAAAATACAGTAGAACCAGGTTATTACGAATACCGTAGTGTAGATGCAGATGTGTTCCCTAAAAGAACAAGAGAAAAAGCATATTCCTTACAATCCAATGGTATTATTTTCAACCGTGATGAGTATATTAATGGTGATAAACACCCTAAAATGAATTTATGTGTTTCATTAGCATTCAACGGTCAGACCAGTAGACCGGCAGATAGTCTTTTCCATGCAAGGTTCAATGCAGATGACTTGCTTCGTGAAGTTTTCGGTGCTTGTTATAACCAAATTAAAGCGAATGAGTCCACTACTAATATTGTGCATTTACAATCTCGTATCAACAAGATTGTGAACGATAGGATTTCTGCCGAAGAAATGTTACCTTATAATGATAAAACAGAGTTAGGTACAAGATTGCAAGTTAGAACTGATGATAGTAACCCATACACTTTAGTGGTTAGTGGTCAAATCCACCCACAGAAATGTACTATTGCTATTAAAGTTGAAGCAACAGTTAAAATCTAAAATTAATAAGAAAAGAATAATTAGATAAAAAAAAATTTTAGGAGTGTAATTTTTAAGTTATGGCAGATGTAACAAGATATAATTTAGCACAATTCTTCTTTAACGATGAAGAAATCCGTACTGATTCTTTCAAAACCACAAGGAAAATGGAAGCAGAATCATTAACTGCTACTAACAGTCATAAACCTTATGCTACTATGTTCAAAAAAGAAGAGTTTGAATGGGAAGCATCTGATATTGACCAAGTTTTCCGTAAGTTCTTTGAAGAAGTTATGGACAGACAAAAAGAAAACCCTAACGATTTAGGAATGGTCTGCACCTATGATTATAATGAGAACGGTGACCTTGTTCAAGATGATATTTACGATGGAGTTTGGATTGAAGAAATCAGTAAAGAAAATGCGAACAATCCATTCAGTGTTAAAGGTGGTGCAAGAGACAAGATTAAATCTTCAACCACTACTACAATACAATAAGAGAATAAAAAATGGATAATTAAATAAAAATGAATGTGGAAGAGAAAAATTTTAATATTCTCACCCACATATATTTTTTTTTTATTTAAATTAAATTACTCACTGGAGAAAGCGAAATGGAATAATAGGAATCAATTTTATTATTCCATTTCTCTTTTTCAAATAATGAGAAAGAAAATATAATTTTTAAACATCTTTTTTTTTAAGGAGGATAATTAAGAAAGAAATGAGTGAAGAATATATTGATAACAGAACAAATGCAGTGAAATCTTTAGAAAGAGACTTGCTACGAACAAGTTGGGTTAAAGAAGCAGAATTAATCCGTGACTTCGTACCAACAGAAGACTTAACCAAAAATCAACAAAAACTATTACAGAAATGTATCAATCGTGAAGATTTCACAGACAAACAATTAGTGGACTTAAAATTATTACTCACCAAGTACAGAGCCATACTGCAAAAAATCAACCCACAAGAAACATTAGATGCAGTAGACACAAGTATCCAAATGATGAAGACAGAAGCCGACTTCATCAGTCTAATGAACAGTGATGAACAGAAAAAACTATTAGTGAACATAGACACAATCAACGGCAAACTCGGTTTCGACTTCATAATACTACCAATAAGCGACAGTAGAATAATAGAATCACTGGAAATGCAAGTAGACTTATTCAGAGATTACAGTGTAGATGAACAATTAGTTTACAGTAAAGCATCAAGTGGAAAACAATTAAGCATAGAAGAACAACACATCTATGAAAGAATGAGTAAAGAAATACTTGAAAAACAATCCACAGAAAGAATAAGTACAATGAACACTTTCCTCGCAAACCAGTTAATACTGGAAAACAGTAACAGTACCTTCGAAGAAAGAATAAAGTTTTGGGAAGTATTCCCATTCAGTAGTAAAGTAGGAGTTTTCATTCGTGTTCAAGACATGCTCGGTTTAAGTGAAGCCAAGAATAGTGAGTTATTTCCAACTCGCAGATAGTTTCATTGGTGACATTTATTTCCAAGTAAGCAAACATTTACATAAACCAGTTTCATGGGTGATTAAAAACAAGTTCACTTTTGATGTTAAATTCCTTATTTTCAAGTATACACAGATTGCAAGGAAAAAACAAGAAGCATACGAAGAATTAGAAGAAAAATATAAATAAATATAATTATAAAAAAGAAGATTTTTAGATTTTTATGGTATCCACAGAAGAAATACTCATCACAATGATGGGGAAAAACGAAGTAACACCAGTAGTTAATCAAATACAAGGTGATGTTAATTCTGCTTTCTCCAATATGTCCTCAAATGCACAAGCCAGTGCAAGTAGCATAGGTCAAGCATACCAATCAGTATTCGACCAAATAGGTCAAGGATTAAGTGCATTAAATCAAGGAATGATGGGTATCAGTAGTGCTAACAGTATGGTATTGAACCAATTAGGTGCTACAAAATCTGCAATGGACTATGTTTATGGTACTACTGCAAAAGCAGACACCAACAAAGTTTTAGTAAGGAGTTGGGGAGATGCCAAGACCACATGGGAAGACATCTATGATACCATCGACCATGTTACTGATAACAGTTTAACTTCAATGCAAGACTTGATTCCGGCAATGAATGCTTTCAAAGCATCAACAAATGCTACTGGAACACAATTAAAAGACAGTGTTGCAGAAGATATGGCACAATTCGGTGCATATGTATTAGCATTAACTGGGAGTGAACAATTATCAAGAACTGCAATGACTGATTTATCCAAAGGTTTAGTGGGTAAAGGAGCATTCTCTGCACTTGACCAATATGGTGTAACAAAAGAATCCTTGATGGCACGAGGTTGGAGTGGTAAAAACGAAGACATCGAAGGATATATGAATGCAGTCAGACAAGTCAGTGGTCAAGTCGAAGACTTGATGGATACCAGTGAGGGATTAGATGCTCAACTTGGTAAAATGTGGAGTAGAGCCGGTAAAAAAATCGGTAACGAAATGCTACCTGGAATGAAATCCCTAAAAGTCGCATTCATGGAATTAGATGAAGAGTTAGATAATAATTTATCCACCACTATTCTTCGTGTTAGTCTTGGTATTGAAGAAGCACAACAGAAACTTTACATATTCAACACTTTATGGCAAGGTGTTAAAAATATAAGTGAAGCATTCAACACTTTAAAAGTAGTGTTAGGTTTCACCAAAGTTGAGCAAGAAGCCAACAATTTAATGCAACAAGAAAACAACCGTATGGTTGAAGAAAGCAATCTCTTGTTAGCAGAGAATAATGACCTTCGTTTAGCAAATGCAGAAGCAATGGGCATGCAAAATCTTGGAATGCAAGGATACAATCCATACGAAGGTATGGATTATGGCGATGCTATGCAATATGCCGAAATGGGCGAAGGTGGTATGGAAGACAGTTGGGGTGGAGATGTACTTGCAAACACTGCAGGTGGATTATTGGAAAGTAAGTATGATAGAGTAAGACATGGTGGAGGAAATAGTGGTGTTTCAAAAGAGAATGTTGAACGATTAAAAAAAGACTTGGAATTAATTAAAGAAGAAAAAGGAATTACCACAAGATATAATGATGCTTTAATTGATTTAACAGAAGCCGAAGCACAAATGTCAAATACTGCCAATGATGTGTCAAAAATGACTGAAACTGGTATGTATGGTACTACTTGGTTTAATGCACTAAATAGAGACTCCAAATTAGCAGAAAATATCATCGAAGACTTGGAAAAACAAAACATTTCCACTACAAAGAAAATGGAGAAATTTGGAGAAGGTACAGGTCCTTTTAATAAGTTATCTATATGGTTAAATGAGAAAAAGAAAAGAAAATTACCTTCTTTCGATACAGATATTGGTTTAAGTTCTGTTGTTTCAAGTTTCAGAAGTAGAATTGGTGGAGGACTCACTAATTTAAAGACTGCTTTTTCAGATATATCCACTCGTTTTAATCAGTTCAAAGACTTGAGTTTCGCAGACAAATTAGATAATGTTTGGAGTGGTTTATCTAATAGTTTTCGTAATATTGGTGTGAAGATGGGTATCATCAGTGCCGAGTCCACTGCAATCGCAACAGAAGCAGAAGCGACTGCCGTTACTAATGGTGTTGCAAGTGAAGCAATGGGTGTTACTGCAACAGAAGCAGGTGCAATGGCAGTTGAGTCCGAAGTGGCAGGTGCAGAGATGACTGTTGCCGAAACTGGTGTTACTTGGATGGGTTTAGCAGAAAGTGGACTGGCAGGTGCTTTCACCACATTAATCGTTCCAACATTGGCGATTGCCGGTGTTATTGCAGTTCTTATTCCAGTTGTTGCCGGTTTAGTTGCAGAAGCAATTTTCTTTATTAATCTTATTGGTCAGTTTATGAGTAGTTTGCAGTGGAATTTTGATGTTAGTTCTGCGATTGAAAGTATTAGTCAGTTAGCAATTGCACTTGCTTGGTTGGGTGTTGCTATGGCAAGTATGAGTTTTGCCGGTTTGTTAACTGCAGTTGCTTTCTTCATAACTGGTTTCGGTCAAGTAGAAGTAGTGCTTGGTACGGCAGTGGATATGTTGAAGGAAGCCGTTGGAGTGATTAATGAGTTCGGTGATTCTGCCCAAGTCAATCCAAGTGTTGCAGATAATCTTGCTCGTACTGGTGAAGCGATTAATGGTGTTAGTCTTGCTTTAATGTCATTGATTGGTACAAGGATTGTTGCGAATATTGGTAATCTCATTACTTTAAATGGTGCTTTAGGTAGTTTAAGTAGCACTTTTCGTGAAGCGAAAACTGATTTGCAAAATGCCATTACTGAAATCAATTCTATGAATTTTCAAGGTATTGATGAAGGTAAGATTAATCAGATTAAAGCAGTGATGGAAGCGATTGGTGCTTTCGCAGATGCTTTCAGTGGTTTAAACGATATAAGGAACACCATGAATGTGGGTAATGCTCTTGACTGGTTGCTTAATCTTGGTGGTAGTGGTCATAGTATTAAAGAAGCATTCCAATCTGCTCACGATGATATAGTTCAAGCAAGTGAAGCATTAGGTACTTACACTGATATTCCTAATATTGACCAAAGTCTTGTTGAGAAGATTACTACTGTTTGTGATGCTATTGGTAGTTTTGCAGATGCTTTTGAAGGTCTTCGTAAAATCCGTGATAATACTAACTGGGATAGTTTCATGGGTGGAATTTTCCCAGGTCAAGATATAGGAACTACTTTCGCTAATGTTAAAAGTGACTTGGAGAATATTTCTAAAGAATTAGCGAATATTAAGATAAGTCCAGTTCCGGAAGGTTTAGATGATAAAATCACTAATATTATCAATGTCTTGGACAGTATGAATACTGCCGTTAACAATATGAAAGCCATAGGCGAAACTGGTGGTAACAAAGCACAATTAGACAAAGCAGTTATTAATGTTCAACAAGCCAGTTCTTCCATCGTTGAAGTTTCCAAAGTTTTACAGAATCTTGGTGGTGGAGGAGAAGGTGGAGGCATTAGTAATGTTTCTGCCGATTTAAGTGAAAGACTCACAAAAATGAGTGATGCTTTGAATGCTTTATTAACAGTTGTTAACTCTGCGATGACTTTCCCACAAGTCAATAAAGAAAATGTAGGTACTAATATTGATAATGCAGTTCAAACAGTGGTGGAAATCTCCGGTTATCTTGGTAATTTAACCAACATTACTGGTGGCACTGAAAACATTCCTACAGTTCTCACTAATATTGGTAATGGTTTAAGTAGTTTAAGAACAGTAACTGATAAACTCCTTGCTTTCCCAATAGTTGATAAAGCCACTACTGGAATGAAGATTAAAAATGCAGTTGATAGTGTTAAAAATGCTTCCACTGAATTAAAAAATATAGGTGAAGGTGACCGTGTTGGTGAAGTTCAATCAATTATTGACAGTGTTACTAATGCAGTTAATGCTTTGAAATCCAGTATTCAAGCAATGAGTTTCAATGGTGAAGGAACTCATATTGGTACAAGTTTGAAGAATGGTATTAACACTGGTTTGGGTTGTTTGACCAATGTTGTTCATAGCCGTGTTTCCAGTGCCGGTGCAGGTAGTGGTGCTTGGACTGTTGGTAAAAATATGGGTACAAGTTTAACCAATGGTTTCCGTACTGGATTGGATTTAGTTAATGCGATTAACACTGAAATCGATAATCTTATTAACACTATTAATAATAGGATACCGGATGTTAGTGGTGCGATGAGTAATTTGAATAGTGCTTCATCAACAGACAGTGAAGGTGAGAGTGGTGGTTCTCTTGATATGGGTTGGGATTCTGTTGCAAGATACAGTATGATGGCAAAACAAGGACTCGTAGACATGAGTAGAGTAACTGCCCTATCCAATATGAGTAAATCATCTAATACTGGAAGCACACAAACATCACCAACACATATCGTAATCAGTGAAGGAGCAGTGAAAGTAGATGCTAATAACTTGACCAAAAAAGAGTCAAGACAAGTAATGATAAATGCACTTGAAGGATTAAGCACTATTAAAAACATTGAAACATACTAAAAAAAAGAATATAAAAATTAAGGGAAAAAGGGTTTTTTTAAGATAATGGAAATGTATAGAGAAAAAATCGACAACGATTTTTTTAACATAAGCATAGATGGATTAGACTTAATCGCAGAAGACATCATAGTTAATGAAAGTTTCAATCGAAGAGAAACAATACGGAAAAACATTATCGGTGGAACACAACATGTAATAAGAGGAGGATACCTACCTCGTGATTTCACAATACACACTCATGTTTTAGTAGACCCATTATTTCCGGATGTTTACGATAGTACTTTCCAAGAATGGCATAGTAAACCAGTTGAAGTAATCAGTAGAGAACTGGGTGGTAAGTTTGATGCAGAAGTTATTGTTAAAAGAACTCATGATGCACCGAATTACTTGAAATTAGAGATACATATCGTGGAAATACCTTCCAGTACTTCGAATATTCCTAATGATTCTATGAAAGTCAAAAGTGATGAGTTGAAAGAAACAACCACCACCACTAATGGTGATGGTACAGTGGAAACTGTGGAAAAAGGTGGTAATATAACTAACACTGTTAATAACGAAGACACTGGTGAAAACAGTGTAGTGGCAAGTAGTAGTGAAGATGAATAATAATGCTAAAAGGGTATACTTTTCATATTTTTTTTGAGTAAGGGGTTAAATTGGCTAATTTAAGTAGTATATGGAAAAATAATAAGAAGAAGATAGTTGGTGGTGCAATAGCAGTAGGTGTTGCCGGTATTGCTTACGGTGCATATAGTATTCTTAATAAGAAGCACACTTCTACTCGTAAAGAAAAAAGTACAGAAGAAGAAACCACAAATACTGGAACTGGTACTGGAACTGGTACTGGAACTGGAAAATCTTCTTCCAAAACTACTCCGAAACCAATAAAACACGAACAAGCAGTAGTTGAAAAACCAACAGAAATCCACATCATACCTAAAACAATGAGTGTACAACGAAGTGGATTAGAAGTATACAAGACAGATGAAGAAAATTACACTCAATACATATCACCTTATAATCAGAAAGCAGTGGACACAACAAAATCCGAAGAAGAAACAGATGATGACTCCACCGAAGCAAAAAACAAATTCAAACTACACAAAGGACAAATCCTTGAAACCTATTACTATACTGATTTACTAACTTTAAATAGTGAAAGTGAATATCTTGATATGAAACAATCTTGCACAGTTAATCGTGGTGATGTTAATCTTGCACAATTCTATAAAGGAATACGATTATGTGTTTTAAGTGAATGGGAAGAACCGTTAACAACACTTGAATGGGAAGATATGAATGTAATGTGTGAAGGTTTCATTACAGAACAAACTTTCAAAGAAAAAAATGTTGACATAAAAATAGAAGGTTATACCAAATTACTGGAAGAGAAATTACCTTTTGAATTTAAGGAAATGTATCGTTCAGAGATACTTCGTGAAATCATATTATCTTGTGGTTTACAACCTTTCATTAATGTTGATGGATTAGATGATGACATCACACAATTCAGTAATGAAATAAAAACTGGTAGTAGTAGTAATTCTCCTATTGGTGAGAGCAGTGGTAATATTGCACAGTTAGCACAAGATGTATGTAAAGGAAAAACCACAGACCGTGACAAAGCACAAGCAATACACACCTATATACGAAACCATGTAGACTACCCAGTACCGAATTACGGTGACCATAAGAAATGTCCTATGCAAGTATTGGCAAGTGGTTTGTCGAATTGTTGTGACCGTGCAAGACTTGGACACGAAATGGCAAATGCAGTAGGATTGCACAATCGTGGTGTACACGGCCCGAATCATGTGTGGATTCAGTATAAAATTAATGGTAAGTGGGTTGATAGTGACCCAGGTGTGTCAAGACCGAAATTAGGTTCTGTTTATGAAGGAATGAGTATGGATAGAGTGTGGGAGTTCCCATCTTGTTAAAAAAAGAAAGAATAATAAAAAAGTAAAAAGAGTAGTAATTTTATGACTGAATATTGGGTTTGTAGTGATAATATTGATGGTAAAGAAAATGCACGAATAAATGCCTTATGCAGTGCATTGAAAAAGAAAGGACACACTGCAACCAATGGTGGTGTCGGGCCAAATACTGTTCAAAGTAAAGGTCGGTCAAGTTCAAGTAAAGGTATGATTGGTGTTTTTATTGTTGGTGGTTCTGATGCAGGAATGTATGTTGACTTCCGTGATGGTGTGAAAAGACCTTATTATCATTATAAACGAATGGAAGTGGTTTTTGCAAGTGAAACTGCTACTACTGATAAATGGATTACTTGTAATGGTTTGGCGAATACTCCACTGGTTCGTGCTTGGGATGATAATTATAGTGGTTCTAATATTGAAGCAGTGGGTAAAACTGCGAAAGCATATTTTGAAGCGAATAAGGAATATATTGGTTATAGTTGTGGTAAGAAAGGTTGTACTTTTGATGATGTTATAAATAATTTCCTTGATGGGTCTGGTGATGGTTCTGCTTCTGATTCCAGTAAAGGTGGTGGAGGTAGTAATGTTAAGGATTGTATTCAGAAACTTTTGAAGCATTGGGATGGTGATGTTGAGTGTTATATTAGGGGTGATGAGATACATATTAATAAGGTTCGTAAGCCGGAAGATTATTATTCGTGTGAGATAAAGGAAGATACGAATGTTATTTTGGATAGTATTACTGTTACTGATGTTAATCCGGATACTCCTAATCATTTAACTGTTACTTGGACTGGTGGTACTATTGAGTTTCGTGATGAGCGAGCGATTGCAAGGTTCGGTGAGAAACCTAAAGAAATGGAAGCAGTTCGTAAAGTTGTTAAGGTTGTTTATGAAGAAACTGACTCTGATGAAGAAGAGTCTGATGAAGACACTGAAGAAGAAACCACAGAATAAAAAGAATAATTTTAAAATATTTTGGTAGTGTGAATAATGGTTACTAAAAAGAAGAAGATTATTGCAAGTCTTGCCGGTGCAGTTGCGATTGGTGGTATGGCTTATGGTGTGTACAGTATGAGTAAAAGGCACACTACTGAAAGTTCAAGTTCAAAGATAAATAAATCTGACTCTGAATCGACTGGAACAGACACTGGTACTGGTAGTGCCAGTAGCACTGGGAGTGGTAGTGAAAGCAGTAACACTACTAAAAAAACAGTTGTTGAAGAAATACCCATCACCACTTATGAAGAAGCATATGATTTCGCAGTTCGTGAATGGAACAAAATCAAAAGAGACAATGGTAGGCAATTAGAATGCCAAACAATTGGTTCATCGAATTGGATATGTGGTGAATGGTGTAAAGTTTATTTACCATCATTTGATATTGATGGTTATATGTATATTACAAGGACTTCGCAGACATCAGAAGGTGGAGACTGGACTTGCAGTTTAACATTGGTTGATTACCCTCCAGGTTGGGGTAAAGAAGAAGTTGAAGAAAACACAGAAGAAGAGTCTGAAGAAGACAGTGAAGATGAAGAAGAATCTGATGAAGACAGTGAATAATATTTTTTTTTATTCAAAATCTTTATTATTTTATTGGTAAAATAGTATATTAAGGTGTGTATTTGATGAATAGTAAGCATATTACTGATACTGATTCACGATTGTTTGAAGGTTTGAGTAGTGTTGTTACACAAGTGTATGAGCAACAAGGAGTGGAGCAGAAGATTAAGGATACTGTTGAAGAGTCTATGATTACTACTGGTGTGATGACAAAGTTTTATCCTTATTTGAATAAATGTGAAGTATTACTGGATAAGTATGATAAGAAAGTTATTTGTAAGAATGCTTTAATGTTCAACGGTGATTTATTATTATTTTATACTCCGAATGGTGATAGAAGTTATTGTGAACGGTTGAAAGAACCTTGTATTATACCTCGTGGTAATTTAGGTGTTTTTGTTGTTAATGTTCATGATGATACTGATGAGTATTATATGTTGAGTTATTTCTTGAAAGATGACTTGGTGTATAGTAATCCTTCTGCTCCAGGTAATTTTAAGATATTGGCTATGGGTGCAGTTAATGAGTATAGTATTAAGTTCGGTATTGATGGTTTGAAGATTGTTAGTAATGGTGATATTGAAGCGACAAGTTTATCTGATTTGGAAGATGAAGGTGTTGTTCGTGAGTTTTATACTAAATCGGAAATTGATGATTTGATTGGTGATGCTATAAGTTATATAAATCAATAAATGAAATTAGGAGTTTTTTTATTATGTTGGATAGGATTGATTTTACTTATGATGCAATGGCTTTTGATTGGATTAATAGTAAATTATATTACTTCTTATGTGACCATTATGGTTTAAATGAAGTGGGTATTGTATTAAATGATGATACTATTATACGAGTGGATAAATATAATGTAATAGGATACATTGAAGGGAATAATTTCATAACTCTCTACAATAATATAGGAGAACTCCACCCAATAACACTAATCAATTTGGAAAAAATAAAATACTGCAAAACACTACACGGAGAATAATAAAAACTATAATGACACTACCAATAAACACAGAAAAATACAGTTACAGATTCTACAAAAACCTAAACGAAGATGTCAAACTAAAAACCGATGAATACGGAAGATGGGATATAGACTTCAACTACGATGATGATGACTGGGTTAATGTAGATGGCTTCGACAGTGTAGTCAATGCTTGCATCATAGCAATAATGACAAGATACAAAGAACTGAACTTCATGGACTTATACTCCGACTTCGGTTGCAGAATACACGAACTAATCAAAGAAAACAAAAGCAAAAGTGTAGCATACAGAATAGAACTATTCGTAACTGATGTACTGGAAAACATGAGAAGAGTCGAAAAAATAAACTGGGTAACAGTAACAGACCACCCTCACAACAACAGATACGATTACACAGTCCGTTTCAGTGTAACTTGCAAAATAGATGGGAAATATGAACACATGAAAATAAAAAACAAAATAGTCGAAGGAGAATTTTCATTATGACTTATGTCCAAAAGTATTATAAGGAACTATTTTTAAACTTACTTGAAAATGCCAACAAAGAAGGATTAATATCACACAACGAACTATTCCAATCCTACATACAATCCAAGCAAGACATAAGCAGTTTCTATGTAATGACATTAAGCATACTTGCCGACAGTATAGAAGATGTCTACTATGATATGACAGATGTCTACGAATCCAGTAAAGTAGTCTATGCCGTAGGACAAGACTTGGATGACATCGGAAACATAATAGGTTGCAGAAGACCAACTGCTACAAAATCAAGTGTTGAACTAACATTCACATTAGGAGAAACGGCAGAATCACTTGTGACAATACCACCAAATATTATTGTCAGTAATCGTGATGGTGTGCAATATTATACTGTTGAGTCTGCAATAATACCAATAGGTGAAAATAGTGTGAAGGTTTATGCTTTAAGTATGGGAACTGGAACAGACACTCATGTTTCTGCGAGAACTTTAACAATCATAAACAGTGATTTCAGTATCACTGGAAGCAACAGTGGTGTAACAGTAACCAACGAGAAATCCAGTAGTGGTGGTAGAGAAGCATACACCGACACAGAATACCGTATACTTCTAATGAACTGGGTGAAAAGTCAAATAAAAGGAAGCAGAGAAGCATATGAGAAATACTTCGCCAATATGGATGGTTTAGACAGTTATAAACTTGTTCCTAACTGGAATGGTGTCACTGGAACTGTTAAAATAATCCTTGACCCAGGTTACCCGTACCAACTAAAAGAATGTTACGATAATGTAGTGGGTGAAGTTTGCCAATTCAGTGAAGATATTGTTTTGTTCCCTCCGGATTATGTTCCGATTGATGTTACTGCCAAATGTAATGTGGATATTGATGTTGTGAACCCTTACTCTGAAACAGAGAAAAAAGAAATCGAGTCAAAAATTAAAGAGTACACTAAAACTTTCATTGATGGAGATGTTTTAAGCGAGTATTATATTGATGGTGAAAGAGTGGGTGATTACAAAGGTTTAAGAATAGGTGAAGACTTCGTGCCTTATAAGTTAGGTGTTTTTTTAGCGAACAATATTCCGGAATTAAAAGATATTACTTTCACTTATCCAACTGAACCAGTCACTATTACTGATGAAGAGATGGCTCAAAGTAACGAGATAAACATTATTGTTGAATAAAAAAAAGAAAAAATATAAAAATAAAATAAAAGAAAGGTTTTTTGATTACTTATGGTAAAACACAGTTTGGAAAAATTATTAAACAAATACCCTTATTTCTTGGATAAAAGAAATACAAGTAATTTCACAAGTAACTTGTACAAGGTCACTAATGTTAATAATAGTATTTTCCGTGATTTATATAATAGTTTGTTTCACACTTATGAAAGTTTCCATCTTAACAAAAGAGCACTTACTTGGAAAACACAAGAAAAACCATACACTTATCAAACACACTTCATCTGCAATTACCCTAACATTAAATTAGTCGAAATCTACAAGAACGATGTATTAATACATCGTGAAAGTTTCACAGAAGATAGTAAAACAAACAACTTCGAATGGACATATGACTGCGAATACATTAAAACCAATATGTTACCGTTACGAGTTTTCCGTTGCACAACTTGTGGAGAAATCTACTTCGGAGACAGTTTACCAAAGTATTGTAATGTCTGCGAAGGTAATGAATACGAAACAATACATATGTTCCAGTGTGATGAATGCAAGGAAATATACTTCACCAACAACATAGAAGAGTTAACTTGTAAAAACGAATGCAACACCACTTACACAGAAGTTTACCCTTATAAATGTCTTGGAACAAACGAAGCAAATTCAGAGTACAATGAACAGTCCAACACCACAGAAATCAGAGAAGACAATATCTGTGGAGAATTATACATTGGCGACCAACCACCAGTAACTTGTAGTGTATGTGGAACAAAAGGTTATGATG
>JAEEGL013009818.1_pt1 | contig 15843 bp, 7 predicted proteins | sample 9134231 | NCBI WGS metagenome assembly JAEEGL01 (sample SAMN16246548, study PRJNA631951) | gut metagenome | biome: gut microbiome; feature: rumen; material: fiber-attached | host: Bos | place: Iran: Karaj | collected 2018-10
ATTGTAATCGATTGTTTCAATGATACGGTCTGGAAATATTTTCTTGAATAATTCTTTTGTTTCTTCATCTCGATTTCCATTAACCTTAAATTGGGGAAGTACAATCAAATTATCAACTTCAAGATAATTCACATATATGCCAATAGCATTCAATTCATGATTCCTATCCTTTTCAGGAATGAAATAAGGAACATCAATGTAGTTTAGACCAGCTATCTGACACACATTGTTAATTCCCTTTTTCATATAATCATAGTCCTCTGACAGGTCATTACCCAGGATTGTATGTTCATCGACAAATCGCACCATACCATCTGCATGACCAGTTACATCTTCACTTATTGAATATGAAGGTATGATATACACTTTTGCTTTTAGAAGATTTTCAATCTTAGAAATCAAAGTATCTCTATCGTATTCTGGGTTTTCACTGAAAATTCGATTTGTGAGGATAGCTTTATTACCCAGCATTACAACATTACCGCCATCAATTTTGAGGTCAGAATAGATTGGCTTAATCCCATTGGCATCACATACCTTATGAACATCGCTTCGTGATGCTTCCCATTCCTTTTTCCCCCGTAAATATGAAGGGTCATATTTGAATTGGATTAGTTCTCCTATGCTATTTTGAACTGGCATATAGTCACGGCACCAAATGTCATTAGTATGAGTGAGTTCCTTTACAATAACATTATACTTCCTTAAAACTGAAAATAGTTCTTTTGCTGCTTTTGGATACTTTTCTTTCAAGATACTTGAAACATAAACTGTATTCGGTCTCATTGTATTAACTTGTTTATCTTCTGAAGGTACATGTTTGGGGGATTCCTCCTTCTTTGGCTTGTCTTCGACAGTTTTTATCGCTTGGAAGTAATCATTCCGTATTGCTGGCGAATCATAATCCAAGAAAGCTTTACAAATATCTGATGTTGGTTCTATCTTATTTGCGATGCACATATCAAGCATGATAGCAGATCTTGTATTGCTCTTAGGTGAAAACGAATCAATGTAATTTGATGACAAACTCTTTCCAAATATTTTAAGTTTGCGGTTTATCTTTCGAAGAATCGCTTTTTGTTCTTTCTTAGAAAGATTTGTTGATGTAAGCTGATCCAATAGATTCTTCATGCTTGGTTTGAAATAACTCTTTATTTGTTCTTTACCACAAATCCAAGTTAAAACCAAACCTATGACTCCTATAATAGTTCCAATAACAAACTCGTAATTCATAATAAATTGTTTTTAGATGTAGAAGATGAATATTTCTAGAATAAGATTATGAATCTAATTAATGGCACAAAGTTAAGCATTTTGTTTGGATTTCAGAGCAAGAAGTTACGGATTTGATAGGTTTCGGAACGCAAAATATAGTTTTTAGCATAGAATTTACCTTTACGATTTCTTGTTTTCGCAAAATTATACTTAATTTTGTACCGAAACATGAGTGCATACTAAATCCTACGCCCTCATGCTCTACGAAAGACCACAATTGCCGTAAGGCTTAAAATACATCAACTCCTCCGCAGTGTTTGAAAAGGTTTGGTCGCCTGTAGAGACACTGTTGGGGGAGTTGCTTATTAATTAAAAATGCACGAAAAGAAAGTTTTATTTAACTCTGATACAAACATAATTGGTGGCGTACCAGATTATGCGGTAATGATTGAATATATCAATCAAAGCCTAGGCTCATCTAAAATTGCCGATTTCTCCTTCCGCACTGAAAATGCAGGTAGAAGGTTTATGGCTGCAATCGGCAGAGCCTTTCTCTCTTTTGAGAATAAAGCACACAAAGAAATTTTCAAAGAGGCTATGGTAAGTCAAGAACTTCGTGTTGAACAGAAATTTCTTGTCCTCTTTTGGCAGATGACAATAAACAACCTGCTTTTCTCGAAGATTTCTGAAAACTATTTCATGAAATGTGCGTTAGCTGGCCGTCTGTCACTTCGCCCCGAGGAAATCATGTCATATTTCTACGAACTACGCAATGAATACCCCGGAGAACTGCAATGGAGCGATGCCACTTTGAAACTTACCGCTTCCAAATATCTCACGATATTAAAAAAGCTCGGGCTTGCCGAAGGTTCTCAGACTAAGGAGCTTCGTTTCCCAACTATCGGTGATGAAATCTTCATCACACTTGTTCGACTTGCTTTATCTGTATATCCAGACAATCCAACTGAAACGAACATCCTTTTCAAATTTTCATTCCTCGATACACCAACACTCATTTCAAGACTGAAAGCTATCAAATATACGCAGATCTGGAATCTCAAACAACTAGGTAATAACGTCAAAATAGAACTTATATAATATGCCTGACTTCAAAATGGAACACAACCGCCTTTTCGATAATCTCGAAAACGCGCTGAATAACGACCTCGCCTCGATAGCTGTAGAAGCTAACGGAGGACGTAGCATATTGTTCGTTTATCCTAATGAAGACGATGACAAGTATATAGAAGAGGGTAAGCAGCGTTTGGATGCAGACCGCTTCGTTTTCATTGATATTCGAGAAGCCCTTACAGAATACATCAATAACATCGGCAAAAAAACCTTTGACGACATGTATGAGAACTTTGGTAAAGAAGTTTATCGAAGTGAAAACTCTCCCAAGGGCACCTTCTTCTATTTCCTCATGGAGAAAATCGGCGAAGTACTCAATGCCGACAAGTCGCCAGTCTTGGTGCATACAGGCACACTCTATGATTTGGATATTCAGAACATCCACATCATGGAAGACGAAATCGTGCTCCGCGCCAAACGTCCGCTCGTTGTTTTCTACCCTGCTACTATCGTAAACGGGCAGATTTTTTTCCTTGGTAAAGTGCCAGCTTCACACTATCGTTGCATCGTAATTCAATAACTAAAGATATGAATAATATACAAGATATTCTAACCATCAACCTTGAAGAAGAGATTCAAGGCGTTATCAAGCTTGACTCACAGAGTGAAAAGGACATTCTTGAGGAGCTGAACGGTTTCATATTAACAGAAAACCTTTCCACGCACCTCAATGAGTTTTGTGAGGAGTATGTAAATGGAGCCAAACAATCCGGCATTTGGCTCAGTGGTTTCTATGGCTCAGGTAAGTCCTATTTTGCAAAGATGTTAGGCTTCCTTATCAAGGACCCGGTGCTGATGGGAACCTCTTTTAGAGAGCGTTTTGCTCCGAAATTATCTGGCCTGACCGATGCTGACATTATTGAAAACAATATTCGTGCGCTAAACAAGTTTAAGTCTCATGTCGTACTGTTTGACTCCGCTAAATATACTAACACCTACGGACTATCATTCATGCTGTTCGCCAACTTCCTGCGCTCACTTGGCTTGGTAGACAACTGGATTGGCTTGCTTGAATACAATCTGCTGCTGAAAGACCAATATAATGAACTGAAACGTATCATTCAGGAGAAAGAAGGTCAGGCATGGGAAATTATCCGTGAGGATATGACCGTCAATCACCGTGTATTCAAACAAGCATATATGCAACTTGGCTACACGGAGGATGAATATAAAGACTCTCGTGCTTTAGTTGAAGCACGTCGAAAAGAATATGATGCAACGAAGTTGAGTGAAGACCTCCAGCGTTACCTCCGGCTTCACAATGATACTCGCATCGTGTTCATGATTGACGAGGTGAGCGAAGCTATCACACAGAATAAAATCGACCTGCACGAACTCGAAGGTATGGCTGAAGCACTGGCTTCCATGGGTCGCAAGGTATGGACTATTGCCATCGCTCAACTAAAACTTGGCGAGGTCATTTCCTCCAAAAATGTGTCAGCCAATGAACTGACAAAGGTACGCGACCGCTTCCGTACCACCATTGACATCAAGGCGGATGAAGCGGACGTGATTATCAAACAGCGCCTGCTCGCCAAGAAAGATGCCGCCCGTAAAGAATTGATGGCGTATTTCACAAAAAACAGCGGTGCCATACGAGACATCACAAACCTTCCAGGTCTAAACCTGCATCCTACTACGGTAGCTGATAACTATGCGGACTATTATCCCTTCTACGAATATCAGTTCCGTATGCTCCAGTATTTTCTCTTTGGATCGTCCCAGATGGTACAAACCAAAGTCGGAACTCGTGGCATGATTATCTCTGCTTTCGACGTGCTGAAGAAAGAAGTCAAGCGTACTTTCCACGAACACACTCATGTCACTGCTACACAGTTGTGCAACCAAGCTGAGCTAAACTCGGAAGAAGAGCAGCGCATGCGCTATGAGCAGGCAGCCAATACGCTCAATGATAAAGGATATAAATATGTGGAAGGCAAAAAGCTTCTGCAGACTATCCACTTCCTTGCAAAAACTGATGTGACACAGACAACGGCTGAAAATATCTGCCGTGCCTATGTAGACTGTCCAGAGGATTACTACAAGGTTTTGGAAGAAATAAAGAATGCCCTCGAAGCTTTGGTTGAAAATCAAATTGTGTTAATCTCAGGAAACCAGTACCGCATCACCAACCAAACCGAGCAGCGCATCCTGGAAGACATGAATAACTATGATGTTCCGGCGTATGTTATTCGAACAGAAATCACACGCACGCTTAAAGGCCTTCCAATGCTTCGATCTATACAATCTCTCACAGTTGAACAGATTAATGTTCCATTCCAAGTCTCTCGTGAAGACGGTGAGCCTATAGTCGGGAATGCCAATGAACTGCTAAAAGTCCTGCTTTATGACATCTTCGTAGTTAAAGAGCAAGCTGATCCCACTCAGTTCATGACACAGGTGAAACAGACATCACAAAATCACAAAGACAGCATATATATAGTGCCCGATGCTCAGTATGCAACTGACATCGCTGCACTTGTCACAGAAATCAAGCGAATTGAGTATATCTCACAGAAATCTTATTCCACTGATACGGAGCGCAGTATCGTACATACATTTGAGGCACAAAACGACCAAAAGAAAGATGAGTTGGAACGTATGGTGGATAGTTCTTATGCGAATGGTACTGCTGTATATCAATATAACACTTATGGTCTTAACGAAATAATATTCGATAATTCTATAAGGCAGCTACAGATGACACTGTACGATAACATATACACTAAGCGTCTTTCTGCCCGCTTGTCGGAATCTATCGCTCCGCGTGTCCTTAGCGAACAGTCTGGTGCTTTGCATCGACTTTTCGGCGCTTCTGCAGAATTTAAGTTCTTTGATACAAGCGGCAAGTTTATCGGTGCAAATCTTGCAGTGGTTCAGGAAATTCTGGCTAAGGCTACTGTATTTATCTCTGGTGCCGACCTTGAAAAGCAACTCGGCGCTCCTCCCACAGGCTACAACATCGGCACGATAGTTTCCACCTTGGCGGCACTATTCAGAGGGAATAAGGTCATCGCCAAGTATAACGGCCAGGATGTCAATTCTGTAAATGCGGAAGGTGCAAGGGACATCTTCGCCAATGTCCGCAACTTCACCAAGGCAAGCTTTAAGGCTGTTTCACAGAGCCTGTCCTATCGGGATCGTCAGGACATCATCGATATCCTTAAAGATGATTGCCACTTTAAAACGTGGACTGGCGAAAATCTTTCTTACAACATGAATGACTTCGATGTGGTGGATGCCATCCGCCAACTATCGAAGGCTATCCTTTCTCGCATCAATCACGAAATCGCTCTTGACGAGAAGCTTGCCCAGCTGTTCTCAGGTGCTATACAGACCAAGGCTGTATTCCAACCATTCACGCCCGTAGTGAATGAAGCTAACTGCTTCACCCAAGCACGGTTGTTCCTCAGCCAGCAGGGTGAATACATAAAAGCGGTGACGCGCGTCGAGGAAGATCTTGACTTCATCGAACATAAATTCTCTCAAATTGAAAACATCAAAGAATATATCTATGAAATGAAACAAGAGATGCAAGCGGCAGGTACCGACTTGCAGGCCATCAATGGCATCAAAGAGAAGTTTGAGAAGTGCTACAACGCTGATGTGGTCAAGAACTATGCCATCATCCAGCAGCTTCAGCAGGAGGCTAAGGATGCTTATTTCGCTCGCTACAAGGAAGCTATCGAAGAGGCTAAGTCTGCATTTGCCCGCATAACAGAAGCTGCTGAAAAGGTGAAAGCCCAATTGGAACAGTACAAGCCAGAATGGAACTTGAAGCTAGCTGAAACCATTGAAGCTAATCAGGCACTTTGGAAGAAGTTCCAATCCGTAACAGTGAATATTCCAGCCTTATCACTTGTCAATTCTGCGACAGGCAAGACACTTCGTGACGTGGCCTATGCTGTTTCTTTGTCCGCCCAGGAAGCGCAAAAACCGCTCATTTGGCAGACAGAAATTGTCACTTCTGACCCAACACCGCAGCCTGTTCCACATCCGGATCCTAATCCACAGCCTGGCCCGAAGCCACAGCCAGATCCGAAGCCACAGCCTAAGGTCCGAAAGATGAAAGCTCAACTACCATCAGGAAAGAAAACCATAGCGGAATACCGCTCATGGCTCACTCAGCAGCTCACTCTTCTCACTGGCTTCGATGCAACAGACGAACTCGATTTCAATAACTAAATCACCTGAAATAGATATGAACTTACTTGACCATGTTCTAAACATCCGGATGCTTATTCATCGTTCCTTCAATGGTAAGATGGAGCGTATTGGCATCGGTGTTTCGCAATATGAAGAACGTACCAGCTTGACGGACGAAGACGTAGCCTTGCGTTCACGCATTATTGACATCAACAATACGCACCTTCAAGAGAAACAAGGCGACTTTGCTGCTGCACGTGAATACACACTGAAGCAGTGCGTGTTTACACTATTCAACCGCCTAGCTGCCATCAAGCTGATGGAACAGAAACAACTGTTCCCTGAAGTCATCAAGCAAAGGGCAGAGAATGGAGGACTGTCTGCCGCTCATCAGATGTGGTTGGAAGAGCATCCTGAAGGTCGTAATATGGAACGCGACGGTCTTTTACCATTCATGGAAGATAAGTTCAAAGAAATGGTTGGGTTAAACTTCCTCATCTATAAGTCCGATTATCCTTACTCCATGATGCCAACATCGGATGAGTTGAACGAGATTGTTCAAGCATTCAATGCTATTGAGAATGACCCCGACTGTGCCGATGCTTGGCAGAAAGACGATATCTTGGGCTGGCTCTATGAAAATTTCAACTCTGCCGAAAAGGTGGAATTCAAAGCTAGTGGTGAGAAAACCGAATACGACAAGGTTTCTCTGCAGAGCCAGGTTTATACTCCTTCTTGGGTGGTGAAGTTCTTGGTTGACAACTCGCTTGGAAAACTCTATTTGGAGATGTTCCCCGACAGCGAACTTGACAAGGCTGACATGGACGGAAAGCGTCGCTATGCCGTTGCAAATCGTCCGGCTACACAAGTTCGACAGCCAAAGGACTTACGTAGTTTGAAGATTATTGACCCAGCCTGTGGATCGGGAAATTTCTTGCTTTACTCGTTCTCGCTGCTCTACGATATGTATCTGGAACAAATAGAACGCTACGGACGCGATTATAACAAGCGCGAAATTCCTGCTCTCATTGTGGAAAACAACCTCTTTGGTGTGGATCTCGATGAGCGTGCAGTGCAGTTGGCTCAGATAGGTCTATTGATTAAGGCTCGAGAGACGGGAGGCCGTCGTGGACGGATGCCGGAGCATACGCATGTGGTGTGCAGTAACTTCTATCTGCCTCCATTCGAAGAGGTGAAGGAGCAATTCGATATTGACACGTCGTGGAACTCCAACCTGAAAGAAATTGCCCGAAAGATTTGGAGCGACCTACGGGATGCACCTAAGTTTGGTTCGCTGGTTCGTGTGGAAGAACAATTGAACGCTATTACTCCGTACGATGATAACCATGACTTATTCAGTATGGAAGAGATGACTTCTCTCTTCGATGAGAAGAACAAGATGAAGATACAGCTCACCAATCTGGTGCATCAATACGGCAGCGAGAAAGGAAACCCTTACACCCTATTGAAGATGGGTGAAGCGATGACATTCCTCGATGTTATTTCTTCCGAGTTTGATGTGGTGGTGGCTAACCCGCCTTATACTGACAGTGGAGATTTTGGAACGGAGTTGAAAAACTTTGTGGAAGAGAACTATCGCCGTCCGCTGAAGTTCAACAGCAATCTTTATGCTTGTTTCATCAAGCGATGCTGTGAATTGGCTGGCGATGATGGTAAAGTTGGAATGATTCATCCACACACTTTCATGTTTATCAAAACATTTGAAGATGTGCGTAAGTTTATGTTAGAAAAAACACACATCAACGTGATGGTGGACTATGGTCTTGATAGAGTAAACCTATTTGGTCCTGGTATTCTTCTTGATGCCACATTCTACACGCTCGACATGAATCTAAAGGATTATACTCCTGGTGTATATTTTAACATCACTGCCGGTCAGCAGGAGAAGTTTAAGAAAGGCTCCTTAAAACAAGCCTTTACAGATTTCTGCAGCGGCATTGATAACGAGCGAGTATATACACTTCCTCAGTCCAAGCTTAAAGGTATTAAATCTTATCCCTTTATATATTGGATTTCGGATGAGTTTAGAGAGAAGTTCGGTAAAAGTTGTTTAGGTGATTATCTTAAAGCAAAGAAAGGACTTGGAACTGAAAATATAAGATTCTTCCGCTTTTGGTGGGAAGTGGATAAAGAGCAAATTTCGAAACATTACAATACTGACCACAAAAAATGGGTAACATATCTAAAAGGTGGTCCATATAATAAATGGTATGGCAACTTATGGCTTGTGCTTAATTGGGAAGATGATGGTTATGAAATAAAGCATCATCCTTCGTTGAACATGAGAAATCCTGACACTTATTTCAAAAAAGGAATTGGTTGTTCGTTATTGTCATCTAAGGGGTGTTCTTTTAGGTTGCAACCAGAAAACTGCATCTATGATTCAACAACAAGAAGTTTATTTCTTGAAGAACACACTAAATATTCAGAAGAACTTTTCCTTGCTATTTTGAATAGTAAGACCGCAATATACACTTTAGATTGCCTAAATTCAACGGTAGCTACGAATTCTGATGATGTGCATAGAGTTCCCTTCACTGATTTTTCGGCGGAGGATACTGTTTCACTTGAATCGTTAGTCAGACAGAATATAATCATAAAGAAATCTTTGTGCAAGTATTATCTCATAGAACGCCTTTATGAAGAATCTGCAATACAAATTGGAATAAACGCACAAGATTCTTTGTCTTCTTTTTATAACAAAGAAAATGCCCTCCTCACTCAAATTCTTCTCAACGAAAGCATTATCAATAAAATCGTCTTTGATGTCTATGAACTAAACGACCACGACCGTCAGATGGTTCTTGACAAAGAAGGCATCCCCGTTGGTGACCTACCTGTTAGTCATGAGGCAAAGAAGGCTTATGAACATTGGCTGACTTCTGTAAGTGAGTTTACACCTTCTAAAGAAGTGCTGGAGCACTTGGACAGCTTGGAGGAGCGCGATGATCTGCCACAGGTAAATGATTTTGAGGTACTCTATCAGACCAACAAGGAATGGGAGGAGTTCTGTATCCAGCACAAGATGAACCCAGTGGAAGTGTGGTGGCAGTTCAAGAACGCTGGTATTCTTCCCCCTCAACGCACACAGACACTGGCTTTCGAGTTAATCACCGATGTCATCCGTACGTTGCTGTCCAAGGACGAAGACGGTGTGATACCGCTCGTTGGCAATGCCGGAGAGATGCAGTTGGCACCACGCATTGAGGCTGAAATGGTGGAACGCGGCTATTCGGCTGCGCAAATAGCACAGGTGTTCTCTCTCCTAGGTGGTGGAAATCTACAACGCTATCTGCAAGATCGTTTCTTCCAACAACTGAGCGACCACTTGAATCTCTTTATGTACCTGCCCAAAACACCGTTTATTTGGCATATCACAAGCGGACCACACCATGCAATGGAGTTATATGTAAGCATCTACAAATGGAGTCGAGACACACTCCTCCGTATCAAAAGTGTATATGCGGCTAATCGCGAAGCCTCACTTAATGATAGACTACAAGTTCTTTTGGGAGGTGATGCAGCGGCTAAAGCTGAAGCTGCAGAGGTACGTCTCCAGCTTAAAGAATTAAATGAATTTAGAGATAAAATAGATTTGCTTTTAGCATCGGGGTACAATCCTAAATTGGATGACGGTGTAGCCAAAAATATTGCTCCACTTCAAAAAGCAAAGCTTATATCATATGATGTCCTTAATGCAGGGCAGATGAAGAAATATCTCAATGCTGACTGGTAAACGATAATAGGCTTATGATAGACCAATGGTTTCTTGACGATATAAGAGAGCGAATTGAGAACACGAAGCGTCTTGTAGTAACCGACACAAGGGGTGAAGGTCACTTCCTGCTTGACATGCTGCCAACACGTCACATCCAGGTGATCGAGGCAAACAATCCCAATCAGGAGCTAAATGCTCGCTTGAAGGCTGAAAATGACTACAAAGATAAGAACGTCATTTTCTATACCACCATCCCCCAAAGTAAACTGACACAGCTTATGGAGTATGCCAAAACCTGTGGCTGCATCGTTCTTGACGACATGGAGTCGTACATCAAGAACGTGTTGTTCCGCGAACTTGGCATTAACTCACGAGTTGATGGCCGTTCGCTGATATTGGCTGCCAAGATGAGCAAAGGGAAGGATGAAAACTGGTGGCGTGCCATCGCGCAGGGTATCACTAATCCGATGAACCCGCAATCCTTAATTATTGACTTCCTCACTGCTCCGGACATCTACCATTCCGAAACGGATGCAGATGTATATAACCTGATGCAAGAGGAAGCCTGCCGTATTGCTGGAATGCCTAAAACCGCACAGACTCCATCAGTGCTGGCAACGGCATTTATGAAATCGCTATTTGATGCGCTCCTGTCAAACACAGTTTCACAAGAGGAGCTGGATATCTACTACACAATGGCAGACAGCGTGGAGCGTGCGGAGCAGATGGAAGCGTATGTTCTTACTTACACCATTCCGCAAAGTGCTAAGCCGCTCCTGGCTCATCCCGACCATCCCTTCAAGGAAATGGATGCTCGGTTATTCCGCCAGCTGAGTAATACGCTCAAAGCAAACGGTGACACCATTCCCTTTGAGGAGTGCATCGTCAATCGTATCTCATCAAAGAAAGCACTACGCTACAAGTCTTCATGGCTCCGCGAAGTGCTCATCCTGCTACGTTTCAAATTGGGATCGCCGCATACTATCACTTCAATGGACGGCTTTGCCTCTTACTATCGTGATACATTCGCCCCAATAGATACGGCAATGCGTCGCCTATATGTCGAATGGCTGAAAGAAACGGAAGTGTTGCGCCCAATCCAGGAATACTACGAACGTTTCAATCACATGATGCTGACATCATGGTTTGAAATCGTGGACAAATATGCACAGTCTCAGCAGGGCTTGCTTGAAACATCCTTCAAACAAGTTTCGGGTCGGACTGCTATAATTGTCTGCGATGCCTTGCGTCTGGAAATGGCGGAAGCGATTGTTTCTCGCGCTTTCCCACAGGGTACTACATCAAAGAGAAATACCGCTTGGAGTAAACTCCCATCTGTTACACCCAATGGAATGTCTGCACTTTACGGCCTTGCTTCGCCTTCCCAAGATTCAATTGCCAATCGACACGCTGGACTAAAGAAGGTTTTCCAAGATGTAGAAATCATGCCGCTGCAATCTTTGAATAGCAACGTTACAGCCCAGCGCATTGTGCTGCTCTATGGCTCAATTGATAACAACGGAGAAAAGCAAGGTCTCAATGCTCTTGCTGACATATCAACCTATGAAAAGTTGCTCTATGATAAAATCTGTGAGCTGCTTCGCATGGGCTTCCAGTCGGTGTTCCTCACTACTGACCACGGTTTTGTCATCACGGGCATCCTTGATGAAGCGGACAAAGTTCCCGTTCCTGCTGGAGGACAAGCAGATGAACGTTTCGTCACATCACAAGACCAACTTGACATTCCTTCATTGATTGAAAGGTCTGATGACTGGCCAGGCAGTAATTTCCAATACTATGCCAAAACGGACAAGCCCTTCAAGACTCGTGGCAAGTATGGCTATGCACATGGAGGATTGACACCACAGGAATGTCTCATTCCTATATATCGCTTCGACAGCATAGTTTCTGTGCAGTCCTTGTCTGTGCAAATCTCCAACAAGCAAGATCTAAATACTGTCACTGGACAATTCTACAAGATTGTCCTTAAGGGTGTCGGCGATGCAAACAGCATTTTTGAAGCTGAGCGTCGAGTGAAGCTACTCTTCTATAACGCAAATGGTCAGGAGGTATCGGCATCAACCATCATGAAGATAGAGGCCGGTAAATCCATTGAAACTGAAGATATGCTCAATGCAGACTATCTGAAGCTTGTAGTTGTTGATGCAGTCACTACAGAACAACTTGACACTTGTGAAATTCACAGGTCATCTGCTCGTGATTTGGATGATTTATTCTAAAATACGGTTAATTATGATAGAAATAGATAATAAGCTCCTGCAGCTGTTCCAAGGATATGTAGTAAGGAAGGACATCGTTCGCTCCATAAAAGGCACGGCCAATGTTCCCGTTTTCGTTTTAGAGTATTTACTCGCTAACTCTTGCAGTACGGATGACGAAGAGAAAATAAAAGAAGGCGTTGAAAATGTTCGCAAAGTGCTTCGGGAACACTATGTAAATCCCGACGAGGCTAACCTAATACAGGCAAAGATAAGGGAAAGGGGCACATATAAAGTTATAGATAAAATCTCTGTAAGGCTTGACCCCTCAAAAGATAAATACTGGGCAAGTCTGTCAAACCTCAATATCCACGATGCAAATATCTCAGAGGCTCTTGTGACTAGCCATGAGAAACTGATGACCGGCGGCATCTGGGCAATCATTGATATCAACTATGATTCCTTGCAGACCATCGGCAATAAAATTTTCCCATTTGTGGTTTCAAAGATACGTCCCATCCAGCTCTCCACCTTTGACGATAAGCGTATCGTTGAAGCTCGTCAAAACTTTACTAAAGAAGAGTGGCTAAATGTCCTCCTTCGTAGTGGTGGCTATGAGCCTGAGTCCGAAGGAATGACTCCACGTATGAGGATGCTCCTGCTTTCTCGTTTCATTCCATTGGTCGAAGCAAACTTCAACCTGGCTGAACTCGGCCCACGCTCCTCGGGAAAGTCTTATGTTTTCAAAGAGCTTTCACCTTACTCGATGCTCGTAAGTGGCGGACAAGGAACTGCCGCTTCGCTCTTTGTAAATAATTCGTCTGGACAGATAGGTGCTGTCGGACTCTGGGATGCAGTCTGCTTCGATGAATCTACTGACGAATTATTCAAAGATAAAGAAGTAGTGCCGCTGATGAAAGATTATATGGAAAGTGGTAGCTTCTCTCGCGCTGGAAAGTCAGGCGAAAAAGCAGCCAATGCTTCCATCATCCTCAATGGTAATATCAATCAGCCAGTCGAGACGGTGCTTCAAACATCGCACTTATTCAGCCCCTTCAGTGAAAAGATTGCCAACGATACGGCTTTCCTCGACCGTCTAAGCTTCTTCCTTCCTGGATGGGAAATCATTAAATTTGCTCCCCATCATTTCACTAACCATTTCGGATTCTCTACTGACTTCTTTAGTGAGTGGATGCACCAGCTGCGCAAGGATAGTTATGTGAACGCTATTGATGAATGGTTCTCCTTTGGCTCACAACTGAAGCAGCGCGACACAAAACCAATCCGTAAGACGGTTTCGGGTCTTATAAAACTGCTTCATCCTGATGGCAAGTTCACAAAAGATGATGTCCGTGAATACCTCACTTGGGCCATCGAAATGCGCCGTCGAGTGAAAGAACAGTTAAAGCGCATTGGTGGAATGGAATTCTGGGATACTAACTTCTCATTCATTGACAACGAAACTCAAGAGGAAACTTTCGTGTCGCTGCCCGAGGAACGTGGCAGCAGTTTAATCGAGGACGCACCTTTGCCACCAGGCACTTGTTACACCGCGACAAGCGACGGTGACAAGGTTACACTTGTAAAGATAGAAGTGCTCACTATGCCAGGTAACGGCAAATTGAGTATCACAGGAAACACGTCTTCAGATGCAAAGGAAGATGTGAAAAACACATATAATTACATGCGAGCAAATGAAAGAGCTATTCTTTCACAGAATCATTCTCTTAGCAAGCTGGATGTTACAGTGCAGATTACCGCTGTCCTCGGGCATTCAGTACACAAAGGCATAGGCGGAGCTGTCTTCGCAGCAATCGTTTCATCCGTGTTCTCTCGAAACTTGAAATCTGCACTGGCTGTTATTGGAAACATCAGCATAGGAGGTGCTATCGAACGTGCGTTGAATTTCAACGACCGTGTTTCCCTCCTTTCCGAAAATGGCGCTAAGAATGTCATTGTACCGATGGACAATCTAGCTGAAATGGCAACGCTTCCAGCCGCCATCCTCGGCAAGACAGATGTTCCATTCTATTCTAACTCGCAAGTTCTCATTCAGAAAATCATTCTTCAATAATTTAATTACATAATTTTTATTTTGTGCCGCAATCGCAGGATTCATCATTGCACATATATTTTAATAACAATTTTGGATGATGCTTAGATTCATAATAAATCCTTTGAACTATGGCATATAAAAAATATATTGACACTATAGACGTTGTCAATTTAACAGGGTTAACACGTAATCGGATTCTTGAACTTGCCAAATCGGGAATACTTCCTTACCATAAGACGCGTAGGGGACATTATCGATTTGATGTTTCTGGGATTGAGGAGTATTTCAAAATTCAAATTAATCAGCCTCAAAAAGAAACTGAAGAAAAAGCCATTGAAGATAAAATGCTATCTTCATTTAAGACTCAACTCATTCTTGATAATCACTTTGAAAATGTCTTAGAACAAATTATTAAGGCAAAATCCACCATCAAAATAATGACTGCAGATTTTAAGCTTTTCAAACTCAAATCTTCTTCAAATAAGAATTTGAAAAACTTCGATGGAACTCCATTTATCAAATTTCTCATGGAAAAAGCAGAAAATGAACGCATCTCTGTTCAAGTGATTTGCGCTAGCCCAACTGCACCATTTAAGGAGGCATATAAAACTCTCTATGAACAAATGAACCCAAAGCATTTCAAAATATGTTTTTGCATAAGGAATCATGCTAAAGTTGTTATCATTGATGATAAAATAGCATATATTGGATCAGCAAATGCGACAAAAGCTGGTCTAGGACAAGGTGTTCTTTCCAAGGGAAACTTTGAAGCTGGGTTCTTAACTGAGGATTCAAAAATCATATCACAGTTAAACACCCTTTTCTCGAAGATTATGAATGGTGAGTTTTGTAATGATTGCCACAGGTATAAACAATGTACTGAGTACTGATTATGATTGGTAATCCGCTTTGGGATTTTATTGCCTTCGACCAGTTGTTCAACGGCGATTCTTCTGGTGGAAGCAGCGGAGGCGGAGATGATAACGGCAAAGAGTGGGCTTTGATCATTACTGTCATCATCTTTATCCTCATCTTCATCTTAAGCTGTTGAGAGCCTTTCCTTGCTTTTTTCGCGTTCTACCTTGGCACACCCCATTGGTTTGCTTACTTGTGCGAACATCTCCGTTGATTGAGGTTGTCATGCTTGCTATTTTTTGCCGTTTATAATTGGCATTTGATGCTTCGTTTCAGTCCATCATACCGCGTGGCTTTTCACCTTTGCTGCCGCTGAGAACGGCTTCTATTTCGTATTCTTTCTCCTCTCTTCTACCCTGCTCTCAACAGAGATTGGGTCTGCTTGCTTGATGGCGTAGCTTTGCCTGCTATTTCATCTTCTA
>JAEEGL013211989.1_pt1 | contig 15843 bp, 15 predicted proteins | sample 9134231 | NCBI WGS metagenome assembly JAEEGL01 (sample SAMN16246548, study PRJNA631951) | gut metagenome | biome: gut microbiome; feature: rumen; material: fiber-attached | host: Bos | place: Iran: Karaj | collected 2018-10
AAAATGCTTACCTTTGCGGCAAATTTCAAAATACACATTTTATTAACAATAAAACAATTTAAAACTATGCCAAGAAGTTTATCAGGAAGAAATTTCTTGAAGTTGTTAGACTTCACCACCGAGGAAATCCAGTATTTACTTGAACTCGCTAAAGATTTCAAGCGTCTAAAAAGAACAAACACCCCTCACAAGTACTTAACCGGTAAGAACATCGTTCTCTTGTTTGAGAAGACTTCTACCCGCACTCGCTGCTCGTTTGAAGTAGCAGGTAATGACCTGGGTATGGGCGTTACTTATCTTGACCCCGCATCATCGCAGATGGGCAACAAGGAGTCGCTCGAGGACACTGCTAAGGTTCTCGGTCGCATGTTCGACGGTATCGAGTATCGTGGCTTTGCACAGGACATCGTTGAGGACCTGGGCCGCTATGCTGGTATTCCCGTGTGGAATGGCCTTACCACCGAGTTTCACCCCACCCAGATGCTCGCCGACGTTCTCACTATCGAAGAGAACTTTGGCCGCTACAAAGGCCTGAAGATGGTCTTCATGGGTGATGCTCGCAACAACGTTGCAAACTCGCTGATGGTAGTTTCGGCTAAACTCGGTATCAACTTCGTAGCTTGTGGCCCTAAGGACAACATGCCCGACGAGAAACTCGTTGCCACCTGCCGTGAGATCGCCAAGGAGAACGGATGCACCATTACCCTCACCGACAACGTGAAAGAAGGCACCAAGAATGCCGATGTTATCTACACCGACATTTGGGTATCTATGGGTGAGCCCGCCGAGCTGTGGGAGAAGCGCATCAAGCTGCTGAGCCCCTATCAAGTTAATGACGCTGTTATGGCCAACGCTAACCCCGAGGCTATCTTCCTGCACTGCCTGCCTTCGTTCCACGACCTTGAGACCTCTGTTGGTCGCGAGATCTACGAGAAATTTGGCTTGAAGGAGATGGAAGTTACCGACAAGGTATTCCGCAGTCCACAATCTAAAGTATTTGACGAGGCCGAGAACCGTATGCACACCATCAAGGCTGTGATGTACGCAACATTGAAGTAAAATGAATGATTAGGGATGAGTGGTCAGGGAAGAACTTTTTTGCTCTTCCCTCTCACCTATCCCCTCTTCCCTTATAATTATTATGAGCAAACGACTAGTTATAGCCCTGGGCGGCAATGCTTTGGGCAAGACTCCTCAGGAGCAACTCGAACTGGTAAAAGGCACTGCCTCGACCATCGTTGACCTCGTTGAGGAAGGTTATGACGTAGTGATTGGCCATGGCAACGGTCCACAAGTGGGAATGGTGAACCTCGCATTTGAGTACAGCGCCAACAACGGCGGTGGCACTCCCGCGATGCCCTTCCCAGAGTGCGGTGCTATGACTCAAGGATACATCGGCTATCACTTGCAGCAGGCAGTGGAGCGCGAGCTCGCACGCCGTGGCATCAACAAACCCTGCGCTGCTGTAGTCACTCAGGTGGTTGTTGACCAAAACGACAGCGCTTTCCAGAACCCCACAAAGCCTGTGGGAATGTTCTACAGCAAGGAAGATGCCGACCGCATCGTAGCCGAGACAGGCTACACTTTTGTTGAAGACGCAGGACGTGGCTACCGCCGAGTAGTTCCATCTCCCATCCCCGTGAAGATTGTGGAGCTCCCAATCGTTGAGCAACTCGTAGGCCTTCACAGCGTGGTAATCACCGTGGGTGGTGGTGGCATCCCCGTTATGGAGAAAGGTCCTGGCGACTATGAGGGAGTAGCAGCAGTTATCGACAAGGATCGCGCCAGCGCCAAGCTCGCGCTCGACCTTAACGCCGACATGCTTGTTATCCTCACCGCTGTTGAGAAAGTTTCTATCAACTTCAACAAACCCAACCAGAAGGATCTCGACCGCATGACCATCGCCGAGGCACGTCAGTACATCGCCGAGGGACATTTCGCCCCTGGCAGCATGCTGCCTAAGGTAGAGTCGTGCATCAGCTTCGTCGAGAACACAACTGGCGGCACTGCCCTCATCACCTCGCTCGAGAAAGCCCGCGAGGCGCTCAAGGGCAACACCGGCACAATCCTCGTGAAAGAGTAACAATCACTCTATACCACAATCAGGGCGAGCATCACACCGATGTTCGCCCTGATTTATGCAATGGTTACAATATTGTTTTGTTACACGTATAACGCACAGCCATAAAGCAAAATAGGCTGATAACCAAATGATTATCAGCCTATTTTAGTGCCCAAGAAAGGACTCGAACCTTCACGCCTCGCGGCACACGCACCTGAAACGTGCGCGTCTACCAATTCCGCCACTTGGGCAATTTTCAATAAAATGCTTTCGCTCGTAAGACATTGCGCAAGCGCAGTCTTCTCTCGCTTATTCGCATTTTTGCGGATGCAAAGGTAGTGATTATTTTTTAATTGGCAATAGTTTTTGTGAAAAATCACGAAAAAAATGCGTTTACTGCCATTTTTTGCCTCTATTATAAGCATAATTGGCAATAAAAGCAGTACCTTTGTAGGTTATTTCGCCTATCACAAATTCAAGCGAAAAGTTGACAAAAACTAATATGAGCGAAGACAACAAAAATAATAAGAAACAAGACGACGAGTCGATTATCAACCAAGCGGCTAGCGAGGAGTATCGCTATGGCTTCGTGAGCGACTTTGAGACCGACGTCATCCCTAAGGGCCTCAATGAAGATGTGGTGCGACGCATCAGCCAACTCAAGAACGAGCCCGAATGGCTGCTGGAATTCCGCCTCAAAGCCTTCCGTCACTGGCAGACTCTTAAACTACCCAAATGGGGCAAGGTGAACATGCCTGATATCGACTTCCAAGCAATCAGCTACTATGCCGCACCGCAAACCAAGACCAGCGACAAGAAGGAAATAGACCCCGAGTTGAAGAAGACATTCGACAAGCTTGGCATTCCCCTTGAGGAGCAGAAGCGACTGAGTGGCATGGCTGTAGATGCTGTGGTCGATAGCGTGAGCGTGCACACCAGCTACCGCGAGCGCTTAGCCGAACTGGGAGTGATTTTCTGCTCCATCAGCGAGGCAGTGAAAGACTATCCTGACCTGGTGAAGAAATATATGGGAACCGTTGTTCCTTACACCGACAACTTCTTTGCCGCACTTAACTCGGCAGTGTTCAGCGACGGCTCGTTTGTATATATCCCCAAGGGGGTGCGCTGCCCTATGGAGCTATCGAGCTACTTCCGCATCAATGCGGCACAGACAGGCCAGTTTGAGCGCACACTCATCGTTGCTGACGACGATAGTTACGTTAGCTACCTTGAGGGCTGCACAGCACCAATGCGCGATGAGAACCAGCTGCATGCCGCCATCGTCGAGATAATAGTCGAGGAACGTGCCGAGGTTAAATATAGCACCGTGCAGAATTGGTATCCTGGCGACAAGGACGGCAAGGGTGGCATCTACAACCTTGTGACCAAGCGTGGAATATGTCGCGGTGACCACTCGAAGCTGTCGTGGACGCAGGTTGAGACAGGTAGCGCCATCACATGGAAATATCCTAGCACCATCCTCAAAGGCAACAATACCGTGGGCGAGTTCTACAGCGTGGCGCTCACACGCAACTACCAAATGGCCGACACAGGCACCAAGATGATACACCTAGGTAAGAACTCGCGCTCCACAATCGTGAGCAAGGGTATCAGCGCAGGGCACAGCGAGAACAGTTACCGAGGCATGGTGAAAGTGGCACCCGCTGCCACCAACTGTCGCAACTACACTCAATGCGACAGTCTGCTGCTAAGCGACACCAGCGGCGCTCACACCTTCCCCGTGATTGAAGTGGGCAACGACTCGAGCATCGTTGAGCACGAGGCCACCACCAGCAAAATCAACGAGGACCAGATCTTCTACTGCAACCAACGCGGCATCAGCACTGAGGACGCCGTGGGGCTCATCGTTAACGGCTATGCCCGCGACGTTATGAAGAAGCTACCTATGGAGTTCGCCGTCGAGGCTCAACGTCTCCTCAGCGTTTCCCTAGAAGGCAGCGTTGGGTAATGCACAATGCATAATTCACAATGAAATAATCTAGAATGTCTAAAACTTCTAGAAAATCTAGAGTTTCTAGAAAAAATAAAAAAACATAATGCTAGCAATCAAAGATTTACATGCCTCTATCGAAGGCAAGGAGATATTGAAAGGTGTGAATCTCACCGTTAAACCAGGCGAGGTGCATGCTATCATGGGGCCTAACGGCAGCGGCAAGAGCACACTCAGCGCGGTGCTCACTGGTAATCCCGCCTACACTGTAACTGGCGGCGAAGTGGAGTTCTATGGCAAGAACCTGCTGGAACTAAGCCCCGAAGATCGTGCCCATGAGGGCATCTTCCTGAGTTTCCAGTATCCCGTGGAGATCCCTGGAGTGCTGATGAGCAATTTCATGCGCACAGCCATCAACGAGAAACGCAAATACCAGGGCCTCGAGCCGATGAGCGCCACCGATTTCCTCAAACTCATGCGTGAGAAGCGCGCTATAGTTGATCTCGACAATAAGCTAGCGTCGCGTGCCGTGAACGAGGGTTTCAGTGGCGGTGAGAAGAAGCGCAACGAAATCTTCCAGATGGCTATGCTAGAGCCACGCCTGTCGATCCTCGATGAGACCGACAGTGGTCTTGACATAGACGCGCTGCGCACCGTCGCCAACGGCGTGAACCGTCTCAAGAGCGCCGACAATGCCACCATAGTCATCACACACTACCAGCGCTTGCTCGATTACATCAAGCCCGACCAAGTGCATGTGCTCTACAAGGGACGTATAGTTATGACTGGCGGGCCAGAGCTAGCGCTCGAACTCGAGGAGAAAGGCTACGACTGGATTAAAGAACAAGTTGATTAGTTCATAATTGACAGTTCATAGTTCATAGTTTTTAGTATCATTATTACTTGGATCATAAATGAATAACGCTTTAAAGCAATATATCGATCTGCACGACGAGAATTTGGAGGCCATCAACGCCCACTCGGCACCACAGCTCAACGCTCTGAGACAGGAGGCACGCAAGGCGCTCGAGGGCATCATGTTGCCACGCAAGGGCAGCGATGACTATGAGGCTACCGACCTCAACGATGTGTTAGCCCCCGACTATGGTGTGAACATCAACCATGTGGATTTGTCGCGCGAATCGACCACCAAGTTCCGCTGTGAGGTGCCAAACCTAAGCACTTGCCTCTATTATGTGTTTAACGACACATTCAGGCCTAGCGCAACCGCTGGCAAGAGTGGCGACAACGCTAGTGTGGAGTCGTTCCAGACAACGAAACACCCCGAGGTGCTATCGAAGTACTACGGCAGCGCCGTAAGCCTCTCCAACCCCTGCACAGCACTCAACACCATGCTTGCCCAGGACGGCGTGCTGATTTATATTCCCAAAGGGTCACACACATCACGTCCCATCCAACTGATTAACGTGTTTGACGCCAATGCACGCCTCATGGCGGTGCGCCGCGTGCTAATCGTGCTCGAAGACGACGCCAGCGCTCAAGTGCTGGTGTGCGACCACACAAAAGGCGACAAGCAGTACATGAGCCTTGAGACCGTGGAGGTGATAGCGGGCCGCAATGCCCATCTCGACTACTACCACATGGAGGAGAGCGACGAACACACCACCCGCCTCTCGCAGCTTTGGGTGCGCCAGCAAGAAGGTAGCAACGTGCTCATCGACGGCATCACGCTCACCAACGGCTACACCCGTAACGACTACCACATCGACGTTGATGGCGAGCACTGCGACACTCAGCTGCTGGGCATGGCGATCGCCAGTGGTGAGCAACACGTGGACAACCACACGCTCATCAACCACAACGCGCCACGTTGCCAGAGCAACGAAATGTTCAAGTATGTGCTCAACGACAACTCGATAGGCGCTTTCGCCGGCAAGATTCTCGTTAAGCCCAACTGCCCCAAGATTGACGCTTACCAAGGCAACCGCAACATCGTGGCATCGCCCACGGCGCACATGTACACTAAGCCACAACTCGAAATCTACACCGACGACGTAAAATGCTCGCATGGTTCTACCATAGGCCAACTCGACCAGGAAGCATTGTTCTACATGCAAACGCGCGGTATATCGCTGCCAGTAGCCCAGAAGCTACTCATGCAAGCTTTCATGAGCGATGTGATCGATGGGGTGCGTCTCGACACGTTGCGTGACCGCCTGCGCCACCTCGTGGAGATGCGCCTGAGTGGAGACGCGATGATTTGCGAGACTTGCGAACTGAAGAAATAATCCTTTCTACCACAATTGAAACAATGAATATCTATCAATTAAGAGAGCAATTCCCAATTCTGAATCGCAAAATCGAGGGTAAACCGCTGGTGTATCTCGACAATGCCGCCACGTCGCAGACTCCACGCTGCGTGGTTGATACCATCAACGACATGTACTTCAACCACAAGTCGAATGTGCATCGCGGGGTGCATACCATCTCACAGGAAGCCACCGACATCATGGAGGCTACACGCGAGAAGGTGCGTCAGTTTATCAATGCCCAATCAACCAGCGAGATAGTCTTCACCCGTGGCACTACCGAAGCCATCAACCTTGTAGCATCATCCTACGGCGACAGCCTCTACACTGGCGACGAGATTATCCTCACCGTGATGGAGCATCACAGCAACATCGTGCCCTGGCAACTGCTGCAGCGCAACAAGCGACTCAGAATTCACGTGGTGCCTATCGATGACAACGGCAACCTCGACATGAATGCCTACGAAGATCTCTTTACCGAAAACATACGCTTTGTAGCTGTCACTCATGTGTCAAATGTGCTAGGAACTATCAACCCCGTTAAGGAAATCATTCAAATAGCGCATCGCTACGGAGTGCCTGTGCTTATCGACGGGGCTCAAGCTGCACCTCACATGAAAATCGACGTGCAAGACCTCGACGCCGACTTCTATTGCTTCTCGAGTCACAAGATGTACGGACCTGCTGGAATCGGAGTTCTTTATGGTAAAGAGAAACGACTCAGCCGCATGGTACCCTATCAAGGTGGCGGTGAGATGATTGGAAATGTCACTTTCGAGAAGACGACATTCGCCGACCTGCCGTTCAAGTTTGAGGCAGGCACGCCCGACTTCGTGGGTATCGCAGCTTTTGGCGCAGCTATCGACTTTATCAACTCCATTGGTCTTGACAACATCGCCAGCTACGAACAACTGCTGCTTGATGCAGCCACTAGCCAACTCATGGAGATTGAAGGGATGCGAATCTTTGGCACTAGCGAAAACAAGGAAGGCGTGATTTCCTTCCTTGTGAACGACATCAACAGCTACGACATGGGACTGCTGCTCGACAAACTGGGTATCGCCGTAAGAACTGGCCACCACTGCGCCCAGCCATTGATGAAACGCCTCGGCGTGACAGGCACCGTGCGAGCCTCTTTCGCCCTCTACAACACACTTGAGGAAGTAACCGCTTTCACCCAAGCTGTAGCTCGAGTGGCAAAGATGTTTTAACTTGGGATTTGAGGATCGGAGGTCGGGGATCGGGTTCTCTCACTCCTCCCTCTCACTATCCCCTGTGGACTTTGAACCATGAACTATGAACTATGAACTGTGAACTATGAACTGTGAACTATGAACTGTGAACTATGAACTGTGAACTATATAAGGACTGTATCTCCCGTCACGCCGATGTGATTAAGAAGATAAAACTCTCGGCCCATAAGTTGCACGAGAGCGTAAACCAAACCTACGACAAGGTGCTACCCTACGGCTACCACCTCGACATGGTTGTGGAAGCGGTGCATAAATATGGCCATCAGGTGTGCGCCAACGAGAGCGACATTTTGCCATTGTTCTTTGGTGCCTATTACCATGACAGTATTGAGGATGCGCGCCTCACCTACAACGATGTAATGAGAATTGCATCTAATTTCATGGGGGACAAACAGGCATTCATGGCTGCCGAGATAGTTTTCGCTCTGACAAACGACAAGGGGCGTACACGTGCCGAGAGAGCTGGTGAGAAATACTACCAAGGCATACGCGAGACCCCTTACGCTTCCTTCGTGAAACTCGCCGACCGACTGGCAAACATCACACACTCCTTCACCCACACCAACGAAAATAACGCCCAAATGAAAACCATATATAGCAAAGAGCTGCCCCATTTCCTAGAAGCGATAAATCCCCACTCCGATGACTCACGCTTCACACTGCCTCAAGCTATGATCGACGAACTTCATCGACTGACAGCCAGCAAATAACAAATACACTACCAAAACCAAGAAAAAAAACAAAGCTTTTTGCGTTTTTTGCTGCAAAATAGTTATAATGTCACAGAAATTACTTAATTTTTTGTGACAACTTTAATTACACCCCTAAAAATTCCTCTAATTATGAAAACATTTAAATGCCTTTTTGTGAGATTAGTGCTTGTGATACTGTTTTTTTTCTTTGTCATTGCCTGCTACGGCACAAGATATTAGATTTGTAAAAGAAGGCAAGTGCCGTCAGGTAGACAGCAAAATCCGCTTTTATGATTATTGGGGTGAAGTTAAGATTCGTTGCAGCTTTGAAGAATTCGACTCCTTTGAGTTTGTTGATATTTATACAGTGGTTTATGAGGACGACCTCATCAAGACCGAGGAGGAATCGGGAGCGATTTTAGGCCTGGAGGACATGAGTACCTATATCATCTATCCTGAAAGTAGTGTGATTATTCACACTGTGGAGTTCCCAGTCATCCCAAAATGGAAATTGTTAGTCGGCAGCATGCTCACAAATATCAAGAAATTGGCCGAAGGAAAGAGCCTTGAAGTTGAGATGTCACAATGCATTTGTGGTAGCGAAGGCACCATTTTTGTTTGTGAGGAGACAGGCAATGAGTCACGTGTGTGGTTGCTTATTGGAAAAGCCAGTGTAAAGAACAAGAAAACTGGAAAGATTACCGCACTCAAAGAAGGACAGAAGGTAACGATGAAAGGCGAGACCAGCAAAGTAGAGCCTTTCAACGTTGAGGCTGCAGCAAAGTCCTTCGGTGTGCCACAAGATAAACTAAAGAACCATTACACCAACAAGAATGCCCCAAAATACAACTTAAAGGATATCTGCAAGCCCTCAAAACCCAACAAAAGAACAAAAACAGTCAAGAAATGCAAGGTAAAAGGCGTAGAATTCTCTATGGTAAAGGTGGAAGGTGGCTCGTTTACTATGGGAGCGACTAAAGATCAAGGCAGCAACAACAGCAACCAACGCCCCACCCACAAAGTATCGTTATCCACTTATTACATAGGAGAAACCGAAGTCACGCAAGAGCTATGGCAGGCGGTGATGGGAAATAACCCAAGCAAATTCAAGGGAGCCAAACTACCGGTGGAGAACGTCAGCTGGAATGATTGTCAACAATTCATCAAGAAACTCAACAAACTCACAGGCAGGAGGTTCCGTCTGCCCACCGAGGCCGAATGGGAATTTGCAGCACGTGGTGGTAATGCTAGCAAAGGCTACAAGTTCGCCGGCAGCAACAACCCTGATAACGTGGCTTGGCACCAAGGCAACAGCGACAACAAACCCCATAACGTGGGAACAAAAAAGGCTAATGAGCTTGGAATCTACGATATGAGCGGCAACGTGTGGGAATGGTGCCAAGACTGGTTTGGCAGTTATTCTTCCAATGCACAGACCAACCCCAAGGGGCCCTCATCGGGCACCGACTACCTGAATCGTGGCGGAGCATGGTGCCATGAGTCCAAATTCGCCCCCGTCTTCTTCCGCGGTTCCTCAGGCAAACCCGACCGTAAAGTCGACAACCTTGGATTCAGACTCGTGCTTGAGCCATAAAGACATCGGGGATAAAACCGCAGCCGCCCCCTTCATTAATTAGAAATACTATTATAAACTCACAGATATTAAAAGCCGGCATCTCACAAGGATGCTGGCTTATATTTTATTTATAACTCTCCCCGAATCTTCAACCACTATTTCAAATAGTTTTTCATTAAAAATTGATTATTTATTCGATTTTTAGTGTAAAAATTGAAATATTATTCCTTAATTTGCTATAAAAATGAAATAGTAGTGAAATGAGGTTGTATAACGACATAAGAAATCATGACACCAGCACCGATTTAGGCAATTTGCCGCTTCATCCTGGTAGTATTGCTTTTGCTATTATTGAAACTTAACGATACAGCACATTCTCTTCAATGCGGGATGTGCTATTTTTTATTAACAATTTAAACTTAATTCATTATGAAAAACTTTTTACTTCTCTTCGCAGCGTTGCTCTTTGCAGCTAACGCAAGTGCCGATGTAACTATCGACCAGACAACTTTCCCCGATGCAAACTTCCGCAATTATGTGCTATCACAAACTTATGGCAGTGACGGGGTACTCACCGATGCTGAAATTGCCGAAGTTAAATCAATGTATCCTTGGTATCGTGATATTGAAGATTTAACGGGAATTGAGTATTTTACTGAGCTTGAGACACTTGACGTTGGTGGAAACCTTCTAGCTGAAGTGGATCTCAGCCAAAACACCAAGCTGAAAAGACTCAGTTTAGATAATAATCTTCTGACGTCTGTTGAAGTGAGTAATTTCCCAGATTTGGATTTTTTAAGTTGATACGGAAAAAAAATAACCGGAATTGACATAAGCCATAATCAAGTTTTGAATGAACTCAACATTGGCAGAAATCCAATCTCAGAACTCTCTTTCAGCACAAATAGCCCGGCATTGGAGGAACTTTACTGCTATAATTGCAATCTCACATCGCTTGATGTGAGCAACTTGACAGGATTGAAGCTTCTCGATTGCTCTACAAACCAACTTACAGGCATAGTGTTGAATCCAAATGCACCTTTGACTATGCTTTATTGCTATGAAAACAGAATCAAAGATGAAGGTATGTGGAACTTGATTTACAGCCTGCCCGACTATGGAGAAGGAAACGATCGTCCATGGGGCGATCTTGTAGGTATTCTTCCAGATTCAGAATTAGAGGAGAATGTAATCTATACCACACAAGTAAGATTAGCAAATGATAAAGGATGGTCGGTATGGTCGGCAATAGGCAGTATGGAACCTTATGATGGAACCGTGCCTTCGGCCATTGAGAACATCACCACAAACGCCTCAGGCACCACTATTCGCTACAACCTGCAAGGCCAGCCCGTTGGTAGCGATTACAAGGGCATCGTTATCGAGAATGGCGTGAAGAAAATCGCAAGATAAAAACTGTAATAATCTAAAAACAAAAAAGGCGCCAGTTGGCGCCTTTTTGACTTCATTTTACTCTTTTCAAAAGCATTATGTATCGAGTGTTGCGTAGGTGGCGTTCTCCTCGATGAACTTGCGGCGGGGAGCCACTTCTTCGCCCATAAGCATTGAGAAGATGCGGTCGGCCTCGGCGGCGTCGCTGATGTTCACGCGCTTGAGCAAGCGGTGCTCGGGATCCATAGTGGTCTCACGCAGCTGCTCTGGGTTCATCTCACCAAGACCTTTGAATCGTTGCACGCGCACGTTTTTCTCCTCGCCACCAGCATACTTGTCGATAAACTGGCGCACTTGCATGTCGTCCCAGCAATATTCCTGGATATTGCCCTTGATGGCACGATACAGCGGTGGAGTGGCGATATAGAGGTAGCCATTGTCGATGATTGGTCGCATGCGACGATAGAAGAATGTCATCAGCAGTGTGGCGATGTGAGCGCCATCCACGTCGGCATCGGTCATGATGATGATGCGATGGTAGCGCAGCTTCGAGAGGTTAGCCTCTTTGGGGTCGTCCTCAGTACCAATGGTGACACCCAGTGCACGGAAGATGTTGACAACCGATTCGCTCTCAAACACCTTGTGGTCCATAGCTTTCTCCACATTGAGGATTTTACCGCGCAGCGGCATGATTGCCTGATAGGTGCGGTCACGGCCCTGCTTTGCCGAGCCACCTGCCGAGTCACCCTCGACGAGGAACAGCTCACACAGTGCTGGGTCTTTGCAAGAGCAGTCAGCGAGTTTGCCAGGAAGCCCACCACCAGCCAGTGGCGACTTGCGCTGCACTTTGGCGCGTGCTGTCTCGGCAGCATGGCGTGCAGTGGCAGCAAGGATTATCTTCTCGACGATAGCCTTAGCCTGCGAGGGATGCTCCTCGAGATACACGTTCAGCGCCTCACGTAAACTGGTCTCCACAGCGCCAATCACCTCGGTGTTGCCGAGCTTGGTCTTAGTCTGGCCCTCAAACTGTGGCTCAAGCACCTTAACCGAAATCACGGCGGTGAGTCCTTGACGGAAGTCCTCGGGCTTAATCTCAACCTTCACCTTCTCGAGCATCTTGCTGTCCTCAGCATATTTTTTCAAGGTAGAGCCAAGTCCGCGACGGAAACCGGTGAGGTGGGTACCACCCTCAATAGTATTGATGTTATTGACAAACGAATAGATGTTCTCATTAAACGAAGTGTTATAGGTCATCGCCACCTCAACGGGGATGTCACCCTTGTTGGTGTTGATATGGATCACATCGTCGATGAGAGGTTCCTTAGTGGCATCAATGTAGCGCACAAACTCGTCGAGACCAGTGCTGCTGAAGAACTCCTCGCTGTGGGGATTGCCCTCAGCATCCTTCTCACGAAGGTCGGTGAGGATAAGCTTCACACCTGCGTTAAGGAACGCCAAGTCGCGCAAGCGGGTAGCGAGAATTCGGTACTCATAGACGGTAGTCTGAGTGAAAATAGTGGCATCGGGATGGAACTTCACGGTAGTGCCATGCTCATCGCCACAGTCACCTATAATTTCAACCTTACTGGTGGGTTTGCCGTAGGCATACTCCTGGCAGTAGATCTTACCACCGCGGCGCACCTCAGCACGCAGATAGTCGCTCAAAGCGTTAACGCAGCTCACGCCCACGCCGTGCAATCCGCCCGACACCTTGTAAGAACCCTTGTCGAACTTACCACCGGCATGGAGCACTGTCATAACGACCTCGAGAGCCGATTTGTGCAGTTTCTCGTGCTCATCAACTGGAATACCACGTCCATTGTCTTTCACAATAATAGAATTGTCCTCGCAAATTGTCACATTGATAGTGTCGCAAAAGCCCGCGAGAGCCTCGTCGATAGAGTTGTCAACAACCTCACTAACCAGATGGTGCAAACCTTTAACGCTTGTGTCACCGATATACATTGCAGGACGCTTGCGCACTGCCTCAAGACCCTCGAGCACTTGAATATTATGCGCCGAATACTTCTTCTCTTCTTGTTCTTCGTGTTCTCTAATTTCTTCGCTTGTCATATATTTTAAATTTTTCTTTTCTTGTAACAGCAAATCTCCATTGTAAACACCTGTCATTTAATAGCTTATAAGCACATTCTGACACCCATTTAGAGACTTGCGCTAAAAACATACAAAATTACAAAAAATTGGCCACGTGGCATAACTTTTAAATCATAAAAAAAGTGAATATTTTGCGTATTTTTCAGCATAATCTCTATTTTTGCACTATGATGTACTTAAGGGGCATAATTCTGCTGATTTCTGCATTATGTGGCACATTTTTAGAGATATGTGCCAATGATTATTATGACCATCTTGACGAGTTGATTTCACGGCATGATGCGCTTGTTGCCAGCAAAAAAGCCGCAATCGAAAAAGTCAAGAACACCCTTCCCGCACCTAGCACTAACCCCGCAGTTCTTAACAATGAGTATGACATCAACAACACTCTCTACAAGGAATATTTAGAGTTCCAGAACGACTCGGCACAGAAATATGTGCGGCGCAACATCGATATCGCCAAGTTGCTGGGCGACAATTCCAAAGTAACCGACAGCCGCCTCAACCTGATGCACTTGCTCAACAAGGCCTATCTGCTCGATGAGGCCGAGACGCTGGTTCATGACATAGATACAACAAGCATGAGCAAGGAGCAGCAGTTGTTTTATTACAAAATTCTATCCGACATGTGCATGTTCAGGATGGAATTTAACATGGGGAGCAGTTACGAGAAATTATACCAACAGAGACTCACCGACTACCGACTGAAGATTGCCACCCTCTCGGAACCTGGAAGCGAGCGCAACAGGCTCTATCAAGCTAACTATCTTAACGACACAGGAAAGACCCGAGAGGCTATTGCGCTGCTAGAAGAAATGCTCAAAGAATATCACAGCGGCGACCGCACCTACTCGGTGATTACCAGCACTCTGGCATTCTACTACAGCCTGCTGGGCGACCACGAGAAACAAAAACAACTGCTCGCCATGAGCGCCGCCAGCGACATTGAGGGTTGCATTATGGAAAACTCTGCCCTTAGGCAGCTTGCCGACCTCCTCTTCGACGAGGGCGACATCGACAGGGCGTACCGTTACATCAACATCAGTGTATCGGACGCCAACTTCTATGGCACACGTCTTCGCAACGTACAGGCGTCGCAGCTGGTGCCACGCATCATCAACGCCTATCAGGAGAAGCAAGAACACAACTACCGCACACTGCGCAATTTCATTATTGCGCTGAGTGTTCTGGCGCTACTGCTAGTGGCTGGATTCATTGGCACCACCCTACTCTACCGCCGATACCGCCGCTTGAGCGAAAGCCGTAAGGTCATCAACGACCGCCTCAACAGCACCGTCGAGCAACTTGAGAGCACCAACCAGCAGCTACAAGAGCGCGACAAAATCAAAGAGCAGTATCTAGGGCGATTCCTCACCTTCAGCAGTGCGCTCATCGACAAGAACGAGACGCAACGCAAGGCGATGAACCGACTCGCCATGGAGGACAACCTCAAGGAACTGAAATCACAGCTCAAGAGTCCGCATTTCGACTACGAAAATGCCACACTATTCTACCAGAACTTCGACTCGGCTTTCCTCAATATCTACCCGAACTTCATCGATGCCGTAAATAGCCTTTTGGTGCAAGGCCAGCAAATAGAACCCAAAGAAGGAGAGCAACTCACACGCGAGCTCCGCATCCTGGCCCTAATACGCCTCGGCATTACCGACAATAAAGAAATTGCCAGCATCCTACGAGCCTCAATCGCCACAATCTACACCTACCGCTCACGCCTAAAAGCCCGAGCCAAGAGCAAAGACACCTTCGAAGACGACATCAAGCGAATACAGGCACTGTCGTAAAGCAAAAAGTTCAAACGTAAATCGTTCAACGAAAGTTACAGATATTTCTGCTCGGGTTGTGCTTGCACCTATTTTCAAATAGCAGTGGACGTATATACAGACCTAAGAATCAATCCCAATGAATGGAACGAATAGGATAACAGAGCAGCAGGCAATAGATGCACGAAAGAAGTATGTAATGGCGTTCAATGACACGATGCTACACATCTGGCAGGAGAAGATAACAATGCTCGATGTCATTGACACTGGAGCACTGCTTGCTTCGCCCAAAACTCTGCCTGTACGTGCCGACGGCAGATTCTTTGAGGTCGGTCTGTCGCAAGCATTCCTCGAATATGGTCTTTGGCAAGACTATGCCACTGGAAGGGAAACACCACGTGGCAACAGTGGCGACATAGGAAGGGCGAAGCGTCGCCAAAGGCGCAAGTGGTTCAGCACCAAATATTATGCCTCGGTGATGAATATCAAGGAGTTTATGGAAGAGAACCTCGGATGGCAGTTCTGCGGAATAATTGCTGATGCCCTTGACAAGAAAAATTTCAGTCGAAATCAATAAAAAAGCGATGCCATAGGCTTCGCTTATCTATTCGACAAATTGGAATTTACCTTATTACAATATTATTCTTTGGTACAGGTTTTGCGAGTTTCATTGCATATTTGGTGCCGAAAGTTCTTCTGATGATCGTCTCTACATATTTAGTGACGAGTGTTTCATCATTAATATGGGTGA